>PJEL010002589.1_pt1 | contig 16360 bp, 15 predicted proteins | sample 1853271 | NCBI WGS metagenome assembly PJEL01 (sample SAMN08108733, study PRJNA415343) | Invertebrate metagenome, whole genome shotgun sequencing project. | host: Globobulimina | place: Sweden: Gullmar Fjord | collected 2015-08
AGAGACCGGAATCGTGCTGGCCATCCACAATCATGGTCCCGGCGATAAGAAGTATCCCACCCCCGAAAGTGCCTACAAGCTTATCAAGGATATGGATCCCGGCATGGGCCTCTGTGTGGATGTTGGCCATACCGTCCGCCTTGGGATTGATCCCATCGCAGATACCGCCAGGTTCATGGACCGGGTGCACGACATTCACATCAAAGACGAAGACAAGGCGGAAGCTTCGGGCCAGACTTGTGAAATCGGTCATGGTGTCATTGATATTCCAGGCTTCCTGGAAATGCTTCTGGAGAAGAATTACAACAAGGTGGTCAGTTTCGAATACGAAAAGGATGGGAAAGATCCCCTGGATGGACTGGCCGAATCGGTGGGTTATGTGAGGGGGGTTTTGAGGATGTCGGCTTGAATGATGTTTAGATTTGAGTAATGTCCGAACTCATTTTTTAAGAGATTGACCATGCCGGGGTCCAGTTCAACCACAATGACCCGTCCGGCGTTTTGGGCGAGCAGACGGGTTAACGTACCCGGGCCGGGGCCAATTTCCAGAACGGTATCGGCAGTGCTTAGGTCAGCCGCTTCGACGATCTTGCCCAAGTGGAAGGGGTCAGATAGAAAGTTTTGGCCTAAACCTTTGCGGGGTTGAAGATTATACTTTTTAAGCAAGGTTGCAAGGGGTTGGCTCTCCAAAAAAATGTCTCCTATCGCTGCGGCCATTGAGGCAACACGTAACGAATCTGGTCGGTTGGGGGGACGGGGGTTAGGACATAAACGTCGCGCCAGCCGAACATATCGGGCAGGGGTTGGCCTTCGTCATAACCTAAGTCGATGTGTATGCCTAGAACCCGGCCGCCCGTGTCTCCGGCAAGGCCCTGACCGTAACCATCAATGTATAGAGGGGTCATAAGGGGGATGACTTTTATGTCAACAGCGACAATGCCGAAGCCGGCTTGTAGACCAGAGCGGGTGATGCCGTATTGGGGGTGGTCGGGTGATTTGCCAGAGGTGGCTGCGCTGTAGGATGATGAGCGCATATTTATCTTACGCCAATATTCAAGGGGGCCAGCTTCGGTTTGGAGGGTGCGGATGACAATTTTTGTACCGTAAGCAATGACCCGATTTTGTGGTTCCTGGTCTACCCACTCATCTTCAAGCTGCCGCCAAGTTTCTTGACCATTTTCATAGTGGATACGCTCCCGGGTTTTGCTGAGGCCATGCTGCCCGCTTTGACGCACTTCTTGCTGGTCAAGCAACATCTCTTGGTCGGGTATCCATTCGGTTTCAAAGGGGATGGTTTCTTGAGAAACTTCGACGCTTTCTTTAACCCGCACAATTTCAATTACATCCTCAGCGGCAAGGGGCTGATTGAGGGCTGGATGGCTAAAATCTTGCCCCATCAGAGCTATGCCTTCCCGCAGTAGGACATCCCCAACGGTTTGGCTGTGGGTATCAATGGTGAAGGTCTGCCCATCGACCTGAACCACAACTGAAATGGCGCGTTCGATGTAAATTTCCATGTCTGTGCTGAGTTGGCTGTCCAAAGTGGGGGTTACGCGGTCTGCTGGCCCTAAGCTGATGTCTTGCTCTTTAAGCATATACTCAATGGTGGGTTGGGAGGTGTAAAAGGTGTTGCTATACTGACCGTCATAGAGAGTAACAGACATAGCTGGATAGAGTGTGATTTTGACAGCTTGGGGTCGATTTGCAGTCACCGCACCCTGAGGGGTAGTGGCCGCAAATAAGGCGTATGTTTCCGGGGCAGGGTCGGTTGGGATGGGGGGGGGGAGGGCTGACTCAAGTGTAAAGGGTTGGCTGGCGATTAATATTTCATCACGAGCAGTGGTGGTGATACCTGCCTCGGTTAATATGGCCCCGATGGTTTGTTGGTGGGTAAGGTGGGTGTGCTTTTGTCCGTTAACCTCAATAATAATGGGTCGGGCCAGGTTAATGGTTATGGTATCATCGGCAGGGAGAAGGGCCTCAGGAGGGGGGGTGATTTGGTCTGCTGTTTGGAGGGGTAGGTTCAAATTCTCAATGACGGCTCCTACAGTTTGATGCCGGGTGCGAATTTGCTGGGCCTGGTTATTGATGATTAGGGTAATGGGCCGACTGGTCAAGGTATATCCAGCCCATAATAGCCAAAACAGGATTAAAAGGCCTAATCCCTGCCATAAAGCAAGCCCGGAACGCCACTGACGGGGTAAACGGGCTATTCTTTTACTAAGTTGTAGGCTTGTTTGTACTGCCATTATTCACAAGATAACAAAAGGGCGAGCCGTTACCGACTCGCCCTGATTTTTACTGGCGCTCAAGATGATGGCAACCGAGCAACTCCTGCCAGGCAACCCTACGGCGCCCAGAAGTGACTACTTAAGGCTGCTTCCTTCCGGATCTGACCTGGTTCGCAGGCTCCTGCCGCGCAGGACCCAACAATCAACGTTACTCGGTTGACTTCACCTCGAACTGTCCAGTAATTAGTAATTGGTTATTAGGCTGAATTACCAATAATCAATTACAGAATCCAATTGTCCAAGTTACTTAATCACTGACCCTAAAGGCGGAGAGGGAGGGATTTGAACCCTCGAGGCTTTGACACCTACACGATTTCCAATCGTGCGCACTCGACCGGACTATGCGACCTCTCCTTATGTGCTGACCAGCGGGGAGGGTGGGATTCGAACCCACGGTGGACCGAAGCCCACAGCGGTTTTCGAGACCGCCCCAATCGTCCACTCTGGCACCTCCCCCAATGGCGATTTGGTAATTTAGTTTGTTAAATTAATTGCAAAGAGCGATTATAGCATGGGAATGGTCCAGGGGCAAAAATCTATTCATTTTCGGAGGGGTGCGACAGTTACCAGGGATGACAACAGGGCTGAGAATCTGGAATCACAAAGCTAGTTTTGTGATTCCAGATTCTCAGGGGGGGTGAATATTCTATAATCAAAAATATGCTCAAACCCAAATTTTTGATAGAGGCCATAGCCCTTAGTCCCAGCAGTCAGAAAAAGCATGGTGTGTCCATCAGCCGTAGCTTCAGCAACCATACGGGCCATAATGGCTTTACCCAAACCCCGCCGCCCCCAAGTTGGCAAGGTGGCCATAATATAAATGCCAGGCAGGTCAGCCCCCATAATCAAAGCTCCTATGGCCACAGGTGGCCCAGCAGTACCAATTTTGGCTAGATAGAGTTTAGCCGGGTCGCCTTTGAGCCAATCATGGGCCATATCCTCAAAATAGGTTAAGGCTGCTCCTGCCGTGAATTTAAAGGCAGTGTGTCGAATGTGGCTGGCGGCAAGCAAATCAGCCCGACTATTGGCTTGCCAAATCTGAATTTCGGGGTTGAGTTCAAGCGGAGGGCTGGGTAGCGGGGCCGCCATTGCCGGCAACCCGGGGCGGGGGTAACGTTCGAGCAGGCCATGTTGTTTGAGTTTAGCAAAGATGTCAGGGGGTTGGCTAAATGGGCCAATCCACCAGCCCCAGGGTACATTGCGGTTATTATAAAATTGGATTAAGGCATCAAGTTCGGCTTCAATTATGTCATCAGGTGTAACAGAGGGATAGTTGCAACCTAATGCTAAATTAAAGAGGCTGACTTCTAAGCCGGTGGAGTTGGCAATAATTCCCAGACTTTCAAAATGATCAACCCGGGGGGCGCGGGTTGAAAGCCAGCTTTGCACGGCTAAAGTATGTTTATCGGCCAGACGGGCTATTTCTACCCAGGATTTGCCAAAACGAGTTTTGATGGTCTGGGGTGAAGCCAGTTCTTTGCGTATAGTCATATTGTTATCGTTTCTCTAATTTAGCAATACTGGCTGCTAATTTTTTGATGCCTTGATTGGGGAAAGCAACCTGCACAAATTGATCCTCACCCGTTAATTCTACGGCAATGACCGTGCCATCACCAAATTTGTTGTGATACACCCGCTCTCCGGCTTTAAAGGTGGCGACTTGTGGCGCGGGGCTGGTGTTTGAGTTATCCTGCTCCCAGCGGCTGCTGAGTTGTTGGGCCACGCGCCGGGTGGTATAGCGATCGCTGTTGGAGCGCTTTTGTTTTTTCTGCCCGTTATCTTCGAGCAGTTCTGGCGGAATATCTTTGAGAAAACGGGAGGGTTCGGTTGGTTCTTCAAAACCATAGGTTTGGCGACGAAAAGCCCGGGTTAAATAAAGTCGGTCTTGGGCACGGGTGATGCCGACGTAAGCCAGACGACGTTCTTCTTCCATTTGCTCGCTATCCATCAGGCTGCGACTGTGGGGGAAGATGCGCTCCTCCATACCAACCATAAAGACTACCGGAAACTCCAAACCTTTGGCTGTATGTAGGGTTAATAAGGCCGGGGCGTTGCCTTCTTCGCCCAGGGCATCGACATCGGAAACCAGGGCTACATCTTCCAAAAATTGGGCCAGAGCATCGGCGCTATTTTCTATGTTAACAAACTCAGTGGTGACGCGCTTTAATTCTAATAGGTTTTCCCAACGCTCTTCACCTTCGGGGGTGTTGTCTTTGACGAAGGTTTTATAACCGCTGCGAGCAACCATCAACTCAAATAATTCGGTCAGATTTAATTTATGTTTGGCGGCCATGAGCATGGTCATTATTTGCCCAAATTTGATTAAAGAATTGCGAGCGCGATTTTTGAAAGGCGGGGGAATAGGTGAAGGGTTAAAACCCGCTTCATCAGCCAACGATTTTTGGGCCAGCTTATCTTCTAAAACCAGTTGTTGAATTGCTTGCCAGGGGGTACTGCCCGACTCGAAAGCCCAGCGTTGCAGGTCGGTGATGGTCTTTTTGCCAATGGCGCGGGCGGGGACATTGATGATACGCTCCAGGCTGACGCTGTCTTCCGGGTTGTGGATGAGGCGCATGTAGGCCAGGGCATCTTTAATTTCCTTGCGGTCATAAAAGCGGGTTCCCCGCACCAAGATGTAAGGCATGTTGTGGGCGATAAACATCTCTTCTAAAACCCGGCTCTGGGCGTTTGTGCGGTACATAATGGCAATTTGGCCGGGGGTATAGCTGCCAGAACGTTGCAGCCGTTCGATTTCATCAACCACAAAGCTGGCTTCATCACGCTCGTTATAGGCTTCAACCACCCGAATTTTGGCTCCCTGATCACGCTGGGTGAAAAGGTCATTTTCTAGCCGATTTTGGTTTTTGCGAATCAGGTTTTTGGCTGCAGCCAGAATGGTTTTGGTGGAGCGGTAATTTTGAGCCATGTGGATCATGGTCAAGTCGGGGTACTCATCACGGAAGCGCAGCACGTTACGATAGTCGGCCCCCCGCCAGGAGTAGATGCCCTGGTCTAAATCGCCGACCACAAAGAGGTTACGATGACCTGCGGCCAGCATTTGAGATAAATCATATTGAACCATGTTGGTGTCTTGAAATTCATCGACCATGACATAGAGGTATTTTTGCTGATACTTTTGGCGTACCTGCTCATGACCACGAAATAGCCGACGGGTGATCAGCAGCAGGTCGTCAAAATCCAGGGCGTTGTTTTCGACCAGGATTTCTTGATAACGTTCGTAAACGCGCTGCACAATCTCCTCTTGATAAGTTCGGGCTGGAAACTCATCAGGAGAGAGCATTTCAGTTTTGGCTTTAGAGATGGCATAATGAATGGAGGTTGGTTTCCACGATTTTTCATCCAGATTCAGGTCCCGGACAGCCCGTTTGACCACCGAGCGTTGGTCGGTGGTGTCGTAAATGACATAGTTGCGGTCATAGTTGCCCATTGCTTCAATATCTTGGCGTAGCCAGCGGGCACAAAGGGAGTGAAAGGTGCCGACGCTGAGGGCATTGACTTGAGCGGGGGTTAATAAACCTTCCAGTCGATTCTTCATTTCACGGGCGGCTTTGTTGGTAAAGGTTACGGCTACAATATGCCAGGGGGCAACGCCACACACCCGCACTAAATAGCCGATGCGGTGGGTCAAGGCTCGTGTTTTGCCAGAGCCGGGTCCGGCCAGAGCCAGTACCGGTCCTTCGATGGTGGTGACGGCTTGTTGTTGGGCCGGGTTAAGCCCTTCTAAAAAATCCATAGTGTTACTCCAAAACTTTTGGTTAGGATTGGTAATTAGTAATTGGTAATTAGTAATTAGTAATTGGTAATTAGTAATTAGTAATATCCAATTGTCCAAGTTATTTAATCGCTGATCCTTAGTGGGATGGTCATTGTACCATGAGGGTGGGATGGGAGGCAAAGGAAGAGTAGAAAGGGGTAATCGATTTGCGATTTTGAATTTAGGAATTTAATAACTGTCCCACAATATTACATAGTGCGTAGTGCGTGGTGCGTAGTGCATAAAGGGTAATTTATTGTCAGTAATACGCAGAAATGGGACAGTTAATTAATCCCGGTTCCTTACGATTGAAAAAAGTCGGCGGATTTAGATCTGGCTCTTTGCTAGTTTGCAGGGTGGCTCTATAAAAAGCGGATTTTCTGCCACGAATTACCGAGCTTTAAAAAAGCATTTCACTAAATTTTTATTTTGGGTGTTAATTCGTGCAATTCGTGGCAAATTCTTTACTTTGACCCTGCGAAATCCTGTAGAGCCTATAATGAGGGGTGGTTGCTAACCTTCAGGAAAAATTGTTTTTTGGGTGCCTAAAGTGTAAAATGGTTGATAATGTTATTTGGAGGAATTTGTATGTCTGATGATATAAAAGCAAAAGTTCAAGCTCAATTTGGAGCCTCGGCTGAGGGTTATGCTAGCAGTGAGGTTCATGCTAAGGGTGATAGTTTGGCAATTTTATTGGAATTGGTTGAACCTCAACCTGAGTGGCAAGTATTGGATGTGGCTACGGGGGCGGGTCATACCGCTTTACTTTTTGCAGCCCATGTGGCCCATGTTGTGGCGACCGATTTAACGGAAGAGATGGTGGTTAAGGCAGCCGAATTAGCCCGGGCCAGGCAGTTGACCAATGTTGAAACTAAACTTGCTGATGCGGAGACGCTGCCTTTTGAGGCCGATAGCTTTGATTTGGTAACCTGTCGTATTGCGGCCCATCATTTTCCTAATATTCGGCAAGCCTTTAGTGAGTTTGCCCGGGTACTCAAACCGGGTGGGGTGGTGGGTTTTGCGGATAATGTGACTGTGCCTGACAAAAAAGCAGCAGGTTATTATAACGCCTACGAAAAACTGCGTGATCCTTCGCACAATTGGGTTTATCCTCTGCTGCGCTTGGAGGTTATGTTTGAAGAAGCGGGTCTAACGGTTGAAACCACCCGCCAATTTAGTAAGGAGATGGAGTTTCAGCAGTGGGCTGACCGTATGCGTGTCTCCGAGGCCAATAAGGATAAGTTGCTGGAGATGATGCGTAATCTTCCTGTGGCTTTGGAAGCCCTTTTTAGGCCTCGTTGGGCGGATGATACGCTTTACTTTTCTCTGCGTGAGGCGGTTATTGTGGCTCGATTATTGGAGAAGCCGGGAAAACCCCTTATGCTTTAGATAGGGGATGAAAGGCCAGCATCTTTTGCCCTTATGTGCTCAAACCGGCTTCTCCAAGCGGAAACGCTTTCCTGAGCATAGCTCAGTCTTTCGCAAGAGACCCATTGAGCTGGCTGAAGCTTGCGATACATAGTTTCGCCGATGTTATACGCTTGGGTTTCTCACATTAGCCCAAAAGTAGATGCTAAATTTGCCGTCGCAGCCGGGGGTCCAGGGCATCGCGTAGACCGTCACCAACAAAGTTAAAGGCCATCACAATGGTAAATATTGCCAGGCCGGGGAAGGCGCTCATCCACCATTGGTCGAAAAAGGCAATGCCGTCGGAAATCATGCGGCCCCATTCGGGGGTGCTGGGTTCGGGGCCTAAACCTAAAAAGCTTAATCCGGCAAATACTAAAATGGCGTTACCCAAGTCGAGAGTGGACATGACCAATACTGGAGCAATGCTGTTGGGCAAAACCACCCGCCACAAAATCCGCATCTCAGTGGCACCAATCGAGCGACTGGCTGAGACATACTCGTTTTCTTTGATGCTCAAAACTAAACTGCGTACAATACGGGCATAATTGGGCCACCAGACGACCACCATGGCGATGATGGCATTACTGACATTTGGTCCCAGAGCGGCGGCAATTGCCATAGCCAATATGATGGTGGGGAAGGCCATAAAGACATCGGTGAGGCGCATAAAACCTTCTTCTAAGGCGCCGCCCACAAAACCGGCAATCGCTCCCACTAAAGTTCCGATTGTGCCAGCTACGATCACTACGGCCAATGCTGCCGGAATACTGATGCGCCCGCCATACATCACCCGGCTTAAAACGTCGCGTCCCAATTGGTCGGTGCCAAACCAGTGGGGGGTCGATGGAGGCTGGAGGCGATTAACAATATCTTGTTTAAGGGGGGGTAAACGATTACAATGAAAATTGAGGCCCGGATTTGCAGAAAAACGCGGATTTTTCTGAATTCTATCCGGGTTAATATAGAGGAATATAATGTTTATGAAGCAATTGTTTGAAGTGGGGAATATAAAAATCAGCTCAAAAGCGAGGGTACACCTAGCGGCATGGTTATGATCAAAGACATCTACAGCGGCACCAACGGTTCATCCCCGCAGGGATTTATCGGGGTGGCTGAGGCCGTCTTCTTCTATGCTACCGCCAATAGTTATGGAAAAGAATTATGGGTAATGGGACTTGAGCCAGAGGTAATAGACGAAGAGTATGTTTACCTGCCGCTAATTTTTCGGAGCGGGTCGTAGCACAACATTTGTTTTTTATGCCCTTGCCCAGTATAACCCACTAAACAACAAACCTCAATAGCGTATACCCCTGAAAAGGGGTCTGTCCGAAATTTTAGGAGGACTGGGGCGTGCGGGGGGTAATTCCCCCCGAATCCCCCCTAGCTTGTCCGAATTCCTAAAATTCTGGACGCACCCCCCGAAAAGGAGAACATATTTTAATAATGAATATAGCTTTAAAGCGAGATTCGGTTAGTAGTGGTACAAAGTGGGAGGCATTGGCTGGTTATGCCCGTGCGGTGCGTGTTGGTGAGCGAATTCTGGTATCCGGGACAACGGCAACTGGTCCTGATGGTGTTGTTGGGGCTGGTGATGCGGCTGCTCAGACTGACTTTATCATTGATAAAATTGAAGCGGCTATTAATCAGTTGGGGGGTACTTTGGCTGAGGTGGTCCGAACTCGGGTTTATCTGCGCCATATTGAGCAGTGGGAGGCTGTGGCTCGGGTGCATGGTGAACGTTTTGGTGATATTCGCCCGGCCAATACCTTGGTGCAGGCTATGTTGGTTGGTGATGGGTATCTGGTTGAAATAGAGGCTGAGGCGGTGATTGGAATTAATGATGCGCTTTAGTGTCCGCTTTAATAATGATTTGGCTTTAGCTGAGTATGTTACTCTGGCCCAGGCGGCTGAATATGCAGGCTTTGATCAGTTTTGGGTGAGTAATGATTTATTTCTACGCAGTGCAACGGTTATCTTAGCGGCGGTTGGCGCTGCCACCAAGCACATTGAGATTGGCAGCGGTATTTTTAATCCTTATACTATTAATCCGGCTGAGATAGCTATGTTCGCGGCGACAATGGATGAGTTGAGCCATTGCCGTTTTAATCTGGGTTTAGCGGCTGGGGCGGCTGATTTTTTAGAGTGGGTTGGTCTGTCGCAGCCACAGCCTTTAAACGCTATGCGTGAGACGATTGTTGCCATTCGGGCTCTGTTGGCCGGAGAGCGGGTATCTTTAAGCGGAAAGTTTCTACAATGGGGTGAGGAGGCTTATCTCCGTTTCCCTGCTCCACGAGTTACGCCCATTTATTTGGGGGCGATGGGGCCGGGGATGCTGCGTTTGGCCGGAGAGTTGGCTGATGGGGTTTTGCCATTGCTTTTTCCGCCAGAGCATTATTTTGGTGTAAAATCCCATCTTGAAGCTGGGGTGCAGCACAGAAGCGCTAAGTTGCCTGATTTGGATTTGGCGGCCTGTATTTGGGTCTCACTTGCGGCTGAGTCTGAGGCGGCGCGGCGGGTGTTGGCCGAGAAAGTTGCTTATTATGGTTATGCGCTTAGCCCTTTGATTTTGGAACGTTTAGGTTTATCAGCCCCAGATTTTGACCCTATTAAACAGGCTATAACTATTGAGAATGATGTTGATAAGGCATGTAGTCTGGTGACCGAAAAGATGTTAAGCATTGGGGTTGTGGGTCGACCGGAAACCTTAATCGCCCGACTTGAGCCTTTGGTTGAGGCTGGGGTTAATCATTTGAGTTTTGGGCCACCCTTGGGGCCGTCTCCGTTAACAGCCATTGAGTTACTGGGAGAGTATGTTTTGCCGTATTTTCGGGGTTAGAGGTAAAAAACCCCCCACTAAAGTAAGGGGGCTTCTGATTTAGTACCTTAAATCAGCTCAAATGGGGTTTTTCCTGGATTTGCCTCAAATCAGAAAAGCCGGATTGAGCGTTTTGCCAAACAAGTTTAGCTTGGGATAAGATTTTGGCCAGCCAAACTTGTTAGGCCCATCCCCTGTCTGAAGCACTAAGCTTTGTAGTATAAAGCAGCTTTCCCGGCTTTTCTAGTAAATAGTAAAAGCGATGGGGCTAACATCATCGTGGTGTAGGCGGCGTAAATCATTACGGTCAATACGCATGATGAGGCGACAGGCGGGGTCGGGGCAAACGACACGGGAGTCGGTTTCTATCCAATCGGCGGGATGGTTGCGACGTTGTTTGGCAGGTAACAGGGGGATGACCGCTTGTAAGGCGTAGAGGCAAAAGTCGGCCCCGTCGGGCAGTGAGATTTTTCCTCCACGCATAAAAAATTTATCATCTACAGCCATGTTGCAGGTGCAGTGGCCTTTAATTTTTTCAACCACAATTGTTAAGTCGTAAAGCTCAAATTCAGCCTCAGATAAGGTTTTTTTGGTGGTCATGGTGGTGTTTGCTCCTCTTGTCGTCTCGGTAGGGACTGTCGCACTTCTCTGAAAATAGCGTCTTGGAGGAGTCCAAAGTACACTTTGGACTCCTCCTTTTTATCCTCGTTGTTGTCCCATTGGAACTGTCTAACTCCTGAAAATGATTCTAGCGTAAGGCAGGTAAGACGTAGTTTCCCAATAGGCGTAATCCTTCGCTTGGATTGAGACCATGTGGGGTTCCAAACTCAATCCGTCCCACCCCAGCCTCAAATAAGGCAAAGGCTTGTTCAGCGACCTCATCAGGCGTACCGCTGAAAGCTAAACGGTCTAATAAATCATCCGAGATGTAGGAGCCTGCTCGCTCGAAATCAGAAGCGGCGACGGCTTCATTAATTTGGTTTAGCTGTTCGGGGTCAATGTTCAAACTCTGGTCCAGAGTGGCGATAATGGGCAAATAGAGGGCGGCTTCACGGCGGGCAAGCGCTCTGGCAGCCTGCCCATCTTGGTCAACAACTGTGACAGCGCCCGTTACGATGGTCACTTCGGTTGTTTGGATGTTAGTTTGGGCTAACGATGTTTCAATAGAGCGTTGGATTGGGGGAATAACCTCCGGGTTGGTTGTGCCCCCAATCTTAATTTCTGTGACCTGTTGAATACAAGCCTGGATGGTTTTTGGCCCCCAGGCCCCCAATAAAAAGGGAATGTCGGCCCGGAATCCTTGCCAGCGTAGGACAGTACCTGCGCTCAAGGGGAAGATTTGAGCGGGGTAAGGATCAGTTGAGCCAGATAACAGATGGCGGATACAGCCCAAAGCCTCAGACATAGCGGTTAGAGGACGCTTTGGTTCAACGCCAATTGAATCTAACCAACTGCCCCGGGCCAGGCCCAGATAAGTCCTGCCCTGCGCTGCCTCGTCAAGCAGGGCGATATTACCCGCAATATTGATGGGGTGAGCGGTAAAGGGGTTAACCGCTGCCGGACCTAAACGTACTCGAGATGTGTGTCGGGCAATTTCTAATAGGGGCAGCCAGGCGGGTTGATACATCAAATCATTGTAAACCGTAACGCCGTCAAAGCCATAACCCTCAACGGTAGCGGCTAAGGGGCCATAAGCAGCCAGTGGTTTATCCGTTTGAAAGGCAATTGTTATTAATGAGTCAGCCATACCGTTGCTCTACATATTCAAAACTTCTGTAATGTGGTCTATGGCCCAGTCGATATCTGTACGGGTGATGACCAGGGGGGGGGCAAAACGAATAATGTTATGATGGGTTTCTTTACACAAAATGCCCCGTTCTTGCAATGCTTCGCAGAAGCGACGTGCGCCTTTGGCTTCTTCATTTAGCTCAACCCCAATTAGTAAACCTTTACCGCGTACCTCTTTGACATAAGGGCTGGGGATTTCAGCCAACCTTTCCTGGAAGTATTCGCCCAGTTGATTGGCATTTTCAATTAAACCTTCTTCTGTCAATACCTTTAAGGCTTCGGTGGCAATGGCTGACCCTAATGGGTTTCCCCCAAAGGTGCTGCCGTGGTCACCCGGTTGAAATAAACCCAACACTTCTTGGGAGGCCAAAACCGCCGAAACTGGATACACTCCACCTGATAGGGCCTTGCCAATAATAACCACATCCGGGTTAACTTCTTCATGATCACAAGCAAAAAGTTTACCTGTACGCCCTAACCCGGTTTGAATTTCGTCGGCCATAAAAAGTACATTATGTTTGTCGCAAAGTTGTCTAACCTTTTTCAGATATCCCTCAGGAGGGATAATAACCCCACCTTCCCCTTGAATCGGTTCAACCATAAAAGCGACAGTATTGGGGGTGATGGCTGCTTCTAATGCTTTGGCATCGCCAAAGGGGATGTTGACAAAACCGGCAGGAAATGGCCCAAAATCTTCTTTGTATTGGGCTTCGGAAGAAAAGCCCACAATGACAATAGTTCGCCCATGAAAATTGCCATCACAGACAATAATTTCAGCCTGATCCGGGGCAACACCTTTAATCTTATAACCCCATTTGCGGGCTGCTTTTAGAGCGGTTTCGACGGCCTCGGCTCCAGTGTTCATAGGCAAAACCTTATCATAGCCGGTCAATTCAGATAATGTTTCATAAAATTGACCCAATTTATCATTACGAAAAGCACGAGAGGTTAAGGTGATGCGTTGGGCTTGGTCTATCATGGCCTTGATCAGGCGGGGGTGGCAATGTCCCTGATTAACGGCGGAGTAAGCGCTTAAACAATCTAAATATTTATTACCCTCGGTATCATATACCCATATACCTTCCCCTTTTTCCAGGACGACATCCAGGGGGTGGTAGTTGTGGGCACCATATTGGTCTTCTAATTCTATATAGGTCTGACTATTCATTTTATAAAATTCTCCTCATCTTTGAGTGTTATGTAATAAATTTTGTATGGAGTTGTCTCCAAATTTATGGGGCAAACAACTATATTAATTGAATTTATTTAAAAGGCAAACTATACTGGGCCAGGCCAACTTTTCATAAGCAACAAATCAAATTGCCACTTTGCCCAGTATGGGTGCGTCCAGAATTTTAGGAATTCGGACAAGCTAGGGGGGATTCGGGGGGAATTACCCCCCGCGCCCCCCAGTCCTCCTAAAATTTCGGACAGATCCCCCAGGATATAGGGTTTGATGAAATAGGCTTAACCTGTTATGATAGGAGTCGCCTATGGCGCGGGGGGTATGTGCTATGCAAGCATAGCCGGTGTCCCTCCATTTACTTCTCCACGCCATACGCCCGGTATGAAACCCCTGGAACTAGGGTTTCATAGGAGTCGCCGATGGCGCGGGGGGTGTGTGCTATGCAAGCATAGCCGGTGTCCCTCCACTTCCTTCTCTGCGCCACAGGCCCAGTAAGATACCCGAAATGCAGGGTATCATAGGAGGAGTAAAGTCTATGAGATCTATGATTGAATATACCAAAACCAAAGTAGGTCAGGCTAAATGGTGGCCTTGGCTGACTGCCGGGTTTGTATTGCTGCTTTTGGCTGTTTTATGGAAACCTTTGGCCGAGTTAGGGGCAGATGCAACAGCTTTAAGGCTTTGGATTGAGCAGTTAGGACCGTTGGCTCCGTTAGCATTTTTGGGGTTAAATGTTATTCAAATTGTGGTGGCCCCCATTCCGGGTTATCCGGTTCAGGTTATGGGGGGTATATTGTTTGGTTTTATCTATGGCTCTATTTATGCAGTCGGGGGCATGGTGGCCGGTGGTGTTTTGGCAGCCTGGTTGGGGCGGCGTTTGGGGCGACCCTGGTTAGAGAAGCGGATGGGGCCAGAAAGCGTAACTCGTTGGAATGATATGACTCAGGTTCATTCATTTTGGACATGGTGGATTATTTTACTTATACCTTTGGGCGACATCCCTTACTTTTTGGCGGGGTTAAGTCGTATTCGGCTTAGCAAGTTTGCATTGGCTATTTTAGTGAGCCGGGGGCCTTTTACGGTATTAATTGTGTGGGCGGGTGATTCGATTGTCAATTTCCCTGTAACTTGGGTGGCTCTGTTGATGGCGGTGGTCGGTCTTATTGTTATCATTGGGTTTAGTCAAGCCGAACGTCTTGAAGCTTGGGGGCAAGCTTATTTATCGCGTCGGTCTGCTAATGACCTTGACCCTTGAAATTTTGGTAGTTTGTTACCTGATATTATGAACTTTCAAGGCTCGTAGATATTCATTTTCAATTTACTGATGGCAAGTTGTGGGTCATATACTTGGGTTGCCTCAAGCGAGAAAAGTTTTTCGAGGGTTTTACATTCTTTTTGTAAATCGTCCCGCAATCGGCCTCGCCACTCTGGTTTTTTTAGGTTTTTGACTATCAGTACAAGTCTCATCTTTTTTGTCAGGGCAGTTTGACTCTTCAACTCATCTGGGAGATTTTTAGCTTGAGTGTTACGTCTATTGGCAATTGCACCAACATAAACGAGAATTGAATCTACAAATTTCTGTCGAATTCCCTTTACAAAGTCCTGAGTATCTTTTGGTGATGATGACTTAACCTCAATAAACAGTAACTCTTCGGATTTGGATGCCCTCAAGTAGATTAAATCGCATATCTTGACACTGGCCCTCGAACTGAGTTTTTTGTAAAAATCTTCATCTTCGGGCACAAAAACCTTCTCCTGCTCAACAATAAAGTTCAGTCTCGATTCTGATATTGTTTTCTCAGCCATAATGGTAACTATAGTTCCACATCTAGTTCCCGTTCATACAGCGCGATAGATTCGTCAATGATCGGGTTATCAGGTATTCCCTCCCTTAGATTTTCTATAGTGGGCTGTGAATTACTTGTGAGAGAAAGAACCTGAATGTTTAAGTTTTCGCGTTTGGCGATAATGTAAAGTAACTTGAGAACAAAATAGGAATGTGAGGCCATAAATATTTGTGTTCCCTGGCTGGATAAAAGATACAGGATTTCCATAAATCCTGTTATAGCCTTTGGATGGAGCATAGCTTCTGGTTCATCGATAAATAGTACAGAACCAGGAGTTAGGGAATGATTGCTAATCAATATATCGAGTAAGGCTAATCGTTTTACGCCTTCTGCGGTGGTATGAATTGAATATTTTGTATTGCCTTGCTTGAATAGCCAATTTCCTCCAACTCGTATTACCTTGCCTTTGTAAATTTCAGACAACTGATTACGAGCCTGGGCGAAGTTTGACTGAATGTCCTTTTCTTGACGAGGAATACCCTCAAGCGCAATTGCCAAATCCAGGTATGTATCGTCAAAGCCGAAAATTTGGTCTTGGAGACGCGATTTTTTGATAACTGCCATCAGTGACAATATCTCTTTTGGCGGCAAGAATAGAGATAAGGCATTGGCTCTCGTTTCGATAATTTCGGAAACCTCCCTGACGCCTCGTGCCGCTGAGGGGGTAAAAGAGAAGTAAACTTGTTGAGCTTCAAACTTGCACTCAAAGCGCAGACGGTCTGTCCCTTTCCTGACCAAATCACCAATTTGCTCTAGCTGAAAAGTGCCCCGGAGCCTCTCGCCAAGAATTTGGGTAAAACTACGCTTATCGTCACCCCGTTGGTATGCTTCAGTGGAACGAAGCGCAGCGTACAGGATTTTAAGGAGCAAGCTTTTGCCAGTACCGTTTTCACCAATGATCAGGTTTATGTTTGGAGATACGCACCAATGGATCTTCTCCAATGGGCCACAGTTTTCCAGTATAAATTCTTGGATGGGGTCTGGCTGGAAGAGATTATTATCTAAGGGGTATGTATGGGTGTCATCTTCCTCTAGGCGGTACATATCGTCAGAGCCGGTGCCTAAATTACTAACCCACTGGCCTGGACCACGACTACTGTTCATTTCCCTGCGTAAGACACGATAACCTTGGTCATTTTTGCGAGCTTCCACAACGCGTCCTGTTCTACCTTGAAAAGTTGCAATTTCTCCAACTAGATATTTGGTTGACATTCAGTAATCTCCTTATTTTTGGAGGAACAGGATTAG
>PJEL010002590.1_pt1 | contig 16360 bp, 17 predicted proteins | sample 1853271 | NCBI WGS metagenome assembly PJEL01 (sample SAMN08108733, study PRJNA415343) | Invertebrate metagenome, whole genome shotgun sequencing project. | host: Globobulimina | place: Sweden: Gullmar Fjord | collected 2015-08
TAAAATTTATTAGTTCTATCTTCAATTGAGGAAAGCGACTGGTGAACGTGCATTCCACTTCCATTTTTCCCAAAGAAAGGTTTGGGCATAAAAGTCACGTGCAGTCCCATTCGCTGGGCCACTGCCTTCAAAGCGAGTTTGAAAGTAATGGCATTATCCGCAGTAGTAACGGCGTCCGCGTATTTGAAATTGATCTCATGCTGGCCCTCCGCAACCTCATGGTGAAGCGCTTCCACCTCAATTCCCATCATATCCAAGTTGAAGGTCATATGACGGCGAATTTGAAGCCCAAGATCAGTGGTTTGATCAAAGTAACCAGCACCATCATGCACTTCAGTTATTTTTCCATTTTCATCTGTTTTGAAAAGGAAAAATTCTAACTCCGGTCCAGTATTAAATGTGTAACCCAGCTTTTTTGCCTCAGCCATTTGCCTCTTTAAAACCCCGCGAGGATCTCCCTCAAAAGGTTCGCCATCTGGAAGGTAAACATCACAAATTAGTCGGGCTGTAACGTCCTCGCCATCCAAAGTCCAAGGCAATACTGCGAAGGTGTTTAGATCTGGCTTGAGGTACATGTCTGACTCCGTAATTCGCGTGAAACCCTCAATTGAAGAGCCATCAAACCAAACGTTGTGGTCAATTGCGTCTTCCAATTTGTGAACCGGAATTGTCACCGCTTTGAGCGTGCCAAAAATATCCGTGAATTGCATATCCACAAACTGAACAGCAAATTCTTTGACCATTTCCATGACCATTTCTTTACTTGCACCAGCGCGCGGATAACGAGCGAACATGTGCTCACGTGGCAATGCACGTAAGGCATTTCCTGTTTGAGACTTTGTTTGGGTCTTCATGGCGAAAGGGATTAGGAGTAAATCATCTTCATTTATACAAAGCTCTTATCCACTGGCAAGCCAAAATTTTTGGCATCTTTTACCTGTTAAATAAATGCTACAGCCCAACTTGACCAAGAAAATTTCAGCATGCTAAGCTAGCTGTAGGAAATTTCTACAACAAAAACTAAGTTGACAATGAAATTAAATGACGTCTTAGAAAATATCGGGCTCTCAGAAAAAGGAGCCACAATTTACTTGGCAACTTTAGAGCTAGGCGACTCCCCTGCCTCAGACATTGCTCTGCGCGCAAAACTGAATCGTGTTACTGCATATGACATCCTCAAAAAACTCATTAAGCGCGGCTTCATCAGCAGTTACATCAAAAACCAAGTTACTTATTTTGCGGCTACGGACCCGGAACTCATCCGGGAAGATTACCGCAGCAAATACATGGACCTCAAAGAAGCTTTGCCATCCCTCCGCCGCCTCCACGGAAAAACCTCCCACCCAAAAATTCGCTATTATGAAGGCTTGGAAGGAATCAAAAAAGTCTACTCAGACACACTCAAATCCAAAACCGAACTGCTCAACTACGCAGACTCAAAATCCATCCGCCAGCACTGGCCAGAATACGATGAAGAGTACGTAAAAGATCGTATCAAACGCCGCATCTACCTGCGCGGTATCGCCCCAGAAGACGAATTTGGGAAAGAAGTTGTAGGGGACAACAAATCCAGCCACCGCGAAATCCGCTTGGTAAAAGCCGGCCCATTTTCCTTTGCAAATGAAATCAACATCTACGACGACAAAGTAGCCATAATCTCATTTGGAAAAGACGAAATTGTGGGCATGATTATTGAAAGTCCGGAAATCGCCAACACCCAACGCGCCATCTTTATGATGGCATGGGAGTTTGCTGGCTCCAATTAGTGACCTGCTCATAAGCCGCTCCAATCTGCAAAAGTTTGGCTTCACTCCACATTGGCCCCATAATTTGTAGTCCAATTGGTAGCCCTGCCTTGCTAAAACCACATGGGATAGAAAGTGCCGGGATTCCCGCCGCAGAAGAAGGAATTGTCAGAACATCCGCCAAGTAGTTGGCCAATGGATCATTTGCCTTTTCCCCCACTTTCCAAGCGGTTGTTGGGGAAACCGGTGCCATTAGCACATCCACTTCCTTAAACACTTCATCAAACTCACGAATAATCAGCGTGCGCACACGTTGTGCCTGCTTGTAATATGCATCTGCATAACCTGCAGAAAGTACAAAAGTTCCCACCATAATCCGGCGTTTTACTTCTGCTCCAAATCCTTCGCCACGGCTGCGTTTGTAATAATCAATTAGGTCGCTGGTATCGCCTGTCACCCTGTGCCCGAATCTAATTCCATCAAATCGCGCCAAGTTGGTAGAAAGTTCTCCAGGCATGGTCACGTAGTAAACCGCCACTCCATATTTGGTCATTGGCAGGCTAACTTCCTTAATTTTGGCCCCCATCTTTTCGTATTCTTTGATGGCTGCCATTACTGCCTCTTTGACCTCTTCCTCAACTCCCTCCATAAAATATTCCTTTGGCACTCCAATTGTCAGTCCTTCAACTCCCTTTCCTAAATTCGCGCTGTAATCCGGCACTACCACATCAGGTGTAGTTGCGTCATATGGGTCGTGTCCGGCCATCGCTTGTAAAACAATTCCTGCATCTTCCACACTGCGAGTCATTGGCCCAATTGTGTCCCAACTGGATGCCATAGCTGTGACTCCAAAGCGGCTCACTCGCCCATATGTCACCTTGAGCCCAACAATTCCACAAAGGCTGGCTGGCTGGCGAATAGATCCACCAGTATCAGTTCCCAAAGAGAACAAAGTTTGCCCCGCAGCAACAGATGCCGCTGAACCACCAGAAGATCCACCGGAAATATATTCTTGATTCCACGGATTTAATGTAGGACCAAATGCCGAACTTTCCGTGGACACCCCACAAGCAAATTCATCCAGATTGGTTTTCCCCAAAAGTACATAATTTTCATCCTTCAATTTCTGCGTGGCCGTGGATTCATAAGGGGGAATAAAGTCCTTAAGCATGTTTGAGGAACAAGTGCTGTGAATTCCCTCTGTATTAAAAAGATCCTTCATTGCACCCGGAATTCCACTCAAAATTCCACTCACACCATCTGCATCCACTTTCCGCGCCTGCTCCAAGGCTAAATCCTCCGTAACAGTTACAAAACTATTCAGATTTTCTGTCCGTCTAATCTGTTCTAAACACGCTTGCGTCAATTCCACGGAAGAAAACTTCTTCCCCTTAAGCCCAGCATGGGCCTCCGCAATTGTTAACCAATTCAAATCCATTACATCATTCTTTTAATAGCTATTTGATGCTGCCTCTTTGGCAGCGGACTACATTCCAAAAGTTCATCCGGCTTACAAAGCTTCAGATCCACCTCATCCTTGCGTGAAACATTAGACAGCCCCGTAACCTGAGTTGTCTCTGGTACGTTCTCTGTATCTGCCTCCTTGATCTGATCCACATAATTCAAAATGTCCGTCAGCTCACTCGCCATGCTCTCCACCTCCTCTGGCGAAAGCTGCAAGCGCGCTAAATGCGCTAGTTTTTGGACATCTTCTTTAGAAAGTTTCATACGGAAGAAACTCTATACCGCTAGGCCTATACCATCAAGTGCATTTCACTCCAGAATTTTACATAAAATATATATAAAATTCGCAAGTGGTTTTAAACACTGTGCAAACAATAGAAGCTACCTGTATAATGCTCACATGCAAAAGACCCTACAAAATATTGAAGAGATGGCCTTCCCTTTCCTGGTGGTACTCGGCTTTATACACTTAAGCAGTGTATTCCTAGTTTCCCAAGGAGTAGTGGACCGCTTAGGCTGGATACTTTTCCAAGTTTTAGACCTGCCATTTATATTAGTGGCCTTACTTTATGGTCTAAGCAAACTGGCCCTGACTTTGGAAGAAGCTACTGGCAACCTGAAAGTACCCGCTGCTATTTGCACTGGCTTTGGAGTTCTGTTATTCCTAATTGCCCTATTCTTTAACTTCGCACTTACTGATGTCCTCATTGGATAAAACTGTAGTGATGGCCTTTGGAACTTTTGATTACTTCCACGCAGGTCATGAAAATTACTTGGCACAAGCCAAATCTTTGGGTGATCAGCTAGTTGTGGTTGTGGCGAGGGACGATACCGTTCGCAAAGTAAAAATGAATCCATCTGCGCACAATGAACGCAAGCGAGTAAGAGATGTAGCAAACTGCAAACATGTGGACAGAGCAGTTGTTGGTTACAGCGACGACAAGTACAAAGTTATAAAAAAATACCGCCCAAACATTTTAGCCCTGGGCTACGACCAATTTGTATTCACATACGGGTTGAAACAATTCTTTATTAAGGAAAAAATGGACACCAAAATTGTCCGCATGAAGGCGTTTGAACCAAACACTTTCAAAAGCTCCATAATTCGCCAAGAAGATTCCACATGCCAAGTAACACTTCAAAAAAGTTCAGTCGTCTAGGTCGCCTAGCGCTGCAGAACCTCTCCCGCAACATGCTGCTAAGCATTGCCACCATTGTGATGATGGGGCTGATTATCTTCATTTTCAATGTGATCATGGTTTTGAACGTGCTGGCCCAATCCAGCCTGGTCCAATTGGGAGATAAAGTGGATCTGATTCTTTACATAAATGATGATGCCACCAGTTATGAGATCACAGAAATGACCGCAGAAGTAGAATCTCTACCAGTAGTAAAAAGCGTGTCATACACAAATAAGGAAGAAGCGCTGGCGGAATTCATCAGCCTCTATCCAGATAAGTCCGACCCTTTCACCGTCTACGGCATTGAAAACCCGCTACCCAGCAACCTGCAAATAGTCACTCAAAGCCCGGACCAACACGGCATAGTAATTGATTACTTGGAGAATTCCGCCTACGGAACCTTCCTTTTAGATGTGGAAAGCAGCAATGAAAACCAAGAGATTGTAGCCCGCCTGCTCAGCGTAACAAACTTCACCAAGCAATTAATTATTGGAGTGACCGTAACTTTTGTTTTTGGCTCGCTGCTCATGATTATGAACGCCATCCATCTGAGCATATTCACCAGAAAAAAAGAAATCTCCATCATGCAATTGGTTGGCGCCAATCCAAGTATGATTCGCTTCCCCTTCCTTTTTGAAGGAGCTTTTTACAGCCTCTTTGCTGTAATCTTCAGTTTCATCCTCCTCATTTTCTTCCTGGAGGGCACAAACCTAAATCAATTCAGCGGCTTCCAAGAAGGCTTTCAGCCCGCCCTACTATTTGGCTTGGAACTAGCCGCAAGCTTAGCTATTGGTGTAATATCCAGCTTCATTGCCATTAGCTATTACTTGCATGAGTCAAATTGAAAACATCACAGGAATAATCCTTAGAAAAAGGATTTTCATGGAACAGGACTTAATTGTCACCATTTTGGCGAATGACGGCCTAAAGCACGAACTAATTGTAAAAGGCGCCGGAACAGGTAAATCCAAGCGCAGAGCCCACCTGGAAATCATGAATCAAGTCCAAGGAACCATATATAACAGCAGAAACAACAGCTATCTACAAAACGTACAATGCATTTCTAGTTTTGTGCATTTAAAAGGAAAATTGGAACTTTTAATCCACGTCCAGCTCCTAATGGAGATCATAGACAAAACCGTTTTAGAAAATGACCCACATCCGGAGATTTACCGCTTACTCCAGTCAACTTTAGAACTCCTGAACAAAAAAGATGTTCACAACTTCACCATTGAAATCGCCCTCATAAAACTAGCAAACCACCTAGGTTTCCTCCCAGACTTCAAAGAATGTAGCCTTTGCCACCACAACATTGAAGATGACAGCGCCCACTGGAACAGCAGCAGAGGAACTTTGGAATGCAAAGACTGCTCAATGGCAGATAACCCCTTCCCCTTAAAATACCGCAAAGCTCTAGAATTTTTCCGCCGCGCAAAGCAACCCGAATGGCAACAAGTCCACCTTGAAGAACAAGAAGCTAGCAACTTAAAAGCCCTACTACCAAATCTGTTCACGGCTCATATTGATAAGCCGCTTAAGACTTTGAGCCTTCTGCTTTAAGCCTCCTTCCAATGGGCTGACACAAAACGGTCCCCTTCTAAGCCGGCCAACTCTTGGCAGCTTTGTCTGTGCACGCGGATGCTTCGCCCACGGGTAACATATCCAATAATTGCCTGAGGAGGTTTTGCCTTGCAGCAAGCGCTCAAAATTACTGGCAGATCTTTTTCCCCAGTTATAAGCACCTTGTTAGACAACTGCACTTCTGTGTAGGATCGCTCTTTCTTTTTTTCTTGAGGGATAGTGTCTGGATGTATGGTTCGCAAAATTTGGCTCACGGTCACAGCACCCAAGCCCAAGCCTTCCAACATTTGTTCTCGCTCTGCTATGGTGCGGGATTTGCCAGCATAATCTTTTAAGTCAGTCAGTTTGTCATCCAAAAGCGGCTTTCCATGCGCGCTCAGCTGCTGATTCAACATTTCACGTCCAGCGGCAATATTCCCTTCCCTACCCTCCCTATTAAACCAGTTACGAATCTTGGCCTTAGCAGATGCAGTTTTTACAATTGAAAGCCAGTAGCGGCTAGGCTTGGCATTGTTACGGGTTCCAATCTCCACAACTTCTCCATTTTTCAAAACATAATCCAAAGGAACAATACGGCCATTCACTTTGGCATGAACAACATGATTTCCAACTTCCGTGTGTACAGCATATGCAAAATCCAAAGGACTCGCTCCGCTAGGCAAATCAATTACATCACGGCGCGGTGTCATAACAAAAATTCTGTTTGGGAATAAATCTAACTCAGACTTTGAACCCTCTTCTTCTGCTAAACCACGCAACCAAGCAAGTTGTTGTTCAACATTTGGTTTAAGACTGAACTGTTCCTGACTTCGCCCTTTTTGAATGCTATCCAAATCTTCCCGCGGCAAACCATGACTCAAAAGTAACTTTTCAACCGAGTTTCTGTCCGCCGGCAGCATGTGCTGATAAAACTCCACCCATTCTGAAACAGCCCCTGCAATGTCTGGAAATTCATCCAAAAGTGCCTGCACTTTACTCAATGCGGCATGCAAAGCAAAATGCCTCTTCCTATCCAAAAATCGGCCAGGCTTGGCATCCAATTTATAAGAAGCATGGGATGCAACCCCAAGTTCTGCCTCCTTATGCATACTCAAAGTACGAATCTGAATTTCCGTGGGCTCATCATAAACTTCCCCACCAACACCAAGAACGGTGGTATGCAAGGAACGGTATCCATTCGGCTTTGGCACAGCCACATAATCTTTAAAGCGATCCTGCAAAGGCAAGTATTCATTATGCAAAATCCCCAGCACAGAATATAAGTGCGCCACTCGCTCACTATCTTCACGCAGCGAATCAGGCAAAACAATTCGCACAGCAAACAAGTCATGAATTTCTTCAAGCGAATCTGTCTCATTCTTCTGCATTTTTTGATAGATACTCCATTGATGTTTCATTCGCCCACTTACGCTTTCCACTTTAATCCCCTCGCGAACCATTAACTGCTCAATTGCAGAAATTGCATAGGCCATACATTCAGCACTCCTTTCCTTATACGCTGCCATTTGTTTGGAAAGAAACTTGTGCGCCTCTGGGAACAAATACTGAAAACACAAATCCTCCATCTCGCTTTTAATTTGGTAAATACCCATGCGTGAGGCAATTGCTGCATGCACCACCAAAGACTCGCTTGCAATCCTTTGCTGCTTTTCATCCGGCACATGTTGCAAAGTACGCATATTGTGCAGCCGGTCAGATAGCTTAATGAACACAATGCGAACATCCTTAGCCATGGCCAGAAACATCTGCTTCCATTTTTCACTTTGAAGGCCCATCCCACGAGTCTTAACCACTGCCAATTTTTCACAACCTTGCACTAGCATTGCCACTTCTTCCCCAAAAACTCCCTCAATTTCCTCCAGAGTTCTATCCGTATCTTCCGTAACATCATGCATCAAACAAGCCTGAATCGTAACCAAATCCGGATTCAAGGCCAAAAGAATCTCAGCGGCAGCAACTGGATGAATAATATATGGCTCACCGGAGTAACGCTTCTGCCCCTCATGTGCGTCTTTGGCAAAGTTATATGCCAAATCCACAGCCTCAATATCCAGGTCAGGCCTGGTGGACAAAATCTTCTTTCTGAGTGCTGAATAAGTCATAGGAGGAACACTACTCCTATAGCTGAGTTTCATCAATGATAAGCTCCAAATCCGATCCATGTACATCTACAACCTGTACACCCTTCACAAGCGCTTCTTCATTTAAGTCCAAGTCAAAGGCTCTCAGCTCCATGTCTGTTACAAATGCTTCGTAATAGAAGATCAAATTCAAGCGAGCCTGATACTGAGCTCTCAAGCCAGCTAAGGTTTCAGCTTCCTCCACAAATGCATCTAAAGTGCCCACACTTCCATAAGCATCTAAGTTCTTCAACTTTTCAAAGAATCTATCTTCCAATGCATTCTTTTCATCATTCGTAGACGCAATTCGCTCCTCAAACAATTCTTTGTCCGCCGCCAGCTTTGTCACATTCGTGCGACCCAAAAACAGAAGGAAATTAAGTTCATTACTGTAATCATCAAAAGTACTTTGCCTATCCCGTGACTGATCTAAAAGGTTTGGGACATTTGTATCCATAAGCTCAACCATCTTTCCAAGATCAATTATATATTCAGCCAAAATATCATCAGAGAATAATTCTTCACCCAATTCCTGTCCTGCTCCCAAAGTAGGATCTAAATCAGCAGTACTTTCGCCCACCAAAATCCCAGAAAGAATACTTGGATCCAAAAAGTTAGAATCATCAATTTCTTCAACAGTCTCTTCCGTAGTTTCATCAATAACCTCTTCCACAGGATCAACTGTCTTATCTTTTACCGGTTTATTATTGAAATATCTAAGCGTTTGAATCCCTCCAAAAACAAGGAGAATCATAACTAGGAAAATCAATATCCCACTACAGCAAAATCTCAAGTGCTTTGGAGAAAGATTTGCCTCTTTCAATATCTCTCTAAGACCAGCACTTTCTTCAAAAATACTTCCACCTTCAGAGACTGAATTTTCATCAACCTCTACTGAAGCTTGAAGTTTATTCTTTGTAGAATTTCTACGCTTTAGCAGTTCATTACTTTCTTCCATCTCTTCTACCTCAAGCGCGCCAGGTTGATCTAGCTTATCCGTCATATTTTCTCTAGACGTATCCAGCTCCCCCTCCAAGACTTTGTCTTTGGCTTTGGGTTCAGCTTTCTCTGGAGAAGTTTTTACCTCTCCAGTCCCTGTTACGTTTTGGTTTTTTTCGTCTGGCATAGGCTTGAATCTATCCCATTATTATACCATATATCAAGCAATTACTCCAGATCTGTGCACTAAAAGAGCCCAAATGAAGCTATTACAGTTGAAAGCACTGTTACAACAAGAACAACAGCAATTATTATTGGTGCAAAGATCACAACTACAGTTGAGAGAGGTTCCAATTTTCCAAGTTTAGATAGGATCTTCCAAAGAACGACCCAAAACCAAATTATGAAGATTAATCCACCAATTTTTGGGATCAAAAGTAAAATTCCTAAAAGGTAGACGTATCCACCTACATTTACAAATTCTTGGACACTAATTTTAGATTTGAACAATGATGCCAACCATCCTGTAAAATATAGATAAGCAATACTTATTGCTATTCCAACTGCAAAAGTAATTACAAGATCTAAAAGACCAGGTCTATATGCAACTCCATATCCAAGATTCGCTGGGAATAAGAAATTTGATAAAGTACTAGCCAATGAAAAGATGGCAATCACAACTAAGGCTGAGTTGAAGCCATCTTTTTGAGCTGCAACGCGTTTCATTGCTGCTTCATCAAGCCTAACAATGCTCCAAGCATCCTTAATAATTTTTTGAAAGTCCATGGCGTGGGGGTTAAAAAAAGTCGCTTCCAGTATAGGGGCATGTGCAGTAAACTAAAAATGTTTTTTTAACCTCCCGCTATATGCAGAAAAACTCCACCGATGACATTGCCGTGCGCGCATGGAATGCCACCAGAAAACACTGGATGGAATTTATTCTATTCCCTATTTTGGTAACCATTGTCTTTGGAATTCTACAAGTGATTAACTTCGCATTATTTATGGATGCGCCATCTGTTGCATTCATTGTAATGACAGCATTATGTTTGACTTACTTTGTATTTACCATGAGTTTTTTCACTGCACTAGCCAAATGGAGCAGTGAGCTGCACAAAGGTGCAAAAAAAATAAGCATTCAAGATGGCTTACATTACGGTCTTTCTCGTTTCTGGGGAGTTCTTGGAACCTGCATACTTACTTATATTAAGATTGTCCTTTGGACAATGCTACTAGTACTTCCAGGAATATATAAAGGGACACAATATTTACACTCTATTCAAGTATCTCAATTAGATGGAGTTTCTGGAGGCGAAGCGAACAAGTTAAGTAAAGCAGTAATAATGAATGCAGGAATATTAAGAACTTTCTCCAATATGTTGGGAATACATAATCTTGTTTTTATTCTTACCTATGCAGCTTTTGTCATACCATGCATTTTTCTAGCAGTAGCATTCCCAGGTTTATTTATAGCTGATGGAATTGACCCTAATGTATTTATAGGTGCTCAATTTGGAGCAATTGCTTTTATTTGTGCAGCTCTCTTTTCCCTAGTAATGCTTGTTATAGTTCCATTAGCAACAACCTTTATGCTGATCTTTATCAACTTCCACTACATCATGCTTAGAGACGAACAAAAAACCGCTTTCAACAAAGCAAAAAAGGCTCTCTAAGGCTTTTCAGGTATATTAAAAAATTTATCGTCCCTTGTGTCAAATGAAGACGCCTGGGGCGATTTGAGTTTTAGCCTGTTTTTCCCTAAAATACGCCCGACTTTTATTACTAACTCAAACCAAATGAGTATTCCCGTTCTTGCGGTTGCCGCAAGTGTTCTCGCCTTGGTTTGGGCTGTGCTGCTTATCATTGGAGTCCTCGGTCACAAAGACGGAGACAAGAAAATGACAGATATCGCTCAGTCCATTCAAGAAGGCGCTATGGCCTATCTAAATAGGCAGTATAAGACTATTGCAGTCTTTACAATTGTTCTTTTCCTAGTTCTTGGCTTTGCCTTACCAGAAAATGGACTTCTAATTGCTACCGGCTTTTTAGTTGGTGCAATATTCTCTGCATTAGCAGGATATATAGGTATGGGTGTAGCCGTTCGCGCAAATGTACGAACAGCTGAAGCTGCAAAAGGCAGCCTAAACAAAGCCTTACTTATTGCCTTCCGCGGAGGAGCTGTAACTGGACTTTCAGTTGTCAGCCTCGCCCTAATGGGAGTTGCTGGATTTTACTGGATGTTTATCAACTCATTTGGATTTGGTGTTGATGAAGCACCAGGTCTTTTGATTGGATTTGCTTTTGGAGCATCTCTAGTTTCACTCTTTGCACGTGTAGGTGGAGGTATCTTCACAAAAGCTGCAGATGTAGGAGCTGACCTTGTAGGTAAAGTAGAAAAAGGAATTCCTGAAGACGACCCGCGTAACCCTGCAGTAATTGCAGATAACGTTGGAGACAATGTAGGTGATTGTGCTGGAATGGGAGCCGATCTTTTTGAAACCTACGCAGTGACTTTAATTGCTGCAATGATCCTTGCTGCATCAACTCTTACACCAACACACGGTGCAACTGTTGTTGAATATCCACTCGCTCTTGGAGCAGTTGGAGTTGTAGCGAGTATTATTGGTATATATTTTGTAAGACTAAAAGAAGGTAAAAGAAACATCATGGCTGCCTTATACGGTGGAACAATTGCAACTGGAGTAATCTCTGCAGTTGGTTTCTACTTTGTAACAAAGTACATGCTAAATGACATCAATATTTTCTTTGCAACAATAGTTGGTCTAGTAATCACATTACTTATCAACATTGCAACTGAGTACTACACTTCTACGGAGTATTCTCCAGTGAGACGTATTGCTAAGGCTTCAGAAACTGGAGCAGGAACTAATGTTATTTCAGGATTGGCTGTGGGATTATTTTCCACCTTCCCTATTACAATTATTATTGTTGCAGGTATCTTTGTAGCCTACTGGCTTGGAGATCACTCAACACTTGGAAACGGTGTTTACGGTATTGCAATTGCTGCTGTATCCATGCTTTCAACAACAGCCATGGTAATCGCTATGGACTCATACGGACCTATTACAGACAATGCCGGTGGTATTGCTGAGATGGCTGGTTTGCCAGAAGGTGTACGTAAAAACACAGATGCTCTGGATGCAGTTGGAAATACAACCAAAGCTGTTACTAAAGGATTCGCGATTGGATCTGCTGCACTTGCTGCACTAGTACTTTTCCAAGCATATGGAGAAGAATTAATGAAAAACGGTGCGGAAGAATTCATTTTTGACATCTCCGATTACCGAGTGCTTATTGGCCTCTTTATTGGAGGTATGCTTCCTTTCCTATTCTCTGCCTTCCTTATGGAAGCAGTTGGGAAAGCAGCCTTTAGCGTAGTTGAGGAAGTGCGAAGACAATTCCGGGATATCAAAGGAATCATGGAAGGAACCGGGAAACCAGAATACAAAGAGTGTGTAGACATTGTAACTAAAGCAGCACTTAAGGAGATGATCCTACCAGGATTGCTTGCTGTAGCTGCACCTTTAATTGTTGGATTCATTCTTGGACCTCTGGCCCTTGGTGGACTACTTGGAGGTGTAATCATCACTGGACTCCTTATGGGAATCAACATGTCCAATGGTGGTGGAGCTTGGGACAACGCTAAGAAATATGTAGAAGATGGAAATCATGGTGGTAAAAACTCTTTGGCTCACAAAGCCGCAGTAGTTGGAGACACAGTTGGTGATCCTTACAAAGACACCGCTGGCCCAGCTCTTAACGCTCTGATTAAAGTAATTAATACAATTGCTCTTATCATTGCACCAATTATTGTAGGTACTTCCCTACTTTGAACGTTTAGATAGCTCTTCAAACAGCCAGCTCAGAAATGGGCTGGCTGTTTTTATTTCTGGTATATCCTTGTTTTAATCAATAACATGTTTACGTAATGATAGAAAGAATCGATAACTCGCTATATAACCTTTTTTCGACTAGAACTCTTAAATCGTCTAGCTATTTTCTCTCTAATTCTTTTTACCTTCTGACTAATCCTAGCCTCCGTTAATCCGAATTCATGAGCAATTTCTAATAAGGTTTTCTCTTCCGTATAACGCAAGTGGAAGATACGTTTTTCTTCATAACTTAAAATCTTTAACATCTGTTTCCTTCTTCTAGATCTATCAATTGCCGCAATTTGTTCATTTTCCCCGGATGACCGCCCTGTTGACACAATGCATTCATGCATTGATGCTCCTTTGACTTTATCCGCATCTAAATTTAGCTGATCACTTGCTCCCTTTTTGGCTTCAAATGCAACAAGAATTTCCTTCACAGTTGATCCTGTTTCTTTTGCCATTTGCTCAATAGACATACCTCCAAGCTCATCAAGTCGCTTAATTAAATCTCTAACACGCCTTGATAATGGATCCGCAGCACGTGCTGCATCAAGGATGCGGTATTTTATGGTACGCCTAATGTGTGCTGGAAGACTACCCTTACTTGGATCATAAGTACGGATTGCTCCAATAAGACCATCTACAGCACCATCATTTACTGCATCTGGATTCACCCCATGAATTGGAGATGCTCGTCCAATCTTCAGCGCATATTCATAATGTTCTTCAACCAACTTTTGTTCTTCTGCCCCAAGCACCTCCATATTTAAAAATTAAATGTATTTACAAATCTAAGATCGAAATCTTAAACCATTTTCTTTAGTTTAGTCAATAGCACACTTACCTCATGAAGGAGCCAGGAATGAATCCTATTAGTGTGTCAATTTGAATGGCACCGCTTACACCCTTTTCCATGCTAGTATGCAGAACTATATTGATCCACGCCCAATGTTCAATCCTTTCAAGTATCAGTACATGGCCAAACTCCTTAAATTCGATGGTGAGCAAGCGCTTCTGCGCCTCAAAGCCGGTGCAATGGATCAAGAGATCTCTGTGCCAAGGACATTGCTACCAAAAGAATTAAAGGAAGGCCAAGACTTTACTCTCACCTTTCAACCCACGGAAGCCGCTGAGAACTCAGAGGAAAAAACCCTCAAGCGTCTACTTGAAGAGTTAATACGTTAGGAAAGAAATTATTCTCCTCCTTCTTCTTTTGCCTCTTCTTTAGCTTCGCCTTCAGCAGCTTCTTCACCACCTTCAGCAGCTTCTCCTTCAGCTCCTTCTTCGCCTTCTTCACCTTCCTCTCTTTCAATACCATCATCAACTGGAGCATCAAGATCTTCTTCTTCACGAGGAGCTTGTACAGAAGCAACAGTTTGGTCTGGGTCATTAAGTACTTCAATATTTCCAGGTACTTTAAGGTCAGAAACATGTAGAGCAGTATGGAAATCTACAAGAGATTCAACACTAATGCTTACTTCATGGATCAAATCACCAGGAAGACATTTGATCTCCAATTCATCAAGATTCTGCATAAGTACACCACCAAGATCTTTAACTGCAGGTGCAGTTCCTTCAAGGTGGATAGCTACATGAGTAGTAACTTTCTCATCCATTCGCACATTTATAAATTCAACGTGATTATAAGCATCCGTAACTGGATGATATTCCACATGGTGAACAAGAACTTTTTTGTCACCTACGCCATCAATTTTTAGAGTAATAACAGTATTTTCACCAGCTTTACGGAAAAGACGACGGAATGTTTGGTAATCCATCATTAGACTTACATTTTCCACTCCATGTCCGTAGTAATTAGCAGGAATCATATCCTGTTTACGTACATTTTTTGCGGCCAATGCCTTGTCCCGAACTTGTGCTTCTAAAACAGCGTTATCCATAATTTTTGAATTAGCGGAGGGATTCTACCCGTAGGCCTTGTTTTAGGCAAGCCAAAATCACGCTCTTGCGCCTACAAAGGCTTATCCTATATAATCCGCAAGCAATTTAACCTAATAACATGGGACTCTTTGGACAAGCTAAGGATCTGTATAAATTACAGAAACAAGCTAAAAAAATTAAAAAGGAACTCAAAAACGTTCACATTGAAGCAGAAACTGACGGAATAGTAGTGACTGTCAATGGCGAACAGGAGATTATTGACATCAAAATTCCTGAAGAAATGCTAAAGCCAGAAAACAAAGCCACTCTTCAAAAGAGTTTGATTGCTGCAATCAACAAGGGTGTTAAAAAAGCTCAAGAAGTTGCCGCCGAACGTATGCGTGGCATGATGGGCGACATGGGCTTAGACCTCCCAGGAATGGGCGGCGCATCTCCTGACCAAGCTTAATGGAGAAAAGACTTCTTCAGCTCATTGCAGCAATTCTTGGAGTAATTTTCCTATGGACTCTTTGGAGCCCACTTTGGCGCTTGCAACTTAATGAAGCCGTAAACCCAAAAAGCGAAGCAAAAATCGTCTTTAACATAGAAAAAGGTTCCAGCGGCAAATCCATTGCCAAAGACCTTAAAAAAGAAAAACTAATCACCAGCAAAAGAGCCTTCCTTCGCACTATTGAAAAGGAAGAATTGGATCAAAGCCTACGCTTTGGCTCCTTTGTATTACAACAAAGCCTCACCTTGCGCGAGGTCATAACAAGCCTCACAACAGAAGGCACCGGCGAACAAGCCATAACAATTTTGGAAGGATGGACCATTGATGACATAGACACTCGCCTCACAGAAATGCAGCTAATTGAAGCCGGCGAATTCCGCCTCTGCAGCTTCAACTGCGAATTTGATTACGACTTCTTGGACAATGACCGCAGCTTGGAAGGATTCCTCTTTCCAGACACATATTTTATTGAGCCAGCCACTTTCAACGTGGAAGGCTTGATCAACACCTTGCTCAGCACCTTTGACCAGCGCTTCACACCTGAAATGCGCGCAGACGCAGAAGCCGCCGGTCGCAGCATCCGTGAAACCATAATTGTGGCCTCCATGATTGAAAAGGAAGTCCGCACAGCAGACGACATCCCCATTGTTAGCGGAATAATTTGGAAACGCTTAGACGCCGACTGGATGCTAGGAATAGACGCAACACTCCTTTACGTACAGGATGACAATGTCCTCACCGCCGCAGACCTTGCAGAGGAAAGCCCATACAACACCAGAATCAACACCGGCCTCCCCCCAACCGCAATCAGCAACCCCGGCCTAGCCAGCTTGCAAGGAGCCGTCTACCCAGAACTCTCCCCATACTGGTTCTATCTAACAACCCTAGACACCGGCGAAGTAATCTACGCAGAAAGCAACGAACAACATGCAGCAAATAAGGCCAAATACCTTTGATACATTTAAAAGCACCCAACAACAGCGTTTCCAATCTCCTGGACATATCAAGTGATGGGAAGATTCTTTTGATAGGCTCTTTAAAG
>PJEL010002591.1_pt1 | contig 16356 bp, 16 predicted proteins | sample 1853271 | NCBI WGS metagenome assembly PJEL01 (sample SAMN08108733, study PRJNA415343) | Invertebrate metagenome, whole genome shotgun sequencing project. | host: Globobulimina | place: Sweden: Gullmar Fjord | collected 2015-08
TATTAAAATTAGAAAAAGAATTCCATATTTAATTCCATATTTAAATATGGAATTAATTCTGTTTTTCGCTAGTAGCCTCCTAGACCATTTTTATAATCCATTACAGCAAGTTTGCCAGATAAGGAATGCCATAAGCAGTGTACTAGTACAAACCTACCCAACAACCCTATTATTTGATAGAATTATGTATTGAGTATAAAAACTACTATCAATTTTATAAGTAATAATATAAATATATGAAGAAGCTATTTTTAATATCATTCGTTGTTTTTTGTTTAGCGACAGGAACAACAAACGCCAAAACACAAAATTCAGATAGAGCGGGTATATTACCTGGTAGCATATTCTATTTTCTTGATATCTTATCTGAAAATATCGGCACACTACTCACCTTTGGTGATGAAAATAAAGCCCAGCGCAGTCTTAATTTAGCTACGGAGCGCCTTGCAGAAGTTGAAGCCCTCACAAAACGAGGAGATGTTAAACAAACAGAAAAAATTACCCAAAGTTACCAAGAGTATCTAGACAAAGCCGTCCGTATAGCCGAGAGGGCAGAAGATACAGGAGATAATGTTAGTAATATACAGGAAAAAATTAAAAGAGTGATGACAATACATGAGGATGTCCTCGGCACAATCAAGGAGAGCTTTAATACAGAAGTTGCAGGAGGAGGTTTTGTTGTGGTTGATACAGCACAGACATCTTGCCACGGTACTTCGTCGTCAATCGCGTGCCCAAGCAGTAATGAGGACTTCTTCGGACAGGACGCGCAATATATAAGCAACACGCCAAGCTATACTGATAACGGTAACGGCACTGTAACCGACAACAACACAGGTCTTATGTGGGTACAAGACGCGGGCAACAAAACCAGCTACAGTAGTGCAATAGCGATGGCAAATTCGTTTACCCTTGCGGGGTACAGCGACTGGCGCGCGCCAACGATTAAAGAGCTATACTCCATCATAGATTTCTCTGGTCGAGATATTGACCCAACTAACTCGGTTGGTGGCAATCCTTTTATTGACGATGAAGTATTTATATTTGAGTATGGAGATACAAGTGCAGGAGACAGAATAATTGATTCACAATGGGTAACAGCTAATAAATATGTTTCAACAGTAATGGGTGGCGGTGAATGCTTCTTCGGTGTTAATTTTGCTGATGGACGCATCAAATGTTATCCAATATCTGGCAGTCGTGGTTCTGGATACTTTGCCCGCTATGTGCGAGGCTCAAGCTATGGAGAGAACAACCTAAGCGACAATGGCAATAGCACTGTGAGTGACAGAGCAACCGCACTCATATGGCAACAAGAAGATTCAGGTTACGGTATGGATTGGGAGAGCGCGCTCTCATACTGCGAGAGTCTTTCTCTTGGAGGAGAAAGTGATTGGAGATTACCAAATGCGAAAGAATTACAGAGTATAGTTGATTATACACGCTCTCCGGATACCACAGGTTCACCCGCACTTGATCCAGTCTTCGGCGCAACGCCAATTACAAATGAAGCTGGAGATAAAGATTGGTCATTCTACTGGACTAGCACAACGCATGCAAATCAGTCAGGAGGGGGTTATGCCGTGTATATTTCTTTTGGTCGTGCACTTGGATATATGCAGCAATTTGGTGGTTGGATAGATGTACATGGTGCTGGCGCGCAGAGGAGTGATCCAAAGACAGGTAACTCAAGTAACTACCCAACTGGACACGGGCCACAAGGAGATGCAGTAAGAGTTGATAACTATGTGAGGTGTGTAAGCGGTGGCGGAGCAGAATTTACAACCAGTACAACACTTGAGACTTATTCACCATCTCAGTCTGCTAGACAGCAAGGTGATATCCAACAACAGCAACAACAAGGGAGACCTCCATTCGGTGGCAGGCAACAAGATGGTCAACCCACAGCGCAACAAGGCACTCCACCGCAAGAGGCAATTAGTGCGTGCAGTAGCAGTACGAGTGGCACTTCTTGTTCATTCTCTTCACCGCACGGTGCTGTCTCTGGTACATGTATAAATATCTCAGGAGTGCTTGCCTGTGCGCCTTCTGGAGGCCCACCTTCGCAAACAGGTCTGCCACAGCCACCACAATAAATTTGACCTACGAATACGAAAAGTAAAAGGTTCGCCAGAGGAATTGCCAGTCCTTACACCACGAGAGGTACACGCATTATACAAGGCAAAAGACAGGCTGTAATTAGAGATACTGGCTTGCTTTAATAGATTATTATATATATACTAGCGGTAGTAATACTTACTACTTATTATTAGTCGTTAATAATTAACATGAACACAACAACACAATACAAAGCAGTATCAGTTTCATTGCCTACAGATATTATAAACAAGGTAGATACAATAGCCTGTGAAAGTTATAAAAGCAGATCAGATGTAATTCGCGAGGCACTCATGAGTCATGCGGTGCCGATATACACTCCAACAAAAGAAGAGGCAAAAATACTAACGCACGCACGCAAAGAAATGCAAAAAGGAGAGGTTAACGGCTGGGACGAATTCATTCATGAGTTGGAGGATTAATCTTACGCGTAGCGCTAAGAAGGATATGCGCAAAGTACCAAAAAAAGACTTTAAGCATATACACGCTGTTGTTGAGAGCATGAAAGTTACTCCATTTATAGGAGACAGGCAAAAACTTTCAGGTCAAGTTAATGAGTATAGACGCAGAATAGGTAATTGGAGAATATTTTTTAGTATGGACACTTCAAGACACATGATTACAATAATGCATATTCGTCGGCGCAATTCCAAAACATATAGTAAGTAATATGAACACAGAACCAAAACAATTCAACATTAACGATTACAAAGACAACAATCAAGTTGGGTATTTGGTTATAGAATACAAAAAGCTGGAAGAAGAGGAGAAAGATGCAAATCGCATGGCCACTGAAGACCCCGAGCTTAAAGAGCTTGCAGTAGATGACCTAGCACGCACAGCAGAGGCAAAAGAGAGGATACAACAGCAGATTGAAAATATAACTAAAACAAACGAAGAAGAGATGCAATTCCCGAGCGAGCTTGTACTTGAGGTTCGCGCAGGTGCCGGTGGAGACGAGGCAGCACTATTTGCTACACAACTTGCAAATATGTATACACATTATGCTGAAGTGCAGGGCTGGCAGACGCGTACCCTAAGCTCATCTCTCAACGAGCTCGGCGCTTATAAAGAAGCAGTAATAGAAATAAAGGGCAAGGGTTGCTACAAGGCACTCCGCTTTGAGACTGGAGTACACCGCGTGCAACGCGTACCAGTAACAGAGAAGCAAGGCAGGATACACACAAGCACGGCCAGTGTTGCGATATTGCCTGTTTATAAACGCACAACCATAAAGATAGATCCATCAGACTTAGAGATAGAATTTTCTCGCTCGGGAGGCAAGGGCGGGCAGAATGTCAATAAAGTAGAGACAGCCGTGCGGCTCACTCACAAGCCCACAGGACTTACACTCCGTTGCACTGCGGAGCGCACCCAGCAAAAGAATAGAGAAAAGGCAATGAGCATATTAGAATCCCGCCTCCAACAAATCAAAGACGAAGAGGAGGAGGCTAAACGCTCTGGAGATCGCGCGGCTCAAGTAGGCACAGGAGACAGAAGTGAGAAAATTCGCACCTACAATTTCCCTCAAGACAGAGTAACCGACCATAGACTAAAGAAAAGCTGGTCAGGGATAGAAAAGATAATGGCTGGTAATATGGGAGGCATCTTAGAAAGTCTCGCTATGTAACAAAAAGAAAAAGGCGAATTTGAAATAAAATTATGAAAAATAAAGTAAGAGTATCGATAAATTTTTTGACTTGTGTGATTATAGGAACAGTAGTATTTGATTTTTTGATAGTATTCTGCGGTTTTATATTCATCGGCGTTATAAAATTTGATGATCTACCAAAAATATTCACTTCTCCAGTAATACACATAGTTTCTTTTGTAATCGCAAGTGCAATGTGGTTTACGAGTGAGAAAGGCACCGATAAGAATTCTAACTCTGATTGATAGTTACTACTAACTGCGCGCACATTGGTGGGTTGAGGCAAGCGCAATATGATTTGTTTGTGTTAGTAGCCTGTCTAGCACAAACTATACTTAAGGTTGAGGTAATAGTACAAAGACTTGGATTTATGATAAAAAAATGTTATTATGCCTCCACTGTGAGCGCCCGTATGTCGCTTGCATATTAGCAAATAACGTATACACATTATGCAAAATAAGCGAATTGAAGAGCTCTTTGAAGTCGGAGCACATTATGGATTTAAGAAGACGCGTAGGAACCCATCCGTCTTACCTTTCCTATACGGAGCTAAGAATGGGAATGATATCTTCAACCTAGAGGAGACAAGCAGAAAACTTGAAGACGCGCTAGAGGCGATAACCAAGACAGGGCAAACAGGCAAGCAGATACTTTTTGTAGGTAGCAAAAACGAAGCAAAAAACTGTGTAAAGATAGCAGCTGAAGGGCTAAACATGCCTTTTGTTACAGGTCGCTGGATTGGTGGTATGCTTACAAACTTTAAAGAAGTGAGAAAGCGCGTAGACAGACTAGAGAATTTAAGAAAAGATAAAGAGAAGGGGAACTTAGACAAATATACTAAAAAGGAGCAGTTAATGCTTGACCGTGAGATGGAGAAGCTTGGTAACATGTTTGGCGGGGTAGTAGAGATGCGCGAACTGCCAGCCATCGTATTTGTAATTGACTCGGAGGCAGAGCACACTGCAATGCGAGAAGCTCAGCACTTAGGCATACCAACTGTAGCTCTAGCCAACACAGATTGCGACTTCAAAAACATAACATATGCGATACCGGGTAATGACTCTGCTACAAAGTCTATAGAGTACTTTGTAAATTCTCTGGCACGCGCTTACGAAGAGGGGAAGAAGAACCCAGCTCCAAAATCCAAAGAGGAGAAAGAGGAGAAAGAGGAGAAAAATGAGAAGAAAGAAAATTAAAAATTAAGATATAACAAAATGGTAGAAATAAGTGATATAAAAAAGTTACGAGATGAAACAGGCGTCTCAATAATGCAGTGCAAGAAGGCTATTGAGGAGTCCTGCGGAGACATAGAGAAGGCAAAAGTAATACTGCGTAAAATCAGTGCGACTGTCGCAGAGAAGAAGTCAGACAGAGAGCTAGGATCAGGCACAGTACAAGCATATGTACATGCCAACAACTCCATATGTGCTGTGGTAGTGTTAGCCTGCGAGACCGACTTTGTAGCTAAAAATGAGGAGTTTATAAAATTAGCCTACGATATTGCTATGCACACGGCAGCACTTGCCCCACAATTCACAAGTGCAAGCGATGTAACAGATGAGGATACAGCAGTAGCGCGTGGCGTGTTTGAAGAGGAGGCCGAGGATAAACCAAAGGAGATGCGTGAGAAGATAGTGGAAGGTAAAATGAGGTCTTACCTTAAAGAGAAGATTCTATTAGACCAGCCATTTGTAAAAGATACAGAAAAGACAGTAAAAACACTTTTAAGCGAGGCAGTGCAGAAGTTTGGCGAGCGCATAGAAGTTGCGGAGTTCAAGAGATTTGCTGTATAATTTACCCTAGGAGGATTTCAAAAAGACTCCACAGACAAAATTTTTTAGCAATCGCTTAACCAATCCGCCCCATCCATTGTGGTGCTACTAGATTAAAAAGATTTGTTTGTTTCATTTTTTCGGAATTCACTTTAAACTATCATGACATTTTTTATCACATTTATTGTAGCATTCGCTTTACTTACAGCAGTTTTTGCATTAAAAATGCGTGAGTTAAAGAGTGGTAAGGTATTCTGTGCGGGTGTTCGTGCGCGCATAGATTTGAGTTTGCACATTCTCGCGCGCGCGCTTCGCGCGCGCGCCACCTCGCTCAAGCATCGCATCTCAATCAGCAATATTCTCCACAAGCTCGCGCACAGCATTATATTACTCTTTGCTCGTCTTGCCAACTTTGCGGGGCGCAAGGCACACGCGCTTGCTGTGCGAATATCACGCAGTGCGCAAAAGCATGAGATGTGCGAAGATTATAAAAGCGGTTCATCGCAGTTTTTACAAAATGTACCACAGCACAAGGAGGAACTTGACATTGACGCAATAAAAAGAGAAACTAGACTTGAGTAAAAGTTTAGTAATGCCAGAATAGCTCAGTTGGTAGAGCAACCGCCTTGTAAGCGGTAGGTCAGCGGTTCAAATCCGCTTTCTGGCTCCACAAAAAAGAATACTAGCATTAAAGCAGGGATTTTTTACAAAAACACACCTGTGGATAACTCCATATTTGCGGTTGACATGCCCTGTGCGATTTTGTACAATCAAATTAGTCCAGTCAAAGTTTTCAACCTGCAATGGCAGACTGGTGTAGCTATTGCTACAGAGGAGTCTCGATATGAGACAAGAACAGAGCGTGACGATTAATTGTGATGTCGCTGGCTTTGGCGTATCCGTGCAAGAAGGCGATGATCATTTGGGTGCGACCGATGCGACCAACGGCAAAATGAGCAGGCCGGTTACTGGTGCGACAACCCATGGCATCAATGGCGTTTCCGGTTCAAAGATGGCCGCCTGATTTCGTGACTTAGCTAGGGTTGTCCTAGCGAAGTCGTTTAGCGTAGAGGGGTGGGATGGCTTCATGTAGCCAGCCCCCCTTCACCCCAATTTACCTAACAACCATTTACAACCTACCAAATAGACAGAACCAGCTACAAACACTTATCTATACAATTTAATTACAACCTATTCTTCAGCAACCTCCGTAGTGGTTGCTGTTTCTTCAATTTTTTGTTAAGGGTTTATCAGTACAAGAGTGCCATATGTTGTGGACGGGTACATGCACTTGACATGCCCTGTGTAATCATGTATAATCAAACTTAGTCGTGGCAATTGTGCCTAGACATAACATTATGTAGGAGCTTAAAAAATGCGAACGACACCGTCGATTCATGAAATGATTTAAAGATTTCTTTGCCGGCTTTAACATTGGTTAAGGAGAGAAAGGCTCCACAATATTGCTAGGGGTACCCTAGCGAACGAGAGGTGTGCATCACTGCGATGCGCACCCCTCACCCAATTTACCTAAAAATCATTTACAACCTACCAAATAGACAGATTTGACAGCAAACACTTATCTATACAATTAAGTACACAACCTATTCTTAAATAGCCCCTATATACAAATTGGCAAATTACCTCCTTGCCCATTCGCGTTTGAAATACAAAACAAATACGATATACTTACACGCAATGACAGCAGAAAGACCAACAGCAATACACCCCATCACCAGTGCCATCCGCGAGATAGTACGGATTTTTGATGAGCTCGGATTCTCAGTTGCAGATGGACCAGAGATAGAGACAGATTACTATAACTTTGAGGCACTTAACTTCCCTAAAGACCACCCAGCACGAGATATGCAAGATACATTTTGGCTCCCAGACGGCAGAGTATTACGCACACAAACAAGTGATGTGCAGATTCGCTTTATGGAAGAGCACAAGCCACCAATTCGCGTTATAGCGCCAGGCAAAGTATATAGGAGTGAAGCAACAGACATGAAGCACGAAGCACAATTTTACCAATTTGAAGGTCTTGTAATAGATGAAAAGGGCAAAATAAATCTCGGACACTTGAAATGGATAGTTAACTACTTTTTTGAGGAGTTTTTTGGTGATGGCGCAGAAGTTCGCATGAGGCCGAGCTATTTCCCATTTGTGGAGCCAGCAATCGAATTTGATATGCGTTTAAGTGGTGAACACGTACCTAAGCGCTTGCGTGGCAAATGGATCGAAGTGTTACCAGGTGGAATGGTACACCCAAATGTACTTAGAAATGCAGGACTTGACCCAGAAAAGTATCAAGGATTCGCATTTGCTGGTGGTATAGAGCGCCTTGCTATGATGCGTTGGATGGTAGACGATATAAGATTATTCCACGCTGGTGATATGCGTTTTGTTAGTCAATTTAAATCAGCATAAAAACATGAAAGTTAGTTACAAATGGTTACAAGAATATTTTGATGAGGAGTTACCAAGCATAAGCGAGCTTGAGGAACTCTTTATGATGCATGCTTTTGAAGTGGACGGCACAGAGCAACTTGGAAATGGAGACATAATAATAGATTTGGATATATTGCCAAACAGAGCACACGATGCACTTGGGCACAGGGGAGTTGCTAAAGAACTCTCTACCCTCTTAGGTAAACCAATGAAAAAAGACGAATTACTTAGGAGTCGGACTCCTAAGTTAACTACCAAGTTAAAAATAGATATACAAGATACAGAGTGGTGTCCGCGTTATACTGGTGCGTATATAAAAGGAGTTAAAGTTGGGGAGTCTCCAGCATGGCTCAAGAGCAAGTTAGAAAGTCTCGGGCAGAAGAGTATAAACAATGTTGTAGATATTACCAATTATGTAATGTTTGGGCTCGGCCAGCCAACGCACATTTACGATGCAGATAAACTAACAGTTGAAGATGGACAGGTAAAAATAGGAGTGCGTAAGGCAAAAGATGGCGAAAAAATTACACTGCTCGGCAGCAAAGAATATGAGCTTGATGAGAGTATCGGAGTAATTACAGATGCAGTTAATGATACGCCAATAGCAATTGCAGGTATAAAAGGTGGGGCATATGCTGAGGTTGGTGAGAATACGGTAAATATAATTGTGGAATCTGCAAAATTCCACCCAATAAAAACTCGCAGAGCCTCTGCCGGACTTAAGTTACGCACAGATGCGGTACAGAGATTTGAGAATGAGGTGGCAATACAACAACCAATATTCGGCATGCTAGAGGTTGTGAGATTGATTACAGAGCTTGCTGGCGGGGAAGTTCTCGGGTACGCAGATACAAACGCAGGACCATTTGAGACTCACAGCGTGGAGGTAGAGCTTAGTCAGTTGAACGCATTCCTAGGATCAAACATAACAATAAAAGAAGCTAAGGATATACTAGATAGGTTCGGTTGGGAGTATACCACTGAACATGAGAGTATAGTAGCAACACCACCACCCGAGAGACTTGATGTACGGATAAAAGAAGATCTCTACGAAGAGATAGGTCGCGTGTACGGTTTTAATAATATTGCTGGCGGGTCACTACCAGATCCTGTACCAGAGAAGTTTATAAATAAACCGCGTGCATACTCAGAGATTATGCGTGGCGAGCTTGGTAAGTTAGGATTTACAGAGATGTCTACATACACGCTTGTGGGCAGCGGAGAAGTGGAGTTACTGAGTTCTCTTGCGAGTGATAAAAACCATGTGCGTAAGAACCTAAGCGGAGAGCTAACCAAAGCTTTGCAATTAGCAGAGAAGAACGCCCCACTCATGGGCAAGTATAATTTTATAAAAATATTTGAGATAGGGAATGTCTTTACCAGTGAGCGCGAATATCTGTCTTGTGCATTTTTTGTGCGTGCGCTATCAGGCAAGGAGAGCAAGAAAGATGTTGCACAAATAGCAGAATTAAAGAAAGCACAGCAAACCTTAGAAGACACGCTCGGCACCAAACTGCAAGGAGTCAGCAGTACCGCAAATATGGTAGAATTTAACCTAACAGATACAATAGAGCACTTAGACACGCCACAGCAATATCCACAGCTCCCGCTCATAGCTGAAGATATTACGCATACTCCAGCATTTTCGTATCCATTTGTGCTTCGCGACATAGCAGTTTGGGTACCAATTAAAACATCACCAGACAGCGTTTCAGAAGTCATTATTAGAAAGGGGAGTGAGCTTTTAATACGCGCAGATTTATTTGATGAGTTCTCCAAAGACAACAAAATATCTTACGCATTCCATCTAGTGTTCCAGTCGCAGGATAAAACACTAACAGACAGTGAAGTAAATACTATTATGCAAAAGATTGAGAGCGAGATACAAAGTAAAGGTTGGGAAGTTAGATAGCTTAGAGACAAAACCCTTCTTCTTCTTCTTCTTCTTCTTCACACTCCACACATAGCCAACTTCTCTCAGCACACGCCATTTACCTTTTCAAATGGTGCTCGCTCTCCAGTTGCACAAGTGAGCAACGAGATGTATCAGGTCATGTAGTTTTGTTTTTGCAATTTAAAATTCAAACATTCGCAACATAATCCTCCACCATGGGAAGCTTTCTTGAGGTGGTATATCTTTACTGAGAAGATCGCCAACTGCTAACACTTCAGTAATAGACTCTTCCCTTTGTTCAAAATTCCAAGGTTCAGAATTTATTTCCGAAAAGATGTCCGGCGGTGTGGATATCTGAGCAACTTCTCTTTCTTGTTCCTGTCTCTGTAGTATTTCTTTCTCTGCGATAAATTCGTAAATTTTATTTTGTGCCACCTCTTTTTCTTTCTCGTCACCGAATAGTGCCGTCCAAGATTTTTCTGCCATATCTCCTGTAAACAGGCTTGGATTTGTTATTATATTATAGACTAGACTTCTCTCTTTTATTTTTTCAACCTCTTTTTGTCGTTGTGCAATCTCATCCGCTGTCAGTGTATTCTGTGGTGTTGCTATGTCTTGATTTGCTTGATCTATACTCCCACCACTGCCACCTTGTTCATCCGTTTCTCCACCGGAAAGCCAAGACCAATCTTCATCTTCATCATAAGAGTAATTTCCGTAGCTATCGTCCGTACCTGTGGCTACCTCATCTTCAGGATTTTCTAAATTTACCCAGTCCGTGTCTCCTTCAGTGTCTTCATAAAAATCTGAGTCAGTATATTGCCCATCGTATGTATTATCTATAAGAGTTGCATAGTTTGGATCGGTACTCGTGTAATCTGGTGGTATTTCATAATTATCATGATACGGGTCTGGGCCTGGATCTCTTGAGTACATATTATAATCCCATTGTGTTGGATCAGGTGGTGGTGGCGTGCCTGTACCGCAAGCATTTTTATTACAGCCACTACTTGTACCAGATGTTTTATTTTCTATACATTGGAAGTGATTTTTACCCACCTCTCTGTTAATTGGTGGGACCATAGCTTTAGCAGAATATCCAAAAATTAAAGCATATTTTTCTGCAAGCTCACCAGTAGCTTGTTTACAACCTTCTCCATTACTGGCTCCACTTAAATCAACAGCAGCACCATATTGGTGGCAAGAGTACCCTGGTCTTGAACATCCAGGTTTTCCAGCATAGCCACACATGTCAAGTTGTTTTTTATAGTTCCTGTACCCGCTAATAAATTTAGGAACACACCCAAGTGCTTTTACTGCCTTGATATATCCAGCAAGCCTACATGCAAAGTTGGCATCTATCCCTGGGTTTCCTTGTCGTGGTTGTATGCCCAACATATTACCGCCTTTTACAGTAGCCAAATAAGCAAATGCTTCTGATACATCGCAATTTGCTCCAAGATATTTACCAGCCTCTCTTAGTCTATCTTCTTCCGTTGGTGTTTCTGGTAATGTTTTAGCATATACACAAACAACAGGAACCGCCACAAAAATTATTACAATTAAAATACACTTCTTCATACATCAATTCTATATTCTTTCTCATATTTTACAAAACCCCAGATGTGCATAAATATCTTTTAATTGATGCTAATTTTTGCTATAATGAGGACACGAATTTGAGCGCACATTCGCGCTATTTTAATGCAAAAGTATTAAACATAATGCCAGAGAAAAAAACAAAAACAAAAAGTTCTACCTACTCCGCCGAGGCTTCTAAGGGCTCGTACGGAGCAAAAGACATCACAGTTTTAGAAGGTCTTGAGGCAGTTCGTCGTCGCCCAGGAATGTATATCGGTACTACAGATATAGATGGACTTCATCATCTTATTTGGGAGGTATTTGATAATTCTCGCGATGAGGCAATGGGTGATTATGCAGATGATGTAGAGGTAGCGCTCTTGCCAGACAATCGCATACGCATAGCAGATAACGGTCGCGGTATACCGGTAGATAAGCACGCTAAGACTAAAGTCTCAGCACTTGAGACGATTATGACAACACTCCACGCTGGCGGTAAATTCGGCGATGAGGGGTATAAATTCTCAGGAGGGCTCCATGGCGTTGGTGTCTCTGTGGTTAATGCGCTCTCTAGTTGGACACGAACAGAAGTACACCGAGATGGTGGCAGGTTCGTACAAGAGTATAAAAATGGAGGCAAAAGAGTTGCCGCAGTTAAAAAGCTAGGCACTTCTGGAAAGACAGGCACCATAATAACATTTGATGCAGATAAGGAAATCTTCCCTCATATAGAGTACAGTTGGAACACGATTACAAACCACCTAAGGCAACAGGCTTACCTAGTGAAGGGTATGCGCATTACTGTACTGGACTTGCGCGAATACGGTAATACAATAAAAGATACAGATACATTCTTCCTTCGTGAACTCAAATTCAATACTCCTACTATGACATTTTATTTTGAGGGCGGGCTTAAGAGTCTTATAAGCTTCCAAAATCGCCATCAGAAGGCACTACACAAAAACATTTTCTACACCGACCAAACCGTACATGACAAGGATCGCAACCAAGATGTGCAGGTAGAGATTGCACTACAATATGTAGACGACATCTCTGCGCGTCTCTCTGCCTTCGCTAATAACATCTACAATCCAGAAGGTGGCATGCATGTAACAGGGTTTAAAACCGCTCTTACTCGTACGCTTAATAATTACATAAAGAAGAATAACTTAAAAGTTGAGAGTGGCTTTACAGGGGAGGATGTACTTGAGGGCTTGACTGCCGTTGTTTCAGTCAAGATGCAAGAGATACAATTTGAAGGTCAGACAAAGGCGAAGCTAGGTTCTGTTGAGGCCAGAAGTGCCGTAGACACAGTATTCGCTAGCTCATTTAACGAATTTCTTGAAGAGCATCCTGATGATGCTAAGCAAATGATAAACAAGGCGGTGTTAGCAATGAAGGCTCGCAAGGCCGCTAAAGCCGCAAAGGACTCTGTATTGCGCAAAGGTGCGCTTGATGGCATGACACTCCCCGGCAAGCTAGCAGATTGCCAAACCAACAGTGCAGAGGAGTCAGAGTTATTTATTACCGAGGGAGATTCAGCCGGTGGCAGTTCTAAGCAGGGTCGCGATAGACGCACGCAAGCTATTTTACCACTCCGCGGTAAAATACTTAATGTAGAGAGGGCACGGCTTGATAAGATGTTTGCCAATAACGAGATAAAGGCAATGGTTGTGGCACTCGGTACTGCGATAGGCGACACATTTGATATAAGCAAACTGCGCTACCATAAAATAATAATAGCTACAGATGCCGATGTGGATGGCGCACATATTCGTACGCTTTTACTCACACTCTTTTACCGTTACTTCAAGCCAATTATAGATGGTGGATATCTATATATTGCTCAACCACCACTGTATAAAATTACAAAGGGCAAGGAGATACTCTACGCATATACCGAAAAAGAGAAGCAAAAGATAGTAGGTAGCGAGGAACTTTCAGTACAGCGCTATAAAGGTCTTGGAGAGATGAATCCGGACGAACTTTGGGAGACAACAATGGATCCAGAGAGGCGCTTGCTCTTGCAAGTAACCATAGACGATGCTCGCGAAGCAGACAGAGTATTTGATATACTCATGGGTACCGATGTAGCCGCTCGCAAATCCTTTATCCAAACCCACGCCGCTGAAGCAAATTTAGATATTTAAGCACGACCACAATACAGGATACACGCACATGCTACCAAAAATCCGGCACATGTAAATAACAAAAAACAAACAGCTCATATATATGAGCTGTTTGTTTTAAATCGTTTAGAATCGTAGGTGCTCAGTACACAGATATATTTCTTGCGTCTCTATTATTCATCTCATTCCTCTCAGGTATCGCATTATATGCGTCTACATGTATAGACACGGTGTTGTACCCACGCACCTGCTTATCAAATGTAACTATAACGGTTGCAGTACTACCTGGGGTAAGTGATTGCTGAGCCTTACTTGCATAAATATAATGCGGATAGGTTGGCAATTCAGCGCTATATGTCCACGATCCACTTGCCTTATCACCAATATTTTCAACTTCAAACTTCACCGCCGCTGTTTCTCTTGTGTGCACTGTGCCTTTTGGTATAAATACCCCTGTGTATGGATTGAGCGCGCCAACAGATATTATATTTAACTTAAGATCAGCAATTCCGTTTGGATTAGAATATGGCGTTGTAGGGATTGTAACATAACGCACAGGTGTTGGTGTAACCGTTCTTGCCGCGACAGGGGAGGCAATCTGATTTGTAGGTTCGGTGGAGTATGTATTTTTGTTTTCTGACTCGCTTGAAGTTGGTAATGTATTTGGGCTACCGGTTATATCTTCGTTTGTAACTGTAATACTTTCCATAGCGCGGATGTTTTCACCGCTGGCACTTGTAAATGTAATAGCAAATGACACATCCGTGTAGCGGTTAGAGTCTGAGATAGGTACGAGTGTTATTGCATTACCAGAATCTGGAATTGTATAAGGAGAATTACATGGCAGTACAGTCTCGTCCTGTAGGCGGAAGTGGAATCCGCTCTTACATTCGTAAGAGAACGATATAACACCTTCGCTCGGTTTTGTAAACTCCCACTCTACATCTATGGCATCTCCGGAGTTCACATTAAACTTCTCTAAGTTTATTTTAATTTCATCACTACTACTTGTTTGCTCACTAGATAAATCAATACCACCACCGCTGAACATCTTAGGTACAAACTTTACAACTTGTATTGTACTCCACACGGCAACTAGCAATAATATAGCAAAGCCAAGTATTGCAAATATATTTATAGCTTTTGATTTTTGTTCTTTTTCTGTCATTTCTTAGATTTTATTATGGATAATATAAATTAGAAAACCTTAGACACGACTCAATTTTTGTGCAACAAAAATGTGACGGGTGATATCTAATTGGTGGTATTATTCCATAAACTTGACATTTTGTCAAGTGATAGTGTATAATACCGGCATGTTAGATAAAATAGTAAAAAAATTGATAAACAGACATATGCTCACTAGGTTGCTTATGCTTTGGATGGTTACTACTATTGTGGCGAGTGCACTGTCTGTGTTATTTGTTTCCAATACAGCATCTATTGCAACGACATCCGTAAATCCATTGCAACAAGAAGAGTTAATATCTAAGACAGACAAAACAATAAATAGTGATTTATTGCAAATGGTTACCGTGCCAGAAAGGCTAATTATTGAGAGTTTGGATATTGATTTACATGTTTCAAATCCAGACACAACAAGTATTGAAGAGTTAGATGCAGAATTACAAAAGAATATAGTACGCTACCCACTAAGTGGCATGTTAGGAGAGAGTGATAAAAATATAATTATATTTGGTCATAGTGCGCGGATCCCAACATTCAACGGCATGTATAGAGCTTTTAATGATATTGAATATCTAAACGAGGGTGAGATTATAACTCTAATAGGCAATGGTAGAAAGTATACATATCGTGTGAGTGATGTATACAAGAGCAGTGCGGAGACAGGTGAGATTGTACTTGCAACAAACAACAATATGTTAACATTGGTAACATGTGATGGATTCGGTCAGAAGTCAGATAGATGGATTGTTGAGGCTGATTTTATTGGATCTTTCTAATCTAATATGTAGATTTATACACAGGCTACGACTTGATTACAAGTCCTAGCGTTGGTTATACTTACAGTAATATGCAAGAAAAGAAACTCAAAGGAAAGAAAATACTTTTTGTAGAAGACGATGTATTCGTCGGTGATATAGTAGTTAGACATCTTGTAGACGCAGGAGCATTATGTGAGTGGACTAAAGATGGATTTGATGCACTTTCTAAAATGAATAATGAGAGCTTTGACATCATAATAACTGATCTTCACATGGATAGAATGGATGGTAGTGACATGATTGAAAGGATGCGCGCGAAAGACGGTATGAGTGATACTCCAGTAATTATTCTCACAAATCTCTCTAATAATGATGAAGAGGTCAAAAAAGCGCGTGAGCTAAATGTAAATGGTTTCTTACCTAAATCTAGTACTTCTATGCAAAATCTTGTAGGGATTGTAGCTAGCGTGCTCAATTAAAATTCAAGCACATATTGATATAATTATATGCTAGGCACGGATTTATATTTTGTCTAGTTGACTTTACCAGCTGTTAATAGTTCTTGGTATTTTGCTAATTCTTGCATCTTACCATCCACTGCTAAAGATGCCTGATCTGCCCAGCTACTAGTGTCATGTAAAGCAAATCTATCTCCAGCTTTCGTTAAAATCACTTTTAAGTCAGATGCATTAGATTTTGATAACTCTTTTAGAGTTTTTATTCCGCTATCCTTTAATAAATCTTCTATTTTTGAGTCTATGCCTTCAACTATCCTCAAATCGCTCAAGTTAAATTTTGTAGATTTTTTTGTGTT
>PJEL010002592.1_pt1 | contig 16354 bp, 16 predicted proteins | sample 1853271 | NCBI WGS metagenome assembly PJEL01 (sample SAMN08108733, study PRJNA415343) | Invertebrate metagenome, whole genome shotgun sequencing project. | host: Globobulimina | place: Sweden: Gullmar Fjord | collected 2015-08
CTCCCGATCTGATCATCCTCGATTGGATGCTGCCCGGCCGGGACGGGCTCAGCGTCCTTCGGGAACTCCGGGAGACAGCGAGCACACCGGTTCTGATGCTTACCGCCCGAGACGAAGAAGTGGATCGCGTCATGGGGCTCGAGCTCGGAGCGGACGACTATGTGACCAAGCCCTTCAGCATGCGCGAGCTGATCGCACGAGTTCGTGCCCTGCTGAGGCGAAGCGAGCTGCTGCACAACCAGATCGAAGCCGATCGGTCCAGCGAGGGCACCGAGATGCTCCGCTATGGCAGCCTGCAGCTCGATCCCACCTGCCGCGAACTCAGTATCGACGGGAGCGCCGTCGAGCTGACGCGCCTCGAGTTCGATCTCCTGCAACTCCTGCTCCGCCACCCCGGCCGGGCCTTCGGCCGCCAGTACCTGCTCGATGCCGTCTGGGGTGACGACGTGATCATCACCGATCGGTCCGTCGATAACGCCGTGTTCAAGCTGCGCAAGAAGCTCGGCGAGTTTGGCGATGCCATCGAAACGCTCTGGGGCGTCGGCTATCGCCTCCGGCGGCGGCAGTGATGATGAGTTCCGCCTTCAATCTCAGGACAGCCTCGGGCCCTCGCGCGATTCTGGAAACGCTGATCGGCGCCGCTCTCTTTACCGCGGGCCTCTTCAACCTGCGCGAGCAGATGGCCCCCGCGATCGTCGGGCAGGGGCTGATCATGTTGACCGCCGTCAGCGCCGCCTGGTGCGCGTTGCGCTGGCGGATGCCCAAGCAGGGCATCATTGGCCGCCACTTGGCGGTGGTCTTGACTCTCAGCGCCACCATGTACTTGGGCATTGCGGTGACAGCGACACCGCTCGGCTGGTTTCAGATTCTCGAGACCTCCACCTTCCGTGTGCGCGGTCTCACCTGGTTCCTGATCGGGACGGGCCCGCTCTTCGTCGGCTTTCGAGCACTGTTCCAGCTCGCTATTTTCTGGAATCGTCTCCGCCGTCGCCGCCTGCGCTGGGCCGTCGCGCATTCCCAACTGATGCTGATCCTCATTTTGTTCGCCATCTGGGGAGGCTACGTATCCTGGCTGGCGTTTCGTTCACGCATCGGCTTTGAAGACCCGAGCCTCGCCGCGACGCTCATGGACCGACTCATCGTCACGCTCTTCCCCGCCGTCTCGGTCGCAACCATTGCCAGCCTGATCATGGTCGTCGTGCTCTCGCCGTTGCTTGCCATCCTTTCCTATTGGACAAGCCGGCCCATAACCGCCCGCCTGGAGCGCCTTGCCCGGAGCACGGCAGCGCTCGCCGACGGCAAGCTGGATGAGCGGATCGAGGTCGAAGGCGAAGACGAGGTCGCCGGGCTTCAGCGAGACTTCAATGTCATGGCATCTTCGCTCGACTCGGCGCAGCAAGCCCTCAGCGACGAGAAGGATAGGGTCGCCCAGCTGCTGGATGACCGCCGAGCGCTGATGGCGAAAATCAGCCATGAGTTGCGCACACCCGTCACCGTGCTCGCCGCTCACCTCGAAACGGCGGCCGATGTCGGGAAAGCGGACGCTCCCGTCCTCGAGTTGCTTCGGGGCGAAGTTGAACGCCTCGACCTGCTGATCGATGATCTATTCACGCTGGCCAGAGCGGAGACACGTTCGCTCGAGATAGATCTGGATAGGGTTGAACTGGCCCCCCTCATCGCGGCGCGGATCGAGGCCTTGGCTCCTCTCGCCTGGCGAACGCGCAAGGTGGAACTTGTCGCCGTCCCGCTCGATAGCTTGCCTTCGGTCCTCGCCGACGCCCGGCGTATCGAGCAGATCCTCGTCAACCTGATCCGCAATGGCATCGACCACACGCCGCCGGGGGGACTCGTTTCCGTATCGGCACAGGCCGTGGCCGGTGGCGTCGAGCTTTGCGTCGCCGATACGGGCGAGGGGATCGATGAAGCGGATCTGCCTCGGATCTGGGATCGCTTCTGGCGAGGCGAAGACGCCTCGCGTAGACGGCGCGGCGCGGGTCTCGGACTGCCGCTCGTCAAGGAGCTTACCGAGGCAATGGGCGGGCAGGTTTCCGCTCAGAGCAAGCGGAACGAGGGCTCCCGCTTTATCATTACCCTTCCGATTGCTCCGACCGCGCCCTAGCGGACGGAAGCGGTGACAGAATCCTGACATTTCGGTGATACGCACGCGATCCGCGTTTTCTATCCTATGCGGCAGTCACAGCAAGATGGAGGTATGCCGCATATGGATAATCCGGCGATCACAACTAGAGGTCTCACCCGACGCTTCGGTCGAATGACGGCCGTTTCGGACATCGATCTTAACGTCGCGCGCGGCAGCATCTACGGCTTCCTCGGCCCAAACGGCGCGGGCAAGACGACAACCATTCGCCTGCTCCTCGGGCTGCTAAAACCGGACGCCGGCGAGATCGAACTGCTTGGCCTGGCCCAACCGGCGAATCGCATGGAGAGCATGAGCAAAACCGGCGCGCTTGTCGAACGTCCGTCCTGCTACCCGCATCTTTCGGGGCGGGAGAACCTGGAGATCACCCGCAGCATGCGCCAGCTGGATGCGACAGAATCCGCCAAAGCACTTGCTATCGTTGGTCTCGAGGAGAGCGCGGACCGCAAAGTGGGCACCTACTCGCTCGGGATGCGCCAACGGTTAGCTCTTGCGCTTGCCATGCTTGGGAGCCCCGAGCTGCTCATCCTCGACGAGCCGAGCAACGGGCTCGACCCCGCCGGCATCCGCGAGATGCGGGATCTGATTCGAGAGCTACCAAAGCGTTGGGGAGTGACAGTCTTCCTATCGAGCCATCTGCTTGCCGAGATCGAACAGGTCGCAACGCATTTGGGCATCGTCCATGAGGGACGGCTCGTCTTTCAGGGGTCAATCGGGGAATTCGAATCGAGCCAGACAAAGCAATGCGTTCTCGAAACGAATCAGCCCGACGCGACGAAGCAACTTGTCGCGGGTTGGGGATACACCGCTGCTTCGGACACCGAAGGTCGTCTTCTCATCAGTGGCCTTGAAGCCTCCGATGCCGCGACACTCAACGCGAGGCTCGTCGGCAAGGGGATCGGCGTCCACCACTTGGCTGAGCGGCGTTCGACACTCGAAGACCGATACCTGGCCGTCACTAAATCCGAGGAGGCCGTCCTGTGAGCTTGTTCAAATTAGTTGGGTTGGAGTGCATGAAGCTGAAACGGACGCTGGCCTTGGTACTCACCTTTGTCGCCCCGGCGACCGTCGTTCTCCTCGAGTTCCTGATGATCTCACAGCGCGGCGAACACCTGATCGGCGAGGGCATCAACCCATGGGTGGTCTTCTTCCAGCAGAACATGGTGTTCTGGTCGCTGCTCATGATGCCGCTCTTCGTCACTTTGGAGACCGCACTTCTCGCCGGCCTGGAGGAGCAGGAGGGTCACTGGCAACATCTGCTGGTACAACCCGTCGCGCGTTGGCGGATCTGCGCCGCCAAGTCGCTGACCGCCGGTGGGCTTTTCGCGCTTAGCCTGCTCATGCTTTTCGGCTTGATGATCGCCTTTGGCGGGCTTCTCGGAATCGTCCGTCCGGATCTTGCGTTCGCCAGTTCTCCCATTCCCTGGAGCAGCGCTCTCGGCTTCCTGGGCCTGTCCCTGCTCGCCGCCTGGCTTCTGATCGCCCTGCATCAGTGGGTTGCGCTTCGCTGGCGGGGCTTTGTCCTCCCGCTGGGCTTCGGCATGGTGATGACCGTCGCGGGGATGCTCATCATGAACTCCGAGTGGCGGAACTTCTACCCCTGGGCAATGCCGGGTGTCGTCGTCAATGGGTTCATCGAAGGGACGATCGACTGGAGGTCGGTGGCCTTCGGTGCGTTCGGCGGGATGATCGTCTCGGTGCTCAGTATCGCCGATCTGGCGCGCGGCGAGCCGCGGCTCTAACCGCCCGCTTCCACTTCCGCAATCGTGTTCTGCACGAAGGTGCGGAGTTCGTACATCTCATCGACGCTGAGCCCCTGGCCGATGAAAGCCGCGCCGTAGATGAAGCCAATGAGCGCGAAAGCGGCGGGGGCTGCCCACATCGCCCAGATCGGCCCGCCGACAGTCATCTGCGCCAGGCCGTAGATGAGGCCCGCCAGACCAAGCAGACCCAGCCCAAAAAAGAGCGCCATGAAACCCGTCCAGACGTTTGGCCTGGGCGAGAAGCGGCCATGGAGCCGCGTTCCGCCGCCGTCGCTGCGCAAATCGAGGTTGAGGTGTGGAGAAAGCAGGCGGCTCCGTTCGTCGGAATGACGAAGGTAGGCATTGGGCGGGAGCACTTGACCGATGAGTTCCGTCTCGGCCGATGACAGCTTCGTGTGCAAGAGCTCGAGCACTGCACTCCCATCGCCTGGTACGGGCAGCACGAAGACGGGGCGCATGCGGGGCGGACGGGTCATTTATATGGCTCGCTTCGCTAGGAGTTTCAAGGCGTCAGCAATTCATAGTCCCTTGCCTCACCCACCGTTTGAATCCTCATGTGAACGAGGAAGGGTACTTTGACCTCGATCTCGATCTCCATGGACTTGAGCTGGGTCATCCCTTCGAAATCAAAGAAATCCATGGCGAAACGCATCGATTTGAGACCGAACTGGCGCTTGGCCGGACGTAGATTGACCTGGGCAAGGGCGCCGGTCTCGACATCGAGCCAGACGTTTCCCTTCCAGTGCTTCCTCGTTTTCTTCCTCGGCTTGAGCAGGAATCGCTCGCAACGGCGACCCTCCACCACCTCGGCGGCACCAAAGCGGAAAGCGTATTCATCGCGACGCTCCTTGTCGAGAAAATCGATCATGAGCGACATCTCTCCATCTTTCCCCTCTTCGTCCTCGGATTCGTCGCCATCATCGCCGTCATCCGGTTTGGAAAAAACCACCTCCGTCGAGTCCGAGAGCACCTGCTCTTCGTCAATCGTGGGTCGCGCGATCAATTGGCGGGAGATCGTCTCATGCTCGAGTTCGCCATCGCCGTTGCGGATCCAAGTGTGCTCCTCGATGAGATAGCGATGGGGACGGAAAGCGGCGCCCTCGGCGTCGGCTCTTTCGAACGCCTTCGCAAGCGTCTCCTGTCCATCCTTTCTGCCCGCAATAGCACTGATTGGAATCAGCGTGATCAGTGCGAACGCAAGGACAATGCAGCGAAGCGCTGCTCTCGACATCTCAACCTCCGATATTGGGAAAATTCAGATTAGCAGAGCGGGCTCAGTCCGGTCACGAACAAGCTGTACCGAGGAAAGTTCCTGGCTGAAAAAAGCGGGCCGAGGCTCTCAACCTCGACCCGCCGATGTTTTCATCTTCGGACGCCGTTCGTCCGAGCCGTGGCGCTAGGGCACCCTTGGCCCGTCGTAGAGATCCTTGATGTGGCACTTGTTGCAGAGGGAGCGCTGATTCAGATTTCCATAGGGGTTCGCCAAGGCATAGGAGCCCGAGGCAATGCCATCGTCAGCCAGGAAGGTGACGAGGAAATCCCAACGGCCGGCGTTCGGGGCGGAACTCGCATGTGCGCGGTGGCAGGTAAGACACATGATCTGGCTATCCGCGGAGGGCCCTTCCGTGCTGTGGAGCGTGACATCGAGATCTTCGAACGGAACCATGGGCAGGTAGGCCGACGCTTGCGTTCCGCCCGCGGGATCATCCGTTCCCAAGTAAGCATTCTAGGTGCCGATGATCTCGGCCGTCAGAACACCCTGAATGGGGTGAAGCGTTTCGGAGTGCTGCTGCAGGAAACCGTCATGACAATTGCCGCACCATTCACTGACTCCCGAGTTGTAGGCCGAATGACGCGTGTTGCTCTCGCGACCATGATAGATGGAAAGACCCGTGGCGGAAGGTGCCGCGTAATCGAATGTATAGAGTCCGCCCTGAACATCCATGTTGTCGCCATACAACATGCGAAAGCTACTGCTTCCATGCGGATCGTGACAGCTCGTGCAACCGAGATGCTCGGAAGGGAATGTGCCGCCGGGGGCGGTCTGAAGCGTTTCATCCGCCTGAACATTGCGATCGAAGGAGACGACATTGTGTCCCGCGGCATCGCCGGTGATCGTGGAACCACCGGGGCGGTCGTTGAGATTGTCCTCGAGGAGAAAAACAAAGTTGCCCGCCCCCACTTCATCGGGTGGGGCAAGCGGATCGCCTCCGAAGACATTGCCCATGTGCCCCGAGTGGCAGGTCAAGCAGAGATCCGTCGCCATCGATTGGAGGAGAAGAGACGGGTTCCCGCCCGGGCTGCTGGGATCCGCGGGATAGCCGCCGATGCTATTGTGCATGGTGTGGCACATGCTGCACTTGGCGACACCGCCATGGTGCACCCCCTGGTCGGGACCGTGGACATTGTGACAGTGATCACAGATCCCAGCCCATGCCACGGAAGAAACGAAAAGGAGGGAAAGGAGCGCTGCTGAGATTTGCAGGGAGAAAAGGGCTGATCGACGCATGAGGGATGGCACCTGCGATGAGTGTGTTGGGTCGATGCTGGTCCATTGAAGGTGTATGAGCGGTCCGCCAGTCGACAATCGCCGTCCGGCTACGACAAACGCACCACCTCCAAGCCAGTGCTGCAGCTATTATAACCTATTTCAAAAGCCGATTTCAAGCCCTCGAGTAAACAGAATTTACCTCGCAATTCCACTATTTCGTCAATTTTCAGAATCACAAAACAGTGATCCGAAATTAAACGACAACAATCAGATAGTCAGTAATCGCTTGCTATCCAATGCTTTAAACAGAATGTCAGAATAAGTATAGTATGGTTTACCAGTAAGCGGCATCAATGCAATGTTTAGCGCATAGAGGAACATAACTTCGCGAAAGATCGTGAAGTTTCTCACGAACTGGCACCGAACAAGCGCCGAGCACGGACATTGCCTTCCAATGTGCAGATGTGATAACATATATCAATCCAATCTCGCATCCTTTCGCTCCCCCCGCCCACCCCCAAGGGGTTGAATCATGGCACTCCGTTCAGCCATCGGTACGCGGTCCGGCCGCATTATCCTGACGATCCTCATCGCCTTGGTGTTTGTCGGCGCCTGCAGCAAGCTCGACGATGGCGGCTTGGTGGATCCGGTGGACGGGACAGCCGGCCCCGGAGGAGATTCAGGCGACGATTGGCTGGTCTATCGGGATATCGATGGGGACGGCATGATCCACCATGTCCCCGAATGCACCGTCTGCCACCATGTCTTCGAAGACTCGGACAACCTGCGATTCATCCCCGAAATTCTCAGCACCCCCAGCTCGGGCGATCGGGCAGTGATCTTCACCGCTCGCCAAGGACAGAACTCATTCGCGGATGGGGACAACGTCTACGACGGTGTCTGTGAGGTCTGCCACACCGCGACCAGCCACCACCGCAACGACGCTTCGGGCGACCATAGCCACTACGCGGGCGCGGACTGCATCGGCTGCCATACCCACGCCGGCGAATTCTCCCCGACGGGTGGCGGCGGAACGGGCCAGGGTCACACGACGCACACCAACGGCAGCGTCGGCATCACGCTCGCCTGCGACTACTGCCATTTGAGCGACCTCAGTTCCTTCCAGGACGGGCATCCGTTTGCGACGACGACGGTCTGCAACGAGTGCCATAGCCCGGACGGCCTCATCGACGGCGTGGACGACGCCGACATCGGTGCCCGCACGAACTGGCCGGCGGGCGTCTATGAAGAGGGCAACCTGGGAACCGGCAAGGAGCGCTGGTGCTCCGGCTGTCACGACCTCGGCACATCGACGATCAACGGAATCGCAGCGCCCGCAGTTGCGGGTGATGGCGCCTGGGGCTTCTATGCAACGGGGCACGGTCAGGGCGGCGCGGTGAACTGCCTCGATTGCCACGATGCCACTGCAACTCACTTCGATGGTATTGCCGATAGCTACCGGGTGATTGACGACAACTACCAGACGGCGTTCCGCCTGGCTGATCTGGACGGGCAGCCCCCGCTCAATATTCCGCGCAATGGATTCGAATGGGACGGCCCCTACACCGATCCCGACTACTACGCCCTGTGTTTCTCCTGCCACGACAAGTATGCACTGCTCGGCAGCCCGGATGCGCCGGCCGGTCCCTACAACATGCCCGCAATAACGACAAACTTCCGCAGCGACCCGAGCGTCATCATTCCCGACGGCGAATCGACGGACATCGCCGGCTACTCCATCTCCGGAGCGATATCGAAGAACTCCCACTACACGCACTTGGCCGGCCCTCCCCAGTTCTATGACTCGGACAGGGATGGCGCCGTGGATTCCTACGGCACCTGCGTCGCCTGCCACAACGTGCACGGCAGCACATCGCCCGCGATGGTGCGAGACGGCAAGCTCATCGATCATGAGCCCGGCCTCAACTATGACTGGGTGCGCTACGATCGCCACGGCCCACTGATTGGCGGTTGCGCCGATCCGATCTACATGACTTCGACGGCGGTCACGGGACCGGAAAGCCATGGCGGGGTCATGCGGTCGAACGGCGGGCCGGCAGGGAACGGCATCTGCAACTATTGCCACTGCAGCGGCGCGGCGACGGGCGATCCGGAGTACGTCATCAACTGCTACGGCCCCGATTGCGTTGATTACTACCGAGTCTATATCGAGCCCGGTCCGATCGGACCCTGAGCGACGATTATCGGATGAGCGTGAGCTTGCGCGTATCGACGGCGCCACCCGCGCTCAGGCGGCAAAGGTAGATCCCCCCAGGAGCATCGCCCGCATCCCAGGTCACCTGATGGCGTCCCTGAGCCCGCGGGCCGGCAAACGGTACGCCGACGAGGCGGCCGCTCGGCGTGAAGATCTCCAGCTTCACATCCGCCGCGTCACGCAGCTCGAAGCCGATCGTCGTGAGGGGATTGAAAGGGTTGGGATGGTTCGGCAACAGCCATGCCGCGTCAAGACCATCGCCCGCCGCGCCGGGCACCGCCGTGAGAATGCGTCCCGCCATGCTCTGATAGAACTGAGCGCGCGTGGGATCGAGATCGCCGTAATACTCGATCCCCTCGGGACTCTCGCCGAAGAAGGCAGCATAGAAGATACAGGCGTTCAGGTAGGCCCCATCGGGACTGGGGTGATAACCATCGGTATGCCAGAGCGGCGAGGTCGGATCGGTGAGCACCGTCGCGGTCCAGACGAGACCGATGGGAACGAGTGTCGCGTCGAGCTCGGCGTTGATCTGGCTGTAGGCGATTTCGAGATCCAACTGCATGGCGAAGTAGTCCGGATAGTCGGGGCTGCAGTGCTCGCCGATGCAGTGCTGCCCGCCCTCCTCGTAGCCCCAGGTCATGAAGAAGGTAGTTTCTGAATTGGATGCCCTGATGCTTGCATCGAGACTGCGCGCCGAAGGATAGAACGAACCCTCGCGGTAGTATTCGATCACGGGATAGCGACTCTGCTCCTGCAGGACGACATGCTCCCAGGCCCGCTCGGCGATCTTGGCCTGCGTGATGGGGTTGTTCACCTGGGATGCAAGGGTGAGCCCTCCGCCGACGGCCCGATCGACATAGGCCTCCTGGCCCCCCTCCTCCGCCAAGCGGGTGAAGGTGCCGGGCATGTCGAAAAAAGCGGTGAAGCTGTTGCCGATAAAGAGGACTTCAACGGGTTCACTGAACGCAGGATAGGCGACAAAGAGGACAAGCAGAATCGTTAGTTTGAATAGGTGCATGCCTTAATGATGGGACATTCCCGGTGCGGATTCAAATCCAAAAGCAATTCGTCCACCCGGGAGGACGCGTGATTCAAAGCTTGGCGCCACAGGCCTTGCAGTGGACGGCATCCACCGCATGCCCCTCGGCGCTGCAATCCCGGCAAGCCTGCGTGCTCACCGACTTGCCGGCGGCCTGCGTAAGCTCGGCGGTGACAATCCCCGTCGGGACCGCGAGAATGCTGTAGCCGAGAATCATCACGAGCGCCGCGATGGCCTGACCTAGATTCGTCTTCGGCGAGATGTCCCCATAGCCGACCGTTGTCAGGGTTACGATCGCCCAGTAGATGCTGCGCGGGATGCTGGTGAATCCATTCTCCTCCCCCTCGATGATGTACATGAAGGAGCCGAAGATCACGACGAGCGATAGGACGGCGAATAGGAAGATGGCGATCTTGCGGCGGCTCGACCGAAAGGCCTGCAGCAGGATCTCCGCCTCCTTCAGGTACTGGACGATCTTGAGAACACGGAAGATCCTCAGCACGCGGAGGATTCGGATGACGACAAAATACTGGCCGCCGGGGATGATGAGGCTGAGATAAGTCGGCAGGATGGCGAGCAAATCGACGACACCGAAAAAGCTACCTGCGTAGCGCAAAGGCCGACCGATGCAGAACAGCCTGAGCAAGTACTCGATGGTGAACAGGATCGTGAATATCCATTCGATCCGAAAAAGCCAGATGCCATGGTTGCGATTGATGGCGCCGACGCTGTCGAGCATGACGGCGATGACGCTGAGGATGATGCTGATAATGAGGGCGACATCGAAGGCCTTGCCGGCCGGCGTATCCGCCTCGAAGATGATCTCGTGGGTCTTGGCGCGCCAGGAACCACGGCGTGGCTTGCTTTTGAGCTCATCGATTCGCCGAGGTTTAGTCACTCTTTCCCCTTGTTCTGCGGAATGCTCGCGGCGGCCTAACGCGAAATCGAAGCGTAACGCAGCCGACGCCCCCGGCAAAGCTCTGATCCGACTTGCCTTTGTCGGAATAAAAGCGCTATAATTTGCGCGATTCACGCCCGAATATCGCCAAACACGACATCCGATCGAACCCCTACCGGGAGCGGAACCAATGACCAAACGCAACGCCCCACTTGCCGTCACCACTCGCGGGATCTCCCGCTCTCTTCTCGTCGTCGCCCTCCTCTGCGGATTCGGTAGCGGCGCGCTGGCCAGCGTCGTCACCGCTTTCGGCGGCGCCTCCGGACCGGGACTCGACAGCATGTCCTTCAACAATCTGGGAACGCCCAATCCGGGGAACGACGATGTCGTCGGCGAATCCCCCAACTGGATCTCCGTAAACCAGAAGGCCTACAACTCCGTCGATTATATCGATATGGTCTTCATCGTCGAGGAGTTCGGCGTTCCGACGACCGAGTACATCATGACCGAAGGGGTTCACAACGGCACCCTCGAGGAGTGGACGGATTATCACTTGGAGCTGGGCTTTGGGACGGGCGCCGACTTTGTCGTCTCCCCGCCCGGAGACGGACTCGACTTCGACGCTCCCGACTACAACTCCCCCTTCGTCTTTCTCCCCTTCACGACTGTGACGGTAAACGAAGACACCATCGACGCCGTCGATGGCTTCGTACCCCCCGGCAATTTCCATGTCTTCGGATTTACGATCGATGTGCCCAACGGCATCACCGAGTTCACCGTGCGACAGTGGCCGACCATCGAACCCGTCGCCACTTGGTCCTCGGCCTGGAGTCAGGTGAAGGCACTCTTCCAATAACGTTAACGCGCGGAGCGCGGCAAGATCATGCCGCGCTCCGCGCAATGATTCGTCGCCGAAATAGGGCGTGCGGTGTATTAGCGATAGAGCGCCTTGACGTTCCCCCAAATGGAATTCTGAACGGGCGTTACAAGCGGCAGCAAGTGCGCGCGGAAGGGATCGTCGATGACGCCATCATTCGGAGACCAGGGACCATTAATGCCATCGAGCGATGCATAGCGTCCCCCATCGGGATAGGAATCCGCACCTGGACAGAAGACGACGCTCGCCTGCCTCGGCACATCCGTATAGAGAAGCCAGTAATAGCTGCCCGCCTCCAACTCGAGATCGAGCGCTTCGAAATCGAAGCTGACCCAACCCTCGCCAACGTCCCAGGGTATGCTCGCCTCGCTCGTACCCAATATCGCCAGGCCCGCGTCTGCAATGGCGCAGAAGATGGGATCTCCCGCTACCATGGGCGGCACGCCACCGTTGGGTTGGCCGCTGTTGATAATCTGCACTTCGATGGAAAGTACCCGCGAGGAGCACTCCAACAGATAGGTTTGGCCATGGGCGACGTTGGCGTTGTCATGCCTGAGGCCGAACCAGGCGGAACCACCGCCGCAATCGACTTCGATGAGAGGTGGACAACTCCAGGCGATCCCGAGCGTCGAGAGGATGAGGAGCCCGGCGCCGAGGAATCTCAAGCAGATCTTCATCACAATGCCTCCTTGTGTAAGTGGCACTTCATCAACGCGATTATTATAGAGCAGATGGACCGCGCAAAAAAGCCCCCATCCATTCGGAGGGAGGCGCATTCCCGACGAGACGGCGATCATTTAACGAGCAGCATCCTGCCGGCATCCCTTCTTTCTCCAGCTTGCAGTCGGTAGAGATAGACCCCGCTGGAGAGATCGCTGCCGTCGAAGCGGAGCTCCTGCGGACCCGCGCCCTGAGGAGCATCCACCAAGCGTGCAATCTCCCGGCCGCCGACGTCGAAAACCATCAAGCGGACATGCGCGGCCTCGGGCAGCTTGTAGCGGATCAAGGTGATCGGGTTGAATGGATTTGGATGGTTGCCCAGAAGCAGTCGCGTCGCCGGCACCTCTTGCCCCGGAAGTGTGGCCACCGAGGTGACATGATGGTTGAGCAGGATATACATGCCGTCGAGACCATCCGCGACATAGGCCCGCCCATTGTCCGCGGCGATCCCCACCGCATGATAGCCCGTATCATAAGAACCCACTTCGACGGGCGAACTCGGATTGCTGACATCGAGCACCCGCATCCCCTGCAATACGCAGGCGATGTAGACGTAGCCATCGGCGACCGCGACATCCGACACGCTTTGAACGCCGGCGTAGATGCCGCGAAGCAGGGGGCTGCTCGGCAGGCTCACGTCGATTATGCGGAGGCCTCCACCCGAGTCGGCGACGAAAGCCAGATCGCCATCGACGGCTACCTTGACGGCGTTGCCGGGCGTCTCCAGAGAACCAAGGCTGAACGGAGCGTTGGGAACGCTGACATCGATGATCCGGAGCCCGCACTTGCCTTCGGCGACGTAAACCAGATCCCCTCGCACTTCTAGACCGCGAACGAAGGCGTTGCTCAGGCCATCGGCGCAGAGCTGATTGTTGTCATAGCGGCCGAGTAGGGAGGGCGCCGCCGGGTTGGTGACATCGACGATGGCCGTTCCGATGTTGCCGTTTGCCAGGTAGGCGCGGTTGCCCTCCACCTCTACGTCGTACACCCAATCCGGCGATGGCAGCAGGCTCAGCTCGATCGGGTCCGCGGGATCGCTCACATCGATGATGAACAAACCCGCATCGGTATCGGCCACGTAGGCGATATCACCGCTGACGTCCAGCCCTTGACTCGTAAAATGGGAATTGATGCCCCCAATCTCCTCGGCTTGCGATGGGATGGAGATATCGACGATGCGTAGACCCCGCGTCCCGTTTGCAACGTAGGCCAGGTCGCCGCGCACCTCGGCATTGTAGCTGTAGCCCCGCCCCTCAAGTCCGCTCAGCACGAAGGGATCGGTCGGATCGCTTGCGTCGATTACTCTGAGACCATTGACGCTGCTCGCCAGGTAGGCGAGATCTCCATCCGCGACAACCGTGTAGTAGATATCCCCGAAGTGCAGCCCATCCATGATCCCTCTGAGTATCGGGGCTGTCGGATTGGAGACATCCACGACACGCAGACCCGAGCCATCGGAGATGTAGACGTGGCTGCCCGCGATATCGAGATCGAAAAACAGCCCGCCAGTCGAGCCCATGAACGCGACTTCGACGGGATTGGCAGGATTGCTGATGTCGATGACGCGCAGCCCCTGCCAGTCGGCGCAGTAGGCGAAGTTGCCTTTGACCGCTGTCGCCTCGATCAGGCCCAATGGGAAGGGCTGGTAGACGCCGATCTGCGTCGGCAACGTGGGATCGCTGATATCGACGATATATAAACCGCTACCGAAATCGGATACGAAGGCGAACTGGCCCTGCACGAGAACATCAAAGGTTGGACCGGTCACCGGAAAAAAGCCGACTGCGATCGGCGCTGCCGGATCGCTGACGTCGATCACCTGCATACCGATGCCGACGGAAATGAAGGCGTGGTCGCCACTGAGAGCGATACTGTAGCCGAGGCCGTCCAACTCAAGCGATGAGACTTCCATGGGCGCGGCGGGATTACCGACATCGAAAATGCGCAGCCCGGCATAAGCGCTGACGACGAAAGCGTGATTGCCGCTGACGGCAACGCCGAGGATCACCGAGTGGATCGCCGCTTCACCCAGAAGCTGTGGCGAAACCGGGTTCGAGATGTCGGCGATGCGTAATACGCCCCCCGCGCCGTAGTAGGCAAGCGAGCCGTCCAGCGCAACGGCCTCGGACGGCCCCTCGGCCCAGTGCCCCTGAAGCGAGACGTTGCTCGCCTGAGCCGGAGCGGACATTGGGATCAGATTAATGAGCAAGGAAACAAGGAGTGTCGGCAATGCGGAGTGATAAAAAGAGATCTTAGAGAGTGCCATGGAACGCCCCTAAATATTGAGGTTGGCGGTCAACCAACTAGGATATCAAGTATTGCGACGACACAGTCAATTATACCAAATTAAAGGTAACAACTCCAAGATTTATTACGAAGACAATTTGCAACCGAGTGCGCATCTCGCCAATCAAGATCTCACGATTCGTACGATAGGTCGCTATCCTCCGCCGGGGAAAAAGCCCATCGACAGCGGTTAAGGCTTTCTCTTTGTCGGCGATGGGTTAAGCTGCGCATCAAGTGAAGCGGGTCGATGCTCGAATCAAACGCTTGCCTCGATCAACTCGGTTCGCCGCAGCGGCCGATCATTCTATAAAGGATCCAACCATGCCAAGCCATCGACTCGCGCGCTCTTTGCTCCTGATACTCGTTCTCGCTCTCTGCACTCTGCCGTTCCTCGCCGCGACCGCCGACGAATCGGTTACGCCGCGAACGGCGCTCGAAGCGGAGGTTCGCGCCACCGAAACGGCATTCGCGAAAAGCATGGCCGATCGGGATCGCGACGCATTCGCCGGCTTCCTCGACGAGGAGACTGTGTTTTTCAGCGCGGACCAAGCCCTCCAGGGCGCTGAGGTCGTCACGCAGGCATGGAGCCGTTTCTTCGAGGGTGAGGCCGCACCCTTCTCCTGGGCGCCCGATGTGGTATCCGTCCTCGAGTCAGGCAAGCTGGCCCTCTCTTCGGGCTCCGTTTTCAGTCCAACTGGCGAACGCATCGGCACCTTCAATTCGGTGTGGCGACTGAACGAGAATGGGGCGTGGAAGGTGGTCTTCGATCGCGGCTGCCCTGTCTGCGAGTGTCCCTAGCGGCCGAAGGATTGATCAAACCCGGGCAGCACGGAGGTGCAAACCATGCCGCGCAAGAAACCCAGCTTCCTAGTGCTCGAATCCTATTGGTCCGAGGAGATCACCCAGCGCGAGTCGGTCCTCCCTTTCGTCAAAGGGCTCTGCGATCTCCAGTCCTGGGAGTTCTTCTACCGCACCTTCGACAGCCTCAACGACCTGGGGCTGTGGCTCGACCGATTTGACCGCATCAAGCGCTCCAAGGCCGAGAAGATCGTCTACATCGCAACGCATGGCAGCCGGGGGGGCAAGCTGTGGACCCTCGAGCAGAACATCCCCCTCGTGAAGCTCGGCAAATTGCTCGCCAAAGCGCACACGCTGCGCGGCCTGCACCTGGGCTCCTGTAACCTTGGGCAACCGAAACACATCAAGGCTCTTATGAAGGATACCGGCCTGAGCTGGGTTGCCGCCTACGATCAAGAGGTCCCCTGGCTCGAGAGCACAACGCTGGATCTGCTCTTCTGGTCGTGGATTTACGCCGGCGCGCCCCGCGCCGAGCGCAGCCGCTACCTAACCCCCGAAACCGCTGCGCACGAACTCTATTCCCGCTTCAACTACGCGCGGCAAATGGGATTCCGCGTCATCGACCGCAAGCGCAAGGATTCGGCGCTGCGCTCCTCCTGGGACACCTGGCAACCGGACGAGTGCTAAAACCGCCGCCAATTATCACATCCGCGCTAGTAGTCGATGGAAGAGTATCTAGTGCGGCAAGCGCGGACGAAGATAACCGTAGACCCAAGCCCCCAGCAGTGCGCTGATCAGCGCAATAACGATGACCGTTGCCCCGCTCCCACTCCTTCGGTTCGAGCTCCAGTGGCTCGCCCCGAATATCCCGCACCTTGAACCGCTTCAGCAGAGCAATGGACAGTGCGGCAACAACGACGCCGCTGCCAAGGATGCCGTACATGTGAAAACTCTGGAATCGGAACATCTCCTGGATGCGGAACCAGGAGACCGCTTCCAATGAACACTCCAAGCGCGAAGATGAGATTCCAACCACCGTCGCGGCGCAGATATGCTTGAGGCTGGTCGAGATGCCGAAGGACTTGCCGCTGAGGACAAGCAGCAGGGGA
>PJEL010002593.1_pt1 | contig 16353 bp, 16 predicted proteins | sample 1853271 | NCBI WGS metagenome assembly PJEL01 (sample SAMN08108733, study PRJNA415343) | Invertebrate metagenome, whole genome shotgun sequencing project. | host: Globobulimina | place: Sweden: Gullmar Fjord | collected 2015-08
CGTGTTTCTGGACGATCAGAGAATTTCACCTTCACTTCCGTAAAACCGAAATCCTTGTAGATATCGAGAAGAAGGTCGCAGAAAATAATAGATTCGGACGTAATCTGATCTTCGGTACAAAAAATGTGAGCGTCATCTTGAGTAAATCCGCGCACCCGCATGATGCCATGCAGTGCACCGGATGGCTCGTACCGATGGCAGGAGCCAAATTCTGCCATACGAAGAGGCAGGTCACGATAGCTGGTGATTCCCTGATTATAAATCTGAACATGACACGGACAGTTCATCGGTTTAAGCGCGAAAGTGCGTTCTTCCGATTCTGTTGTGTACATATTCTCGCGGAATTTATCCCAATGGCCCGAAGCTTCCCAAAGCTTGCGATCAACAAGCTGCGGTGTTTTCACTTCCTCATAACCGCCTTTTTCAAGTTTATTGCGGATATAATTTTCAAGGGTCCGGTATAATGTCCAACCATGTTTGTGCCAGAACACCATTCCAACAGCTTCTTCCTGCATATGGAAGAGGTCCATTTCCTTGCCAAGTTTACGGTGATCACGACGCTCGGCTTCTTCCAATCGATGCAGATAAGCTTTGAGTTCTTTTTCAGAACGCCAAGCGGTTCCGTAGATCCGTTGCAACATTTCATTTTTTGAATCGCCGCGCCAATAGGCCCCAGCAAGCTTCATCAGCTTGAAAGCATGTCCCAGCTTTTTTGTGGACGGCAAATGCGGTCCGCGGCAAAGATCTAAAAAGTCACCTTGCTTGTAAATACCGATAGGCTGATCAGCTGGAATAGCTGCAATAAGCTCAGCTTTGTATTTTTCGCCCTGTTCCTCAAAGAATTTTACCGCATCATCCCGGTTCCATTCTTCACGATCAATCGATTCGTCCCGATCCACAATGTCGTGCATCCGCTTTTCAATTCGATCCAGATCGTCAGGTGTAAATGGTTTTTCTCGAGCAAAGTCGTAATAGAAGCCATTTTCGATTGAAGGTCCGATAGTGACTTGAGTTTCCGGATAAAGCTCTTTCACCGCTTCGGCCATCACATGGGCTGCATCGTGACGGATCAACTCGAGAACAGCGTCACCTTCTTCCTTAATGGTGATAATTTCAACGGCAGTGTCCTGATCAATGATGGTTTTCAAATCAACCATCTCACCATCGATACGAAGGGCAAGGGCTGCTTTGGCAAGCCCCGGACCAATATCAGCGGCTAAAGCATCCCCAGATATAGGGCCATCAAAGACACGCACACTTCCATCTGGAAGAGTGATGTTTACATTTCCGTTTTGCAAAATTTACCGCCAATAGGTTGGGTTCCGAACACTACCCTGAACTGAACCAAAGTTTCGAGAAAGGCGACTTTAGAAATATGGGTAATGATGTCAAGCGGTAGACCCGCTAAAATCACTGTTTTTCTACAAAAAACACAAAATATGTCGCTTATTCGCATCCTTTTGGCAATCTAAGCGTTTTCAAAACTTCCTCAAGCGACAAATCGCCCAAATCATCCTCTCGCAGGACTGTCACATCTGCCCCTCTAGGGCGTGCACGAGCAGGGTCCGAGACAGAAGAGAAAAGAACCGTCACCGGGCAATCAACTGCAGCCACTAAATGTAGAGGTCCGGTATCATTTCCAACAGCCAACAGTGCTTTCATTCCAAGGCTCGCCAATTCTTCAAGGCTGGTCTTTCCAGACAGATCAATGGCGCCTGCGCAACGATCTTTAATCAATTCGATTACATTTTTTTCCGCATCGCCGCCTAAAAGGACGGGTACAACAGATTTTGCCTGAAGCCACGCCGCAAGATCAGCATACTTTTCCGCCGGCCATCTTTTTTCAGGACGATGGGCAGACCCACCAGGCACTAATAATGCGAAATTTTCAGGGAGAGAGCTTTTGGAAATATCTACTTCCGCCCAACTAAAGTCCGCCTTTGGTATTTCTTCAATCCCAGCCTGAAGAAGTTGATCTGCTTGGCGCTCTATAGTGTGCATGGTCTTCCGGTTGGGATTTACATGAGGATGACTACATCCCGAAGCTATTCCAGACCATTCCGGTGTTTGATTGCCATTGAACAATTTTAAATAAGAACTGGAACGAGATGACGTCTGCAGATCATAAACCCGAGTAAAATGTCCTGCTCTCAGTTGATGGCGCAAAGTACGCAGTTTTGCGACATGCCAAAGCTTCGGTTTCTCATCGACCCAAATCTCGTCAAACAATCCCGATTTTTCCAAAAAAGGCTTAAACAGCTTTGTCGTTAGTAATGTTAGATGCGCTGATGGGTGCGCCTTCCGAATGGCTTGAAATGGTGATTGCGCAAGCACAACATCTCCAAGAGCACCATGCTTGATGATCAGTATGTTTTCGCGCACCTCACCCGTCATGAAACCATATCACCGGCTAAGAGATCTGAATAAACCTTCAAGGTCGCGTCACACATCGCATCAATTGTGAAGTTATCGATCACATGTTGACGGGTCCTTGTCGCCACCAATTCTCTCTCGGTGGCCGTCATGCCAAGAGCAAGTTCCAAGGCTTTAGTCATTGAATCAACATCATCCACTGGGACAAGCCAACCAGTTTCACCGTTCACGACTGTCTCCAACGAGCCACCATGCGCTGTCGCAATTACAGGACGCCCCATGGCTTGCGCCTCTACGGAAACACGGCCAAAGCCTTCAGGTACGGATGTTGCCGAAACAACAACGTCAGCAAGCATCAAAGCTGCCGACATATCTGTACAGTAATCCTTGATTTGGACTTTACCTTCCAATCCTTTATCAACAACAAGCTTATTCAGTTCAGCACGATATGCTTCTCGTCCTTCTCCTGCGCCAACGAATAAAGCCAAGACGTTTTTGTTTTCAAGTTTTGAAAGCGCTTCGATTAACATTTCATGGCCTTTTAGCCGAGTTAATCGTCCTGGCAGCATGACAACAGACAATCCATCTGGTAATTGCCAGTCTGACGCCATTTTTATAATGCGTTCAGCACTAACTGCAGCAGGATTAAATTTTCTATAATCCACACCTCTTGGGATAGTCACCACATTTTCGGATGCGACTGTATAGTTTTCCAGAATATGCCCAGCAATAAAATTTGAAATGGCGATCACCTTCTCGCCGCGTGTCATAACTGAGTTATAATAATTCTTTAGAAACCCGCCCCGTGTATAGGCAGCATGAAAAGTAGTGATGAAATGACGCCCGGTTTTACGCGCAGCCACCATCGCACTCCAGGCAGGCGCACGGCTTCGGGCATGAACAATATCAACGTTATGTTCTTCAATCACTTTCATCAAACGTTTCACATTTTTTCGCATGACAAGTGGATTTTTTGAAGCAACAGGAAGAGTGATATGAACAGCGCCGATCCGGTCAAGCTCGTACACCATTTTTCCGCCAGCCGACACAACAATCGATTGCCAGCCTGCACTCGTCAGGGCCTGTGCCATCTCAATAGTGCCGCGTTCAACGCCACCACCATTTAAATTAGGCAAAACCTGCAGGACTGTGCCAAGACGGCTTTTGCTTACCGCTTCAGGAGTGTTATGGTGTGTCACTATTTTCTTCTTTGGTTCTAAAAACGGTTTATCTATGACCCATCCTGACATGCCCGACCTCCTTGCACGCCCCGATGGACAATCTATAGCCTACCATCACACTCCCGGAGACGCACCAGGAGTCATTTTTTGTTCGGGTTTCATGTCCGACATGGAAGGTACAAAAGCAACAGCCCTCGAACAAGCTTTCAAGGAACTTGGGCGAAGCTATACACGGTTTGACTATTTGGGGCACGGACATTCTACAGGTCATTTCGAAGAAGGAACAATTAGTCGCTGGACAGATGATGCACTGGCTGTTCTTGATGAGTGCACAGCCGGCCCGCAAGTTGTTGTTGGCTCTTCCATGGGAGGTTGGATCGGCCTGCGCATGGCGCTCCTCCGTCCTGACAGAGTGAAAGGATTTGTTGGTATTGCCGCTGCCCCTGATTTCACTGTACGGATGGAAGAAGACATGCCTGCAGAGGCAAAAAAGTTAATGGAGGAACAGGGATATTGGGAAGAACCATCCGAATATTCAGACGAGCCTTACATCATAACAAAAAAACTGATCGATGACGGTCGCCGCAATTTCGTACTGGATCATGATATAAACATCACCTGTCCTGTTCATTTGCTGCAAGGCATGAAGGATGACAGCGTTCCATGGGAAACAGCCCTTAAAATTCAGGAAAAGCTAGTGAGCGACGATGTTGTTGTAACTCTCATCAAAAACAGCGATCACCGACTTTCTGAAATTGAAGACATCAACCGCCTCATCTTAGCGGTGGGGCGCATGTGTTCGACTTGTGATCCAAGATAATCCTCGGACTTCAAGCGCTTCCACTCTCGACTAAATGAACCTTGAATTTCACGGTTTCTTGATCTGTACCTCTGGAAATTCACTAACCATAGCCCTATATAAATTAGGGTCATGTGAAGTGATGCATATTCTTTTTTGCGTTTCAGTAGGAAACTCCCCTCTCCCGCTGAAAAGCAACAAAGCCGGGTCGACTCCCCCCTCTCGATCCGGCTTTTTTTTGTTTTCCCGATCTGCTGATTTCTTATTTAATATTATCAGACTGCTGCATCCATTTAACTATTTTCATGGCCGGGAAAATCCAGATCACTCCGACGAGTGGATAATAAACCAACTCCGCCCAGCGACTTTCCGGCAGAAAGTTCACGGCAATTTGCATGGCCGCAAATGAATAGACAATCAGAAGGACAATGAGAACAATCAGGCCAACAACTTTTCGGAAATTTTTCATACCGCCTGTTTACGAATTTCTGTTTCAAATTGAAAGCCCACAAATCCAACGCCCCGAAAAAACCGTATTTTAGCCCAAGTTATTCCCATCCTTTGCCTTGATGCTATGGCCAACTACTCTTCCAGCCAACGCAACAGGAGATAAACTGTGTTCAACAAGAAAAAACCAGAGGATAGCACTGTTAATGCGCAATCATCCTCTCCATCTACTCCGACTAATTCAGCTCCCACGAACAAATCAAACCCCAATCCTTCCTCGACGAATACAGCCCCTTATCAAGGAAAATCACCTTTTCCTCTAAAGACGGATCAACCCGTAAAAGAGAAGGAAGAAAAAGGAAGCCGCCTTCACGTTGGTAAAGACATTCACCTCAAAGGAGAAATTACAGCCTGTGACCGACTGATTGTTGAAGGAAAAGTTGAAGCCTCGATGAATTCAAACGAAATTGAAATTAGCGAAAGTGGCATTTTCATTGGGGAGGTCATTATCGACACCGCTGACATCTCCGGAAAATTTGAAGGGTCCCTTACAGCTGGCACCAAACTAATCGTCCGGAAAACCGGTTGTGTCAGCGGAGAAATTCAATATGGCGAGATCGAAATTGAACCTGGCGGCGAAATTTCAGGGCGTCTTAGCAAAACTGGCGAGACACAACCGGAACTCGGTCTCGCTGAAAAAGTAATCAGCAACAAAATCAAGAAGTCCATTACGGGCCCCAACGCACATCACTAATTTCTAATTCCCCAAACGCGAGGCATACCCTGTTTCCTATGTCTCGCGCCCTTCCCCTCCCAATAAATAAAAATTCTCTGATTGCGACGGAATTTTGATTCTGCTCCGTTATACTTGAAAGAGCAGGATGAAGATGAGCCGTTTTGGCGCATTTGGATGACTGGATTTTATGGATCTTTCAAGTTCAATTGAGGGCGATGCTGCTCTGATGACGCGAGTTGCTAATGGGGACATGGCCGCATGTCGACTATTAGCATCACGACATCTAGATAGTTCCTATCGGATGGCTGCGCGTATATTAGGTAACACTGCTCATGCAGATGACGTCGCTCAGGAAGCTTTTCTGCGCCTTTGGAAGGCTGCATCAAAATGGCAACCCAAAGCCCAAATAAAGACGTGGTTACACCGTGTTATCTATAATCTTTGTATAGACCGCTTACGCAAAGAAAACAGATATAGCGATACCGAAATGGCAGAAATAAGTGACCCGTCACCAAGCCCAATACAAGTAAGAGAGAGCCAACAGATGAAAGATATAGTGTCACAGGGGTTACAAAAATTGCCGCCCAGGCAGCGTATTGCCGTAACGTTGGTTCACTTGGAAGAATGTGGCAATATTGAAGCTGCTGCTATCATGGAAATTTCGGTAGAAGCTTTAGAATCTCTGCTCGGGCGGGGCCGACGCAAATTGAGGGAATTATTGGCGCCACAGAAAACAGAGTATGGTGGAGGTTTAGGATGACACATAATCAAGCCACAAATATGAACCGCTTGAAAACTGTCCTGGAGGCTTATGGCGCAAGCGAAGTAGCCTGGCCTGCATCTGAACGGGAAAACCTGAAAGACCTTTTGATCCAATCCGAGGACGCCCAAGTCTTGTTAAAACAAGCACAAATTCTGGATCAATTGATAGACAGTAAGTCTACAAATTTGACGGCTCCATCTTCTTTGATTGGTGCTATCATGGAAGACGCAGAATCTCAATTGCGACTTCCAGTAAAATGGTCCCTTCGTGCTTTTCTCCGTCCATTTCTCAAACCCGCTTCTGGTCTATTCGCTGCGGCCTGCCTTGGGGTTCTCATTGGTTTTTCCAGTCCCAATCTTCTTGTTTCCTATGAGGACGTAAATTTCGACGACCTTTCTGTTTCTGACACAGTTCTTGAGTGGGAGCTTGGTAATGGCAACACGTAAATCGAAACTCCTGATTACGGCCTTGACGGTCTCGCTTGCGGTCAATATCGCTATTGCGAGCTTCATTGGCATGCAATGGTACCTTCATGGCGGAGCTCCCAGAGGATCCGCAGGATTAACGTTTGATCGCTCTGCTGCTTTTTCTGTATTGGATGATCAGGAAAAGAAGCTTGCGGGTAAAATCTGGCGAGATCATCGATCAGAAATGCGAAGCAACATTAAAGAATATCGCCAAGCTAAAAAACACCTCTCTTCCCTGCTAACTTCCAAAGAACTAAACAAGGAAGCAATTGAAAAAGCTCATAAAGAAATGATTGAAGACCGAAATAAAATAGAAATGGTCTTAAACACAACACTTCTTAATACGGCTGAAATACTCCCTCCCAAGTCACGGGAGAAATTTTTCAAAAATGGTTTTCAGCGTTGGAAATCAAGGCATCGCAGAGACAAAGACCATTCTTTTCGTCATGAGAAAAAAGAACGCCATGAAAACAACTGATGATCAACGAATATTTTCACCATCAACTGCGCGGAACAAAGAACCGATTTATCTTTGCCTTGAAGAACGCCTGCCAGAAAGTGGAACCATACTGGAAATTGCAAGCGGGTCGGGTGAGCATGCCGCTTTTTTCTCTCCTCTGCTTCCCCGGTTAAACTGGCAACCAACCAATCTGGATGAACAGCAACTGCAAAGCGCAAGATCCTGGCGCAATATTGCCAAATGCCAGAATATTCTTGAAGTGCTTCGATTGGATGCCACAGAAAGTACGTGGCCCGTTGAACAAGAAAATTACGCACATGGACCCATTGCAGGCCTCTTTAATGCCAATATGATCCACATCGCCCCATGGCAGGTTTGTGAAGGTTTATTCGCCGGTGCGGGACGCGTGCTGAACGGCGGTGGGGCTTTATTTTTATACGGCCCTTTCAAGATTGACGGCAAACATACATCTGACAGTAATATCCAGTTTGAAAAATGGCTGACAGATCAAAATCCGGAATTTGGCGTAAGAGATATTGAAAAAGTATCTGAGTTGGCACTGGCTAACGGTCTCGAACATATCGAAAGCTGCATCATGCCTTCAAATAATTTTGTTCAGGTCTTCAAAAAGAAAAACTGACATCTATACAAAAAAGGGCTGCGAATTTCTTCGCAGCCCTCTTATTAGATAGTCGGTAAAAGGGGTTGGCTTAGAAGCCCATACCACCGCCCATACCGCCCATACCGCCCATACCGCCCATATCAGGCATAGCTGGACCGCCAGTATCTTTGGAAGGAGCATCAGCAACAGCAGCTTCTGTTGTAATCAACAGGCCTGCAATTGACGAGGCATCTTCCAATGCTGTACGAACAACTTTGGCTGGATCAACAACACCGTCGCTGAGCAAGTTGCCATAAATACCTGTTTGAGCGTTGAAACCAAATGTTGCGTCATCCTGCTCAAGCAGTTTACCCGCAATAACCGCTCCGTCTTCACCAGAATTTTCGGCAATCTGGCGAATAGGTGCCTGAAGGGCACGGGCGATGATTTTAACACCAACGCTTTGATCCGCATTTTCGCCTTCAAGGCCTTCAAGAACACGAGATGCATAAAGAAGAGCTGTTCCGCCACCAGGGACGATACCTTCTTCAACAGCAGCACGAGTTGCGTGCAGAGCGTCATCAACGCGATCTTTACGTTCTTTCACTTCAACTTCAGTTGCGCCGCCAACTTTGATCAGGGCAACACCACCAGCCAATTTGGCCAGACGTTCCTGAAGTTTTTCACGGTCATAGTCAGAAGTAGTTTCTTCTGTCTGTGCACGGATCTGGCCACAACGAGCTTCGATATCGTCTTTTGTACCAGCGCCATCAACAATTGTTGTTTCTTCTTTGGAGATCGTTACTGTTTTCGCAGTTCCGAGCATGTCCAATGAAACACTTTCCAATTTGATGCCAAGCTCTTCTGAGATGAGCTGACCACCTGTAAGGATTGCGATATCTTCAAGCATTGCTTTACGGCGATCGCCGAAACCAGGAGCTTTAACAGCCGCAATTTTCAAGCCGCCGCGCAATTTGTTGACAACGAGAGTTGCAAGCGCTTCGCCTTCGATGTCTTCTGCGATGATCAGAAGTGGTTTGCCAGCTTGTACAACAGCTTCAAGAATTGGAAGCATTGGCTGCAGGTTAGTCAGTTTCTTTTCGTGAAGCAGAATGTAAGGGCTTTCCATTTCGGTCAGCATTTTTTCTGCATTTGTCACGAAGTAAGGAGACAGGTAACCGCGGTCAAACTGCATGCCTTCAACTACGTCAAGTTCTGTGTCGAGGCCTTTGGCTTCTTCAACAGTGATAACGCCTTCATTGCCGACTTTTTGCATTGCTTCAGAAATGATCGCGCCGATTTCCGCTTCACCGTTGGCAGAAATAGTACCAACCTGTGTGATTTCTTCGGCGCCAGCAACTGGCTTTGAACCAGCTTTAATTGCTGCAACAACTTTTGTAACGGCAAGATCAATACCGCGTTTCAAATCCATTGGATTCATACCAGCAGCAACCGCTTTCAGGCCTTCTTGAACGATTGACTGAGCCAGAACTGTCGCAGTTGTTGTACCGTCACCCGCGATGTCATTGGTTTTAGAAGCAACTTCACGGAGCATCTGTGCGCCCATGTTCTGCAACTTATCTTCAAGATCAATTTCTTTAGCAACGGTCACACCGTCTTTTGTTACACGTGGTGCGCCAAAAGATTTGTCGAGTACAACATTACGGCCTTTTGGACCGAGAGTTACCTTTACAGCGTCGGCAAGAATGTTGACGCCTTTGAGGATTTCTGCGCGAGCGTCTGCGCCGAATCTTACTTGTTTAGCCATCTTAATGGTTCCTTAAATCTGTAAAGTTGATTAGCCCATAATGCCCAGAATGTCGGACTCTTTCATGATCAACAGTTCTTCACCGTCAATCGTGATTTCAGTACCGGACCATTTGCCGAACAGAACTGTATCACCAGCAGATACGTCAAGAGCACGGACAGATCCGTCTTCTTTAACAGCTCCGCCGCCAACAGCGACAACTTTGCCTTCCATTGGTTTTTCCTGGGCGCTATCAACGAGAATGATGCCGCCAGAAGTTTTTTCTTCGCTTTCAAGACGTTTGATCAGCACGCGATCATGCAGTGGACGAAATGACATTAAAGCCTCTCCTTAAAATTTGAGGTCGAATGAATTATTATAGTATTGCATTAGCACTCATTAACGCAGAGTGCTAACAAATTCCCATTCGATTTAGGCATTGCCGTTTGGAGAGTCAAGGGAGAGGATGAAATATTGAGTCTTTTTTCAAAAAAAACAGCGCCCCCGACAGCCAATTTCCTTGGCCTTGAGTGATTTTTCTATTAGATAAAACGCCAGACACAGCAGGCTAATTATCGTGGAGGTGTATATACCCTCTATCTCAAGGCCCGTAAACTGAAAGATGAACCGCGTGACGACCTCTCTCATAAATCAACTCAGTACGCTTGTTGGACAAGCTTTTGCCAAATGTGATTTGGACCCTGCCCTTGGGAAGGTCGTTGTTTCCCAGCGACGTGAGCTTGGACAGTTTCAATGCAATGGTGCGCTAGCAGCAGCAAAAGCTGCCAAGCGCAACCCACGAGAAATTGCTGAAACAATCGTCACGAAGTTGGAAGAAACCGGTCTTTTTAGTGAGCTTTCTCTTGCGGGTCCCGGGTTTATTAATATCCGCTTAAGCGATGATTTTATCATAGGTCATATCAACGACCTTGTGGATGATCCTTCTTTTGGTGCCCGCACGGAGCATAAGCCAGAAACCGTCATTTTGGACTTCGGCGGCCCTAATGTTGCCAAAGCAATGCATGTCGGTCATTTACGAGCAACAATTATCGGTGAAAGTCTGCGCAGGCTCCGTGAATTTCTGGGAGACACCGTCATTAGTGACGTCCACTTCGGAGATTGGGGCCTTCCGATGGGCCTGCTTATTCAAGAAATTGAGCTGTCGCGGCCTGATTTACCCTATTTCGACGCGGCCATTTCGGGACCCTATCCAGAGACCTCTCCGGTAAATGTCGAGCAATTACAAGAACTGTATCCGTCCGCCTCATCCAGAAGCAAAGAAGATGCTGAATTTTTGGAAGCCGCCAGAACCGCAACCTTTGAGCTGCAACAGGGACGTGCAGGATATAGAGCGTTGTGGCAGCATATGCTGGATGTCTCGATCGCTGAAACCAAGATCGACTTTGATCTACTCGGCGCCCATTTTACGGAATGGAATGGTGAAGCCGCGACCAACGAGATTATTCCTCCAATGCTGGAGCGTATAGAAAAAGCAGGATTATCAGAAGTTTCAGAAGGTGCGATTGTTGTTCGCGTCGAAAAAGAAACTGATAAGAAGGAAATGCCCCCTCTCATTTTGCAAAAATCAGACGGGGCCGTTATGTATGGGACAACCGATCTTGCAACGATCGAGATGCGAAAAGCTGATCACAACCCTGACAGTATTCTTTACATCGTTGATGCCCGCCAGAGCCTCCATTTTGAGCAAGTTTTCCGCGCAGCAGCCATATGCAATAGCATCAGCAAAGATACCCATCTTGAACATGTCGGCTTCGGCACAGTAAACGGGAAGGATGGCAAACCCCTCAAGACAAGAGACGGCGGCGTTGTAAGGCTACGCAGCATGATCGAAGATGCGATCAAGGAGGCCAAAAAAGTTGTCCTTGAGGCTGGCATGGATGAAAAATTCAGTACTGAGGAACTTGACGATATTGCTACCAAAGTAGGTATTGCAGCCATAAAATTTGCTGATCTTTCCAACCAACGCATGTCCAATTACATCTTTGACCTTGAACGTTTCACCAAGTTTGAAGGTCGCACAGGTCCCTATCAAATGTATGCCGCCGTTCGGATCAAATCCATGCTGCGCAAAGCAAAAGAACAAGGACTGAAAGAAGGTGCTTTCGTCCTTAGCGCCGACGCTGAACGAAATTTGATGCTGGCGCTGGCAAGCCTGCCCGAAGCAGTGCTCGCTGCCGCTTCAAAAAATGCACCACATATCCTTTGTGACCACGTCTACTCTTTAACCCAGGAATTCAACGCTTTTTATCATGATTGTCATGTTCTTGGTGAAAAAGACGAAGCCATTCGCAGTTCCAGACTAAAACTTTGCGCGCTGACATTGAAGCAAATCGAAACCGTTCTTCATATTTTGGGAATTGACGTTCCTGAACGGATGTAGTGCTCTAAATTGGAGATCGGCTTTGCCATCTCGAAAACTTTTCCTACTTTATTTGAATGGAGTGGCAGTTACATTCCGTGACTGCTCTCCAACTTTCACCCTTGGAGAAGATTATGTCACTGAGACTCAACGACGAAGCTCCCAATTTTAAGGCTGAAACGACACAAGGGTCTATCGATTTCCATGAATGGCTTGGAAAGGGATGGGCTATCCTGTTTTCTCACCCGAAGGATTTTACCCCTGTTTGCACAACAGAGCTGGGTTATATGGCTGGAATGGAAAAGGAATTTTCCAAGCGTAATTGCAAAATAATCGGCCTAAGCGTAGATCCAATTGAAGATCACATCGCCTGGGCGAAGGATATAGAGGAAACTCAAGGTCACGTTATCCATTATCCCATGATCGGTGATCCAGACCTTAAAATTGCGAAACTTTACGGTATGCTTCCTTCGGAAGAAGGCAATACATCGCAGGGACGCACAGCAGCCAATAATGCGACTGTACGTACTGTTTTTCTTATCGGCCCGGATAAACAGATAAAGATGAGTCTAACTTATCCTATGAGTACAGGTCGAAATTTTGATGAAGTTCTAAGAGTACTTGATTCCTGCCAACTAACAGCACAGTTCAAAGTTGCCACCCCGGTGAATTGGAGGCACGGCAATGACGTCATCATCATTCCGGCCGTCTCTGATGATGAAGCGAGAGAAAAATATCCGGCCGGCTGGCGGGCTCCAAAACCCTATATGAGATACGTTCCAGACCCGACCCTCTAATTCATTTAAATTTCGGACTTCGGCCGGATTTCTCCGGTCGAAGCCCTTTTAATCAGTATGCTAGCGCCAGCCCGTCTTTGCGAGATTCAGAACCTGCTGCAAGAACACCATTTTCATGATCGATCTGGATCATTTGACCGCCGCCATGGGGCATATTCGGAGCCTTGATATCATATCCCATATCGGCCAATTCCTGATGGACTTCAGTAGAGATGGTTTCTTCCAGCTCCAGAACACCGGCATTATAGAAGGCGCGCGGACAATCAATTGCTTCCTGCACATCCATACCAAAATCATAAAGGTTTGACAGAACATGGGCATGTCCAACCGGCTGATAACCACCGCCCATGACACCATAACAAAGGCTTGCTTTGTCACCGGTCGTGACCATTCCGGGAATAATTGTGTGCATTGGACGCTTGTTCGGCGCTACACAGTTGGGGTGATTTTTATCGACCACAAACCCTGCCCCGCGGCACTGAAATATTACCCCAGTATCAGGACAGGTGATCCCTGCTCCGAACGGATGGAAAAGCGAGTTAATAAAGGAAACGGCAGTTCCATCTTTATCGACAACACTCAAATAAACTGTATCTTTGTGTTTATCAAACGCGCCCGCACCTTGAGGATCACCCGCTTTGCCAACATCGATAAAAGTACGAAGATGAGCCGCAAATTCATCCGACAAAATCATATCAATAGGCACGTCCACTTTTTGAGGGTCTGCCACATAAATATCCCGCGCCAAATATGCAAGCCGGGCGGCCTCAGCCTGAAGATGCAGTCGTTGTGAGCCCACGGGATCCAGACCGTTCACGTCATATCCTTTAAGAATATTGAGCATGAGAAGGGCCGTAATACCTTGTCCGCTCGGCGGAATCTGATGGACCGTATTGTTCTGGTAATCTGTTGAGATCAAATCGACAAAATCAGCAGCCGTATTAGAAAAATCGCTTACCCTATGGGTCGCGCCCGCAGCGGTCAGGCTTGCCACCATTTTCTCTGCAAGTTCCCCCTCGTAAAACGCGGCACGTCCCTGTTTGGCAATTACTTTCAATGTTGCCGCTAATTTAGGTAAGCGCCAGACTGTTCCGGCTTCAGGAGTTTTACCATTTTTGAGGTACATTTCAGCCGCGGCTGGATTATTTGATAATTTCTCCGTTGTCAGGGACCAATCAACAGAGGTCCGCTGAGTGACCACAAATCCGTTTTCTGCACAATCGATAGCAGGGGCAAGGATATCGGCAAAATCCATTGAGCCGTATTTCTCATGCAGGGTAACCCACGCATCAATGGCACCGGGAACCGTAATTGAATGCGGACTGGTTATGGAGATATCGGAAATACCCTGATTCAGCAAATAGTCAGCGGATAGCCCCTGCGGTGCTTTTCCAGAACCATTCAGTCCTTCGATTTGCGCCGATCCGTTCGGGGCAATCAAGGCAAAGCAATCCCCGCCTATTCCCGTTTGCATAGGATCAACAACACATTGAACAGCACAAGCCGCAATAGCCGCATCCATAGCAGTGCCCCCTGATTTCAGGATGGACAATCCCACTTGAGACGCATGAACACTGGATGTCGCGATGGCACCGTTAAGCCCATAGGTTACCGAACGACCGGGTTTGGAGAAATTGCGCAACGTAAACCTACCTGTAAGAATGTAATTTCGACAAACTTAGCTTGTTGGGCTTACTTCTGCAAAATAACTTTAGTGATTTTCCGCCATTCGGTAAAACAGGTAGAGAAGCGTCACCAGAGGCGGACAATCACAAATTTTGTGAAAGCGTCGTCCACATTCATTTGGCTCGCAGCGCGCCAAGCACCAACGGCATCATCATAATTTTCAAAAAAACCGCGAACATCCACTTTTTTAGGATCGACAAAATCCCGTCCGCGTGTGTCGACGACTTTACCGCCAAAAACGATAAATAGGCCTTTTTTCTCTACTGATGCTGAAGCTGTTTCAGTCATTCCCAATGCTCTCTTCTAAAAACGAAAATATAGATTTGGCTCTGGACGGACTAATACGGTTCCATCTCTCATTATATATATAAAATTTTACTCTGAAAATTTGATTAACGTCATAATCTGCAACGTTGTCACTGGCAAGTCCAATTAGCGCAAAGACTTACTCTTTTGCTGCAAAAACACCAAAAGACAGGATAGAAAGCGATAAAAGCAGATGGTAGATATTCAAACGGTCCATACCAACCTGCGTTGCAAGCCACCCGCTAACAAGACCAGCTGCCACTAACGCAGCAACACCAATGAACAAAAATATACCGGGAATTGGATTTGTCATAACTCTGTAAAGGCCAGCCAGCCCGAACACACCCACCACACCGTAACGGACTTCTTCCGAAAGACGCCACATATCAAACAGCAAAAGGGCTGACAATGTTGTTATGGCAATCAAGACAATCCACCATCCAGCCCGGTGGAATTGCTGTGCAAAAACACCCCCGATAGCAGCCAACGTAAAACTGACTATGCCAACTGATCCCGCATAAGCGCTCGCCAGACTGTGATAGGGTTTCACCATAGCGAAACCGCTATAAACAAACACTCCAAGAAGTGCGGCTAGCCCGATCGACACCACGCCTACTCCCCAAAACAAATTCATGGGAAAATAAGTCCGGCGCATCAACAGCAACGAAACGAAGGCACTGACAACAAGGATAACTTCAAAGAGGACAATCGAATTCATGGGAAATAGTCATAACGGGAAAGAAACGACATGTCCAACAGGATCACCAGTCTCTATTGCTCAGTTTATCAGAACGTCAGGAGATACCGATAACAACAGGACTAACTAGATCATTCTCTTGGCTGCATTATTCTGAAATTTTGCCAATCAACACAAGGTCAAATTCCGAACGGTTGAGAAAATTGACCTATTTATCTACTTGTATATACAGCAAAACTTGTTATCTAGCAGATGTCGGTAACTGCTACGCTTTTGTGTCTCTATCGATAGTGGTGCGGGGAGAGAAGAGATCAGCAAGAAAACGGACAAAAACAGGCGAAAAATAACGATTGCTTCGGCTCTTGCTTTAAGCTTCGGGACGCTGGTCTGCGTCGCGATCTTGGCTGTTTTAGGGGTCAGTTTAATCACAGGCCTCACCAATACCCGAGACTTGCTCGTAGACAAAGCAACAACGGAAATGGATGCCGTACGCAATAATCTGACCGGCCTGTTTGATCCTGCTGAGGATCAGGTCCGATACATTGCCGACCTTATTTATAATGGTGATATCGACATTCATGATGAAAAAAGTCTGAATGAAGGACTTCTTGCTGGTCTAGCAGGTAGTCAACGCATTACCGGGTTGATTTTTGTCTACCCCAACTATCAGGTTAAAGTTGCCGACCGTCGTTCACGAGAGATATACAACTTTTCAAATCATCTAAATCCCGTCACATCTCACAGCTTGGATGAATTGAAAACAACCCAAACTGGCTCCTGGTCAAGGCTTATCTATGCGCCTGATGCTGGGGAAACCGTTATGAGTTTTCGCCAGCCAATTTTCAAAAATGGGAAATTTATTGGTGCTGTAATGGCTGCCATTCCATTATCTGTGGTTAATAATGCAGTGAAA
>PJEL010002594.1_pt1 | contig 16353 bp, 11 predicted proteins | sample 1853271 | NCBI WGS metagenome assembly PJEL01 (sample SAMN08108733, study PRJNA415343) | Invertebrate metagenome, whole genome shotgun sequencing project. | host: Globobulimina | place: Sweden: Gullmar Fjord | collected 2015-08
TCGTCCCACTTCATTAATGCCCACTCCTGGTGCTGCTTAGCTTGACGGTCATTATAGCTTTACAAATTCCATTATGGAACTTACTATTCTGTTAGTTCCATTATGGAACTATTCCCTGTGGTTATAAGATTCCCGGGATTCTATCGGTCCACACAGGAGATATCGGAATGAACATAGCTACATCAAACATCACAAGTGACTCAAAAGACGTCCCCAATTGGCAGTCCAGCGCCTGCATGCTTTGCAGCATTGGCTGCTCCATCGAAGTTCAGATTGAAGGGCAAACCCTAAAGAAAATTCGTGGCGATAAAAGCTCGGTTTCATCACAAGGCTATATTTGCCAAAAGGCAGCTCGCCTTGATCATTACCAGAATCACTCTGAGCGACTCACCAAGCCTTTACGAAAAAAATCCGACGGTAGCTTTGAAGAAGTAGAATGGGATGTGGTGATTCCAGAAATTGCCAACAAGATGAAAGCCATTAAACAAGAACATGGCGGCCATGCCTTTGCCTATTATGGTGGCGGTGGTCAGGGTAACCATTTAGGGGGCACCTACAGTGCTGCCTTAACTTCGGCTTTGGGTACGCCTTTTCTTTATACCGCCCTGGCCCAGGAAAAAACCGGTGACTTTTGGGTGAACGGAAAACTGTTTGGCCGCCAAAGCTGTTACGTAAGTGAAGGCATGGAGCATTCCGATTACACCTTAGTTATAGGTGCTAACCCTTGGGATGCCCATGGGGTACCGCAAACTCGTAATGTATTAAAAGATTATAAAAAGAATCCAGATCGTACTCTTGTTGTGATTGATCCACGCAGAACCGAAACCGCTAAGATGGCAGATTTACATTTAGCGGTAAAACCTGGGCGCGACGCCTTTTTAATGTCCGCTATTATTGCGGTTATTTTGCAAAAAGGCTTGGAAGACAAAGGGTTTATAGAAAACCACACTCAAGGTTTTGACATCGTTAAACAAAAATTTATTGATGTACCTGTACAAGAGTATGCCGACTTGTCTGGGGTTGAGTTAACCCTAATAGAGCAAGTGGCGGTGGGCTTTTCTCAAGCAAAAACCGCTAATGTGCAAGCAGATTTGGGTATTCAACAAAGCCTGCACAGCACGCTTAATTCTTATTTAGAAAAATTATTATTTTTAATTACGGGTAATTTTAATATTGAAGGGGGCAATCATTTGGTTGCCCAGTTTGCCCCCATTATTGGCCATTCAAAAGAACCAGAAGAGGGTGGCGTGGTAACAAACGTTACCGGCATGAAAGGCATTAGTAAGTTATTCCCACCTAATATTTTACCTTTGGAAATTAATAACGATCACCCTAAGCGCATTCGTGGATTGATTGTGGATAGCGGTAATCCGGTCATGTCTGGGGCTGATACTCAGGCTTATAAAAAAGCTTTTGAAAAGCTTGAGCTTTCCGTGGTGATCGATGTGGCTCTCACCGAAACTGCACGGGCTGCCGATTATATTTTGCCTGCCCATAGTCAGTTTGAAAAAACCGAGTGTGTGTTTTTTATCTATGGTTTTCCCACGCCTACCTTTCATTTACGCCGACCTTTATTAGAGCCCAAAGGGGATACATTACCCGAAGCCGAAATTTATCGTCGCTTGGTGGTGGCATTAGGTGCCATTCCAGATCGTTTTCATGTGTTAGAGAAAATCGCAAAACTGGATCGAAAATTCCCCTCGGCTAAATTATTTCCCATCGCGCTTGGGCTAACGTTAAAGGCCAATCCAAAATGGGCAGCCTATGTGCCTGTTATCTTGTATGCCACCTTGGGTAAAGCCTTGCCAAAAGGCATGGCGTCGGCCGCCACCCTATGGGGCATTTGCCAAATCTTTGCCAGCCGTTATGGCAAGCAAGTGGCAGCCACGGGGATTGATGGTAAAGGTTATAAGCTGGGCAGTGATTTGTTTGATCGCATTTTAAGCTCAGATAAACCTGTGCCCTTGGCGACTTTCACATTTGCCGACACTTGGAAGATGATTAAGACGCCAGATAAAAAAGTGCACATGCACATTAGAGAATTGGATGGTGAGCTGGATGACTTAGTTAAAGAGGCTCAAATTCTAAAGGCCGAAGCGCTGAATTCTGAGCCAGCTAACAGTGAATACCCGTTTGTATTAATGGCCGGTGAGCGTCGCTCTTATAATGCCAATCAGATTTTTAGAACCCCAGACTGGCGTAAAACCGATAAAGAAGGGGCCATGAGAATTCACCCTGATGATTTAGCTGCTTTGTCTTTGGCTGACGGTGATAAAGCCCAGTGCCGCTCAGTCACGGGTAAAATCGAAGTGGACCTCATGAGTGATGAGACTGTACAGCTTGGCATGGTGACTCTGCCTCATGGTTACGGCATGTTATACACCAATGATAAAAATGAGTTAAAACAGAATGGCCCCTCCATTAATGAACTTACCTCTGTGGATCATTGTGATGCCATTGCTAAAACGCCATTTCATAAACACGTGGCGGTTGCCATAGAAGCCCTAACCTAGGGTTCTAATTTAATATCCGTCCCTTTATGAGTCTCCCTTAGTGGGGGGCTCAATGTCTGAATTTTCCCCACCCTCTATTGAATCGACTTTTGCTGTAATACAGCAAGAAATATCAAAAAAAACTTATTGCCTTCCCCTATTATTTCCTCCATGGCAAATCTAGTGACGACCTGGTCTTTAGCCCTAATGAATAATTGGAGAATAAAATGAAGCAACCCGTTTTTTTAATGGTAGAAGCCACCCCAAACCCAGCCGCCATGGATGATATGAAATCATACCTGAGCCAAGCGCCTGCTATCACCAAGAGTCACGGTGGCGTACCCGTGGCCACTTATTATGTTCAAGGTTAGATGGGTGAATTTGATAAAGCGGCCGTGTTTGCGGTGCTCTCATTTCCTAGTAGCGATGCCATTACTGCCTTGTTTAATGACCCTGCTTATTTGGCTTTGGTGCCCGAGCGTGACCGTGGTTTTAGCCACTTGCGTTATTACACGGTAAGCGAGCGTATTTAAGGCTCTCGTCTAAAACAAGCCATTAATATAAGTGCTAAGAAGGTGATAAATATGAAAACCTCTCAAACCGTTACGCTTAATCGACCCATAGAAGATATCTGGCAGATCGTGGCCGAGAATTTTGATGCAGCCTATTTGTGGATGCCGGCGGTGACAGAGTCTTATGCCATTAACAAAGGGCAGGGGAATAATGGGGCCCCCATGTTGGGGCGCATTTGTCATTTTAGTGATAAAAGTGATGGCCCCTATGCCAGAGAAACCATTACTGAATTTAAGCCAAAAGAGAAAAGTATTAGCTTTGAAGTGGTTCCGATGAATTTACCCGCCATCTTGCCGGTTAAAAAAAATCTGTTACAGATAAAACTAAAAGATCTTGGCCAAAATAAAACGCAGCTAACCTGGATTTCAAAGCCTGAGCTTAAGTGGTTTGCCTATCCTTTTTACCCGCTATTAAAACTGATTATTCCTAAAGCGTTTTCACCTTTTTTAAAGGGCTTAAAAGACTATGCCGAAGGGCCATCAACCTTAGTAGCCAGAAACGTTTAATGCGCTTTTAACAATATGTCTTTTTTACAGGAATTACACCATTTAATATTTGTCATGTTCGCCCTATACTAAATAAGAGCTAAAAAAATATTTGATCGGGGTGGAAAAAGGATTAAAAAGAAATGCAGCGTTTTTTTAAAAGCATCGAATATGTAGAGCAACACTTATACGACAAAATATCGGTGCATGAGATTGCTGCTGCATCCCATTACTCCACCTATCATTTTAGTCGTATTTTTAAGGCGTTGGTGGGGGATACCCCTAAAGAGTATTTGCGTAAACGTCGCTTAACCGTGGCCGCCAAGCAGTTACTCAGTGAGGAAGTGTCTATTTTAGACCTGGCATTGCAATGCCAGTTTGACTCCCAAGAGGCGTTTACCCGCGCCTTTAAAGCCTTGTTTAATGTGACACCGGCTCAATATCGTAAAAAAAATGACCCGTTTCGTTTGTTGTATAAAGATCAGTTTAGCCCTCATATGTTGAACTTTTTACAAAATGAAATTTCCATGGAGCCACAAATTATCACGCGTCCCGCCATGAAGCTGGTGGGCATCGCTACTCAGTACGACAACAAGGATTTAAGCTTGCCAACATTATGGTCGGCGTTTAAACCCTATAAAGATAATATCCCTAATCGTATAGGAGATGAGGCTTTTGGAATTTATGAGTCTTACCAGGAGCAAGAAGAGGATGTGAGCTTTAGCTATGTATGTACCGTGCAGGTGGATAACTTTAATGATATTCCAAAGGGCATGAGTGCCCGAGAAATTCCAAAGCAACTGTATGCCAAGTTTACGCACACTGGGCCTATCTCTAACTTAGATCAAACCCTTAAACACATTTGGGGCAGCTGGTTGCCCAAGTCAAATTATGACTACGTAGAAAAACCCGATTTTGAATTGTACCCGGCTGGCTTCAATAATAGTGACCCTAAAAATAAACTGTATTTGCATATACCCATTCGATCAAAATCAGCTGGCGGCTCATAACTAAACCTTCCTATCTGGGTGCCTTCCGCTCTAAAGCCAGTGATCTTATCTCTTACAGACTGAACGGACATGAAATTCAGCCTGTGTGGTGCTAAACCTAATACATAGGTTGATTTGAAAAGTGCGTTTTTAAAAGTCGGTTGAATCCAATTTCACAGCTAGCCACCATTGGCTACCAAAAGGTGATTGATGTCCTTCTGGGATGAACAAAAAAATAGGTCTGACAGGCTTCGAAAGCGTTATGGAAGCAAGTTTATAGTGCCCTTTTTTTGGACATTTGCTTCTAACTATAGCGAGGCAAAATATTGCAAAAATCTATTAAGAAAAGATAAAAAATTATTCAAATTCTGGTTGTTTTTGATTTTTGTTTCAGCTTTGGCCATTGTCCCTGTTGATATAAATACGGCTAGATCTGAGGCGTGGACACTGGTGGTTGTGGCCAATAGAGTGTGTTTTGCCTTGTTTTGTTTACTCTGTTATTCCCGGGTAAATCGTATTTATCGGTTTAAAGAGTTTCAGCGACTTTTTACAATATGGAGCATTTTATTATTTGCTTCTTTGTTAGTGGGGCAGATAGGCTGTAAACCTGATTATATTTTAACGGTTGTCTATGACATTGGTCTTATACTACTGTTTTTTCTATCTATTTTTATTCCAGCTATTATTCAGGCGTGTATTGGCATCGCGTATGTTATTTGCGTGTTTATTCTTGTACTGGGCTTTAAACAGGTTGATGGATTCACCACGTACACAATTTTATTTGCATACACTTGTATTATATTTATTAGCTTAGTTTTATCTGGTCGCATGCACCTTTATCAGCGCCACCAATATCGAATGGCGGAAGAACTTAAAGCCAGAGCAAACAGATTACAAAAATTTGCTTATCGTGATGCCTTGACTGGTGTTTATAACCGCAGGGCTTTTACAGAACATTTTGAAAAGTATCAAAGAGCTGCCATACGGGCCGAAGTAGACAGTAAAGGAGTGTATGTAGTATTGGCAGACCTGGATTATTTTAAGCGCATTAATGACAACTTCGGTCACGGGGTGGGTGACCTGGTGCTGGTGGGTGTGGCCAAATTGATTAACTCTATGATTAGACCCATGGATGGCTTTTATCGGTTTGGTGGCGAGGAGTTTATTATTGTTTTCCCTGAAGTTAAAAGCCTTGATGCACGCATGAGTGTGGAGCGTATTGTAAGTGCCTTAAATGAACAGGAATATGGCGTTGCTGGCTTGGGGGTAGTGACCTGCAGTTTTGGCATGGCAAAACTGCACAGTAGTGATCACCCTGAACTTCCACTTAGTAAGGCTGATAAAGCTTTGTATCAAGCCAAAGAAAATGGGCGTAATCAATTAGTGGTGTCAGTTGATTAAATAGTGCTTTGTTCAACATCGGTTTCGGCGTCTTGCCAAGACTCTTCTAGGGCCGAAAATGCATTGGAGAATCCACTTTTCATTTTATGCCAGGCACTGCTAGTAGATTGCTTCATGCTGCCTACCCATTCGGCCACTTTAGCTCGGTTTTTGTGTAGTACTTGCAAACTGTGACGGGCTTCTACTCTGGCTGCGCTGTCCATGGATTCCCATTTTCTATCCAGCTTGTGTTCTAGTTCTTCAATTCGGCTATCTAATTTAGTCAGAGCGCCTTCCACCTGAGTGATGGTTTTGTCTTTTTTATCCTGGCTGAACTCCTTAATAGCCGTGACCGCGCCATCTAATTGCTGGCCAACGGTTTTTTCATCCTCTGCGTAAGCAGCAGAGTGAGTCCCCAGTAATAAGGCTAAAATCCAAGCTTTTGAACGTATATTCATATTAATGAAACCTAAAGTAACAAGAGAGTAGGGCTTATTTTGAGGCAGGTTAGCAATCCTTGTCCCGGCTGTAAAATACCCATTTGTTTGCTTGGGCAGGCATTTGAGTGGGCATGTGGCTTTTAGTTCTGTTTGGTGCAATTTTTGCGTATAGCTTTTATATCACTGGAGATGATGAGAGCGAACCATGACCATAGACACACAAAATAACAACCTTTTAGGGCTGTTAAATTCAAACCCAAAATACAGTACCAGCGCCGCCCTAAGCGAAACCAGCGAGCAAGATCAATACTCGCCTGAGGATTATGGTGCAAGCTTAGAGCGTTCCACCGACCGAGTTTCTATCTCCTATCGAGCCAGTAAGCTGAATGACATTAGCCAGAAATACTTTGGCGGCACCATAGGCTCCAGTGATATAGCAGCACTTACGCAATCTTTATTTGAAGGGGGGTTTTTAACCGAAGAGGAATTTGTATCATTAGGTGGCCAGACCCAGCAGGTGTCTATTACCTCTGAGTCGGTGAATTTTTTAAATCGCTACATGGGTTCGGGAGAAAAATTAACAAATGAGCAGGGTAAAGGAATTATCAATGCCATTAGTGTGATAGAAAACATGAATCAAAATCCAACTGATCTGCAATTAGAAAATGAGCAGAAGGCGTTAAGCTTTATTAATGGTTTTGTGATGGATCTGGCGGATAAAGATACAGATGAAAAAATTCAGCAAGGCTTTGAGCAGGTACAAACCGTATTAAGCAAACTCAGTGATATTCGTAATGGGAATGTGGATATAGAGGCTCTTAACAGTTACCAAGAGATTCAACAGTTACAAGAATAACGAATAAAAAAAAGCCTGCTCATTTAAAGGAGTTATGTAAATTCATTCTGTGGCTTAAATTTTATGTTTGTTATTCGACCTAAGCTGAATAAATGCATTCATAAAAATCCCTGCTAGTCTTTAAAATCAAAGATTCACTATTTTACCAACATGTTGTCTGCTTAAGTCATTCTTGTACATGCAAGTTTGAGGGTGCAGTTAGGAGGTAAATTAAGATGCGACCCTTTGCTCGATTCTATTATTTAAGTAATAACTTAAATGAACTGGAACAAACGGAGCACGAACTGGAAACCCTTGGCATTCGCCATCACCAAATTCACGTATTAAGTGAAGACCACCTACACATACGGCAACACAGTCGTCTTCAATTTGTCCCCTATATACTTCGCAAAAACTTCATGCATGCCTGCGAAGTGGGTGCCATGGTGGGGTTTGTATTGTCTATATTGGTACTCATGCTGGTATTTTTATTTGGTTGGGCGGTTTCAGTGGGTTGGGCACCATTTATATTTTTGGCTTTAGTCTTGTTAGGGTTTAGCACTTGGGAAGGTGGCTTGTATGGCATTCAAAAACCCAATAGAAATTTTGTACGCTTTTCAGATTCTTTGCGTCAAGGTGTACATGTTTTTTTTGTGGATATCCAACGTCATCAGCACCCAATATTAGAGTCCGTAATGACGGGGCATCCAAATATGGCCCCTGCAGGTATTGAAGATGTTAACACCAGTTGGTGGCGGCAGTTGCAATGTAATCTGAATGCGTTTTTTAATACCTTGCCCTAACAGTACTAAAAGAGGGAGCAGAAGGTAATATAGTTAACAAAGGGGCGTTTGTTCATCTTGGGTTAAGTTAGGCTTGATAAAGTGTCATTAAGTTTACGGAATTAAAAGCCTTGAGATGAATATGGAAAACGTTCCAGGTGTGATCATACTGCCCATTCTAATATTGCTGGGGGCACAAGCCTTTGGCGCAGAGCCCATTAATCAAGACACGACTTCACAGGATGAAGAAGACGTGGCCGAACTTTCGACCATTACCGTTAGTGGTCAACAGGAGTCGGGTCCTAAAATAAGTACAAAAAAATTATTAAGTGTTGCTGGATCGGGTGGTGACCCACTTAAAGCCATTCAGGCATTGCCTGGGGTAGTGACTGCGACTGGCGAAGATAGCGAGCCCGCAGTTAGGGGTTCAAGCCCACAAGACAATTATTATCAAACTGACAATATGCCCGTGGGTTATTTGTTTCACTTCATGGGCAACAGCATTTATAACCCCAATATTATTGAAGATTTTTCCCTAAAGGCTGGGGCCTGGGATGCACAATATAGCGACGCATTAGGCGCGGTAATAGATACAAAACTGCGTGACCCTTATCAAGAAAGCATTACCACCACACTGGATGTAAGTTTTTTACAGGCGGGGGTTATCGTTGAAGGTGCTCTCACCGAAAACAGCGCTTTTTATGCTTCATGGCGTGAAGGACTAATAGACTGGTACGTGGATCATATAGATGAACCCGACGAAGGCATTGCTATTACCCAGGTGCCTAAATACAACGATTACCAGCTTAAATATCAATACCGTCTTGACCCTAACAGCAGCATTACATTTTTAGCGGTGGGGGCGCGGGATCATATTACGGTGGAATTAAGTGAAGAGTTTGAAGAGGCCAAACATGATCCTGGTTTGGTAGGGCGCTTTAATTTGGAGGCTTATTCCAATAGCCAGGGCATTACATACGACACCATGTTAATGGGCGGTACTTCGGCCAAATATATTTTTAGCCATAAAGAGCAAGATTTTGAATTTGAAATAGGTAGCTTGTTTGAAATAGTGGCCACCAGTGATGATAATCGCTTTAAGGGTATGTTTGAAACCCCACTTAATAATGGTGATAACGTACGGTATGGGTTTGAATTAATTAGCGAAGACTTGAAGTACGATATGTCGGGTTTGTATAGCCCGTGCAACGATGACTTGGAAATTTGTGACCCTGCCAGCACAGGTGTTGAGTTTGCATTAGATGACACCATTAAACTAAATTCTAATCGAGTATTTGCCGCCTATGATTATATGTTTACACCGTTTTGGCAGCTAACATTGGGGGCCACGTCTACCAATGATACCTACTTAAATGAAGTGACATTTGAACCCAGGCTTTCAAGCCGCTATGAGTTGAATCAAAATTGGACCTTAACCGGCGCCGTGGGCAAACATAATCAAACCCCAAGAGACTTTTTTGCGATCTTGGAAGACATAGGAAATCCAGATTTAAATATGCCTAATGGAGAACATTATGTTTTAGGTTTTGAATACAAATTGGATAAAGCCATTAGTGCCAAGGTTGAGGGGTATTATAAAAATATACACGACTTGGTTATTTCAAATAAAGATTATGATGCGCAAGACGCACCGGATGAATTGAAATTTATAAACGGTGCTCAGGGCCATGCTTATGGTTTGGAATTTTTAATTAATAAAAATATCCGCAATAGCAGTGATAAATGGTATGGCTGGATGTCGCTGGCGTACAGTAAAACCAAGCGTAAAAATAATGATACGGGAGAATCTTTTACTTATTCTTATGATCGGCCATGGATTGTTAACTTAGTGGCTAATTATCAGCTTGATAAAAAATCCACTATTGGTTTTAAATGGCAGTATATGAGCGGTGCTTTGGTGACACCGATTAGCGGGTCGGATTCTTATTATCAATGTGGCGACCAGCTCAGTGACGATGCCACCAGTAATGAATGTGTCGGTGTGGTAGAGCTTGACGATGAGAATAATCCCATTCCTTACTTGTATGATCCCATAGAAGGTGAAATAAACAGTGAGCGCTTACCACCCAAGCATACATTGGATATTCGCTATGATTATCAAAAAAGCGAGGTGACCAATTTTTATGTTGAGGTAGTGAATGCTTACGGGCGCAGAAACATTACCAACTATGAATACAGTGATGATTACTCTAGCCGTGAAGGGGTGTCTGAATTGGAAACGCTGTATTCTTTAGGAATGAAATATACGTTTAAGTAATGGCCATTTAATTAGGTGTTATTTTAATCCTTTTGAATACCTTCTCTTTTTATCTCATTCCAGTAATATGAGCGCCTTTTGAAGTAATAGGTGTTTTAGGGATGAGTAATCTATTTAAATCCATTAATATTGTTCTATTTTCAATATTAATATGGGGCTGCAGTGAGGGCGCTAAAGAGAGCGCGGATGCGGCTTCAAAAGAGGAGTCTGTGCGAACAACATCTGTTGAGGCGCAGGCCATATCAAAAGATCCTTCCGCGCAGTCAGCAGATGCCAACAACAAGCCTAGTGCAGCTGTTTTTAATTTGGCACAGGTTAAAGACACCTATAAGCAAGTTAACTTTTTAGTATCGGATATATCAGAGCGTTCCTATGATGGTGGAAATGCTTTAGCGATTTCCTTTTCTGTTCCTTTGAACCCTAGTGACAATTTTTCTAAATATTTACAGGTAAGCAGTAGTAAAGGCGTGATCAATGGCAGCTGGATTTTATCCGATTCAGGAAAAATAGCTTACTTTGAATTTATTGATCCCAATACGTCATATGACGTAGAGGTTGATTGGCACATTACCTCAGCATTGGGGGGGCAGTTAAGCTCGACCAAAAAAGCCAATATCCGTACTCGTAAAATTGTTCCAGTGGTTAGCTTTGCATCCAGCGGCCACTTTTTACCGCTTGATCTGCATTCCGGTTTACCCGTTACCACCTTAAACATACCCGAAGTGAACATTAACTTTCACCGTATTAAAACTAAAGACGTTGCTTTTGTGGTGCGTATGCTGGGTGACCGTCAAAATCAGGGGCAGTACCAGTTAAGAAAAATGGCAGAAGCTGGAGAGTTTGTTCATTCCGGTCGTTATGAATTGCCCGCCGAAAACAATAAGCGCAGAACCTTTAATATCCCCCTACATGAAATACCCGCTTTAAATGAAGCTGGTATTTATGTGGCCGTTATGGATGTTCCAGGCACTTATGAAAATCTGGTTCAAGCCACTTATTTTTCGGTAACCGACTTAGGGGTACATGTGCGCCGTTATGAGCGCCAACTGGATGTTCATGTAAACAGCTTAAAGTCGGCGAAAGAACTTGCTGGGGTTCAAATTACATTACTGAAACATAATGGTGTCGTACTCTCGAAAAAACTCACCGATGCCAATGGCGCCAGTACGTTTAGATCGGTAGATAAAAATGCCAGCTATTTAATCGCCAATTACCAAGATTCATACACTATTTTGCCACTAAAAAAAGCAGCGCTGGATTTATCGGAATTTGATTTAGGAAAGCGTCCTTATCAAGAACAGGAATTCTTTATTTATAGTGAGCGAGATCTATACCGACCTGGCGATACCATTAACTTTAGTGCGTTATTAAGAGATTTTGATGGCAATAGAGCACGCATAAAACCTCTTAAAGCCAAATTAAAGCGAGCGGATGGTCAAACAGTTAAAGAGTTTAGCTGGCGTGGCAATAATCAAGCCTATTATGAATATCAATTTAAGATAGATAAATCGGCACAAGTGGGCAGTTGGACGCTTGAGGTCTCTGGTGTCAGTTCAAAGAAAGTAAAATACCAGTTCAAAGTTGAAGAGTTTATGCCAGAGCGCCTTAAACTGACCTTTAACCCAAATAATGAGAGTAAGCAGGTTTTTAATACAATACAAGATGTAAATGTGCCTGTATTGGGTGAGTACCTATATGGTGCGCCTGCGGCAGGTAATCGCTTTGATGCGCGTATTCGTATTGGTTTATTGCGTCATCCATTTAAGGAATATAAAGATTTCTTTTTTGGTGATGAAAATGAAACCCAATGGAATGACAGCTTTGATGATAATAATTCACAGATGGATGCCGAAGGAAAAATTACAGTTTCAATTCCATCACGTTGGCAGGGAGCAAAATCTCCCCTGTCTGTTTCTGTATTTGGCAGTTTATTTGAAAGCGGTGGTCGTCCTGTGACGCGCCACCATATGGCTAAAGTCTTGCCGAATAAAGGCGTGATTGGTATTCGCCCGGTATTTGAAAAATTTGCGCCAGCTCGAGGGCAAGCCGAATTTGAGCTAATTAAAACAAATGCCGATGGTAGCAAGTTAGCATCACAAAATTTAGACGTGGTATTGGTGAGAGAAGATCGCCGCTATTTCTGGGAGTACAGTCGTCAGCGAGGCTGGCATTACGAGCACACGGATAAGGAAGTAACCGAATTATCCATGTCTTCAAATATTAAAGCCGGAAAATTAGCAAAAATTAATCTACCGGTAGATTACGGTCGTTATCGTTTGGAAATTACCGACACAGACACCGGTTATAAAACCAGTTATAAATTTAAAGCTGGGCGTGATTGGTATGGGTGGTGGCGTGATGCACAAAAGCCAGGTCAGGCGGCACGTCCTGATAAAGTGAGCTTGGCATTAGATAAACCTCATTACAATACAGGTGACACCGTACAATTAACCTTGGTGCCGCCAGCGGCAGGTGAATCCATTATTGTGGTTGAAGCGGACAAGCCTTTATGGAGTACAAGACTGGCAATTCCAAAAGAGGGCATGGTTGTTAATATACCCGTGCAAGAGAGTTGGAATCGACATGACATTTATATCTCGGTTGTACACCTGCAACCGGCAAATAACCAAGACAAAATAACCCCTACACGTTCGTTTGGTTTGGTACATTTACCGCTTGATCGTACGCCCCGTAAATTGAGTGTAGATTTTGATGCCCCCGATACCTGGCTACCGAATCAAAAGGTAAAACTAAAACTGGATGTTTTCTCCGGTATTGAAGGAGATCGCCAAAGTGTTGATAAAGCCTGGTTAACGTTAGCGGCGGTCGATGTGGGGATTTTAAATATCACAGACTATGAAATTCCGATGCCTCATGATTTCTTTTTTGGTAAGCGTCGTTACAACATCGACTCACTAGATATGTATAACGATTTAATTGCGCTTAATAGCAATAAACTCGCCAGACAAAGATATGGTGGCGATGCGGGTGATTTAAGCCGTGGAGGAAAGCAAGCGCAATCTGAAGTACAAATTGTTTCCCTATTTAGTGGCTTGGTTGATGTTAAGCAAGGCAGTGCCATGGTGGAACTGGATCTGCCTGATTTTAATGGTCGCATAAAATTAATGGCTGTGGCCTTTACTGAAGACAGTGTGGGCAGTGCAGAGCAAGAAGTCACGGTAGCAGCACCGCTTGTTACGCAATTGTCTATGCCAAGGTTTGTCGCCTGGGGGGATCAATCTACACTGGCGCTAGATTTAAGTAATTTAAGTGGTGAAAGCCAAACCCTGAAAGTCTCATTGAGTACTGATGGCCCGCTGCTGTTAGATGAGAATACACAAAACCTAAGCTTAACCTTGGGCGATAAAACCAAAGAGACGTTACAATTTCCATTTAGTGTGGGATATAGCGGTACCACTTCAAATATTGAATTGTCAGTCACGGGGCTGGATGAATACCCTATTAACCGCTCTTGGAAATTAAATGCTCGCTCTCCTTATCCGGCTATTACCCAGCAAATACGTTCGGTACTAAAGGAAAATGAATCGCTAACACTAGAAGCAAAAGCGTTAGTCAACTACATACCTGAAACACTGCAAGCCAGTTTAAGTGTCTCTAATGTGATTGATTTGGAATTGCGTAACCAAATGGATCACTTATTACGTTATCCGTATGGTTGCTTGGAACAGTCTACTAGTAGTACATATCCTTGGGTGTTTGCCACTGAGGATGTACTAAATAAAATGGACTTAAAGAATACGACTGGGAAAACATCTGCAGAAAATATCGAGTTAGGGTTAGATCGTATTTTAAAGAAGCAGAAAAAAAATGGAAGTTTTGGCTTATGGTCTAACAGTGATAAAAATGAACAGCACTGGTTAACTGCTTATGTGGGTGACTTTATTACAGATGCTCGCCAGCAAGGCTTTCAAGTGAACGATTCATTTTATGATAAAACCATGAAGCGCTTAGGTGAGTATCTGAAAAACTCTTCAAGTTACTCGGCGCGTTGGAGTGAAAAGCCAGAGCATTACCGCTTTGCCTATCGCGCGTATGCTGGTTATGTTTTATCTCGCCACAATAAAGCCGGATTAGGACACCTACGAAAACTAGCCGAACAAAGAGCAGACAGTCAAAGTTTCTTACCGCTTATTCACCTGGGTTTGGCGTTGCATAATCAAGGGGATACAAAAACAGCCGACCAGCTTTTAGACAAGGCTTTGTCTAATGTAACTCGTGGACGTTTTTATCTAGCCGATTATGGCAGTGAGATTCGTGATAAAGCCTTAGCTATACATTTACTCACTCGTCATAAAAAAAGAAGTGATGATGTTATGGAATTAGCGGTGTCTGTGGCTCATGATTTAAAGGGACGTCATTATTTAAGTACGCAGGAACGCAATGCATTGTTCCTAGCGGGTATCGCATTGGAAATGGGTGCTCATATTACATGGCAAGCTGACCTTGCTTACTCGGATGCGGTTAAAACTATTCAAGGATCAGGTGGTTTTACACGTTTTATGCAGGGTAGTGATGTGGTAAATGGAATCTCTTTATCGAACCAATCTGATAGCCTGCTTTATTCAACGCTTGCGTATTCGGGTTACAGTGTGAAGGCGCCCATACCTCAAGATGGCAATGGTATTCGTGTACAACGTACTTATTTCACCACGGAAGGAGTTGAAATAACGCCTACTGAATTAAATGTAGGTGACATGGTCTTGGTGGCTTTGCGCATAAACACAGATGCCCGTATGCCTGACTTAATGGTGGTGGATTTACTGCCCGCCGGTTTGGAGATTGAAAACCAAAACTTAAAACACTCCGCAAAACTGGATAACATAAAAATTGATGGGCGCACTATTTCTGACTGGCAGCAACGCAGTGATATTGTGCATCAAGAATACCGTGATGATAGATATGTAGCAGCCATTGATGTGGGTTGGCAAAAAGAAGTTTACGGGTTTTATTTGGCTCGCGCTGTGACGCCTGGCGAATACAATATTCCAGCTCCTTATGCCGAGGATATGTATGACCCCGAGACGTTTGCAATTGGTGAAACATTGAATAGCTTGAAGATTAAATAATACATGGTGTTTGCAACCATTATTAAGCAAAGAAAAAGGGCCCTGTTAATAACAGGGCTTTTTTTCGTTTTATTGCTAAGCTTGGCTAAATTTATTGATGTTCTTTACCCATTGCATACACAGGGGGCATCGAACGAACGATTTTCTCGTATAGTTTTAGATGAAAATGGTCGTGTGCTGCGTGCTTTTGCCGATAAAAATGGTGTCTGGCGTTACCCTGTAACACTGGATCAGGTATCGGAAAATTACATTGAAGCTTTAATGGCCTATGAAGATCGCTGGTTTTGGTATCACCCTGGTGTGAACCCGGTGGCCATGTTGCGTGCCTTTGTTCAAAACACTAGATGCGGTTGTGTGATCTCGGGTGGATCTACCATCACCATGCAGGTTGCCCGAATTTTTCACCCTCATAGAAAAACTATTTTGGGGAAGTTGTATCAAGTCTTGCGCGCTTTTCAATTGGAGTGGCATTATTCAAAAATTCAAATATTGGAGTTGTATTTAAATAATGCCCCTTTTGGTGGAACCATCGAAGGCATTCAGGCCGCGTCTCAAACCTTTCTTGAAAAAAAAGCCCATGAACTAACAGATGCCGAAGCCGCGTTAATGACTGTATTGCCACAAGCACCATCCCGCTTAAGGCCAGACCGCCATCCTCAGCGTGCCAAGGAAGCGCGTAATAAAGTTTTGGCTCGTATGCAGGCTTTATCTATTTGGCCAGCCGATCGAATTGAAAATGCGCTGCAAGAACCTGTCATTGCGTATGAACCCGTGCGCGCCATGCATGCGCCTATTTTGGCTCGGCAATTAATTAAGCGCTACCCTCAAGCGAGTGTAATTCCTACTTATATTAATTTTTCCATGCAATCTGCGTTGGAAGAGTTTGTAAAAAGCCGCAGTGAAGATTTACCCGAGCGCAGCTCCATGGCTATTCTAGTGGTGGAAAATAAAAGTGGGCACATTAAGGCACATGTAGCGTCCTCTGACTTTTCCAATTCACATCGTTTTGGTC
>PJEL010002595.1_pt1 | contig 16351 bp, 15 predicted proteins | sample 1853271 | NCBI WGS metagenome assembly PJEL01 (sample SAMN08108733, study PRJNA415343) | Invertebrate metagenome, whole genome shotgun sequencing project. | host: Globobulimina | place: Sweden: Gullmar Fjord | collected 2015-08
GCATTACAAACACTTAATTCCTTTCCAAACTTAATCATGCTTCTAGGATCTTCCTTGCTCTTTACAGTTACAACAACATCAACTTTTCCCTGACCTGCTTGTAATTCACTAACTTTCATCTTAATTACCTAACTCTCCTTCTATAATTTTCTCAAAAGCACTAAATGGCTGCGCTCCAGAAACCAATACAAATCCATCTGCCTCATTTCCTATTAAAAATCCAGGAGTTCCAGAAATGCCAACTCCTGCTCCAACAGTCAAATGATTATTAATCTTTTCATCATACTTACCAGAATCCAAACATTCTGCAAATCCAGAATCTAATCCAAGTTCACCAGCCCAAGCAATATAGTTTGCTGAATTCAAACTTTGTTGATTCTCAAAAATCTTATCATGCATTTCAAAAAATCCATCACTACCTCCAAGCTCTCCAGCACACTCAAGAGCAATAGCTGCAGGCATTGCATTAGCATGGAAACTCAATGGAAAGTGCATAAACACAAGCTTAGCTTTCCCAGTATTAATATAATTAGTTAAAATATCTTGATAAGCTTCACTAACAAACTTTCCACAGAATGGACACTCACCATCAGAAAACTCAACAATTGTTACAGGAGCATTTGCATCTCCTTTAACATAAGCATCTTCAGGAATCACAAAATTAACCTTTCCTCCAGTATTTCCAGGAGCCACAGGGGTTCCAGAACCAGCACCAGTAACATCAACTAAATCAGTAATAATCTTATCTCCATTAGCTGTAACATACAAAGGAATTTGATCTCCATTATAACTAACAACCATCTCAAAATAACCTCCGTCATTCCAATTCAAGGAGTCTAATACAACTTCTCCTTCAACTTGTGAATTCAAAAAACTCAAAACATTAGCTTCAACTTCACTTTCCGTTACACCAGCATTACCACTAAATCCAAAAAACAAACTTCCAATAAACAATAAACCTAACACTATGGATGCAACCATCCAAGGGTTATCTCTCATTTTACCAAAATATTTACCAACAGGAATCTCAATAGTTTCTTCCTTCCCTTTTTCTTCAACCATTCTTTATTCAATAAACTCTGTTTTAAAAAGGTTTTGGTGAATTATAAAATTTGAAATCCTTCTCTAATATAGTCATTAACAGTAGAAGCAAAGTAATCTGAATCCCAATTAAATGCTGATTGTTTCTTTGCTTCATCTAAGAAACTATCACTAGTACTCTCTCTGCCAAGAGTAGCGTGATAAGTATCTAAACCCCTATCAGGATCAACAAACTCCACCTTCCTGGCTTCTGAATCAACTTCTCCGACATGGGTGGCCCATTGATCAAAACTCAATTCACTAGAATAACCAGCAACACTAAACCAGCTATTTTCATTATTTTCACCCCACCAAACATTTCTTCCTAACTCAAAATGAGAGGTATAATCCTCATAATGTTTAGTTATTAAAACTCTAACATTCCAAGGGCCAGTAGTATCATATCTCTGGAGGACATTATCATAAATTTTAACGGTTTTACTTGACCAATTAAAATCTGCCTCCTCACAACAAGAACCAATTGCAACCCCTGTTTTGTAAACTATATTATTAATTATTGTTAAATCTTTTACACCCTCGTGAGAGCCCCCTATGGAAATTCCAGTACCTTTTGTAACGGAATTAGCAACAATATTTCCCTCAACACTAAATGTATTTATGTGGCTTGCTTCTAATCCAACACCTCCTCTTGAATCACTTCCACTAGTAAAAATAGCACCAAGAACAACATTATCTTTCCACATTCCATTCACACCTCCAGGAACTGGAACTCCACTAGTCCTACCAACATGATTTCCAACAGCTTCAAAAATTAAATTATTCTCTAAAATTCCTCCAGGCCTGGCCTGAATTCCAGAAGCAGAAGATCTAGCAAAAATATTTCTCTTAGCAATAACTTCTCTGCTTTCAGATGCAATATAAACATTATGGTTATATTGTGTAGCATCTGGAGCATGGGCATTTGTTTCATCCAACCATTGACTAGATGTAATATCAGTCTTACCATTAATTAAATCCTTATATTGCGAAATAGGGGATAAGCTATTTACTCTAGGATACTCGCCAAATACTCCATCGAAAGTTATTTTTTCGGTAGCTTGATCCCACCAAACAGTAACTGCATCTGTCTCGCCAATCTGAGCAAACACTTCAGCATCAATAGCACTTTCTATAACAGAAGCAACCTCATCCATCGAATTAACTTCAGAAAAGTCAACAGCAGTTGGGTAATACCAAGCCTTAGCAATTTTAATTCCAAAATCTCCAATTGAAATAGCCTTCCAATCTAAATAATTTGAATTATCTGGCTTAGCCATATAATCATAATCTATATTACTTCCATCTTCATCAACATCAATATTACTAAATTCTACTTCAAAAGTGAGAGATCTACGCAAATCATTAACATCTATAACTTTTGGATGTGTTCCAAAATCACCAACCACCTTAAACACTTTTGAATCATGGAAGGTAATCACAATATTACCTGGCAATCCCAAAGCATTTAGAGAATCCTCAATAATTTGTCCAACATCACCCATAGAATTAACGTCAGAAAAGTCTAGATTTTCAATTTCGTAATAAGTGCCATTAATCCAAATTCTAAATTGTCCATCACTAACACCTGTCCAAACAGAATAATCTAATTCTGCAGGCCTAATCAACAAATCAAAATCACCATTCCAACCATTGTGGTCAAAGATATTTTCCTCTAACAAGATGCCATAAACATTGCTTATAAAAATTCCTTGGGCATGACTCTTAGTGAGGCTATAACTTCCTTCAATAATATTTCTTCGCATAATAAAATTGGTTTTCTTCGAGCCACTAATCGCATTACCTGCAAATCTTGCCAGATTATCTTCTATTAAAAGTCCGTCACCAAACGATGAAAAACTAACAAACCCTCCCCCTCCTCCAGTAAAATCAGGAGAACTAGGGTCTTTCCTTGAATTATAAACTTCCAGTCCTTTTATCGCAACATAATTTACTGTATTATCAGCATTTTTAGCAATATACATACCTTCAGCATAGTTCTTCAAAACAGGCCTCTCCATAGAATCTCCGTAACTACCAATTACCAAAGGATAATCTATACTTAATCCGCTTGTATCTGACCAACCTCCAGCAGTACGTCTAATAAAATCCCCTTCCCATGTATCTCCTCGCTTCAATAACAACCAATCAGGATTGCCAGTAGTCATCAAATCATATCCACTCATTACATTTGCTTTAGGACAATCAATAGGATTATCAACAACATCATAAGCTTCACTACTTAGACCATTACAAGAATTATCCCCATCACTACTAGAAACATAAATTACAGTACCTAAATCGTTCAAATCAAACAAAGTCCAACCATAATTAACTTCAGTTTCCTGTGAGTTGGGCCCAAAGCACCCCATTGAAGTCCCAGCACTCCCACCATCATCCAAGAAATCAATCAACCCATCACCATCATTATCTTCTCCATCGTTACATTCATTTACTTGTGGAACTACTTCAATTTCACAAACGTCAGAACAACCATCGCCATTAATCAAATTACCATCATCGCATTCTTCTCCAATTTCCAAAACACCATTCCCACATTCTTCTCCACCTCCTGTAGGGCCTTCACCTCCATCATCTCCACCACTTCCTCCTCCTCCGCCTCCTCCACCTCCGCCTCCTCCACCCCCACCTCCATTCCCACCACCATCTCCAGAAGTTTCTCTGTCCTTACAAACAACAGGACTTCCAGAAAAACCACAACTCTCTCCATTAACAATTCCAGAAATATCAACAACAGCCCCTTCATTAATTCCATCTAAAAGTGTGCCTGTAAAATCAAAACCTTGCACAGCAGGACTAAAACTTAACTCAGACCCAAACAAATTAATCGCAAACAAAATAGGTTTAACAATAAAAGAAAACAATGAGGTAACAAAATTAAAAATAGGAAATTTATAATGTGCTTCATTATCAGTTAATAATATTTCTTTTCCATTATCATCAAAAGAAAATTCAATACCTTCTAGCTCCTCTCCAATTTCCTGACTAACAGTAACTTGTACAAAATCTCCTTCAATAATACAACCAATAGGTTCTAATGATAAATCAGAACAAATCTGAGAGGTTGACATTTCATCTATCTTCTCAACATCTGCCTGCTCTTCTTGAACATTTGAAAAAGAATTAAACAGCAAACCAAGAATTAACAATACTACAATAACTCCTATGATTAAGAATAAAACCTTTTTACCAATACCTCTTTTATCCATAGATATTAATAAAAATCAAACTATTTAAATTTCATCAAACAATAATTTATATATTCGCTAATCCAAGTATAAATATGCCCTATGATATCATCCTTGGAAGAGATAAAGCAGACAAAAAGAAATTTGGAAATAAAGGTCTAATCTACTTAGGAAAAGGGTATGTTACAATGGGCCAACACACCTCTTTATCAAATAATTTATACATGGACATTGCAAGAAGCCATGTAGTATTAATTGCAGGAAAAAGAGGTTCTGGAAAATCTTACACAATAGGAGTCATGACAGAAGAACTAGCCTCCCTTCCATCAGAAGCAGCAAGAAACATAGCCCCTTTAATTTTTGACACAATGGGAATATTCTGGACAATGAAATTCAAGAACGAAAAAGATTTATTATTACTAAAATCATGGAAATTAAAACCCAAAAACCTTCCTGTTAAAATTCTAGTCCCCTTAGGAAAATCAGAAGAATACAAATCAAGGAATATTCCAATCGACGAAACATTTGCATTAAAACCAAGTGAATTAGAAGCAGAAGATTGGATTCTAACTTTCAATTTAGAAATGACTTCTCAACCAGGCACATTAATATCAAATATAATCTCGGAATTAAAAAAATCTCAAGATTCCTTTGACATCCAAGACATCATTAAAGAAATCAATTCTTCAAAATCATCTACCGAAACAAAAAACGTTGTTTCATCTTTATTTTTAGCTGCAGAAAGCTGGGGGATATTCTCTTCTAAAGACCAAGCTTCTTTAGAAATCTCAGAGCTAGTTCAAGCAGGCACAACCACAGTCTTAGACCTTTCAGTTTACAGTTCTATTGGCTCATTCAATGTTAGAGGATTAGTAATTGGATTAATTTCAAGAAAACTATTCCAACAACGCCAGGACTCTAGAAAAAAAGAAGAAATACAATCAATACAACATGGCTTAGACTACATGTCTTACAAACAAACTAGAGACACTCCGCTAATCTGGCTTTTCATAGATGAAGCCCATGAATTCCTTCCAAAAACAGGAAAAACACCTGCAACAGATGCTTTAATCCAATTATTAAGAGAGGGCCGTCAACCAGGAATATCTGTTGTTCTAGCAACACAACAACCAGGACAAATTCACAAAGATGTAATGACTCAATCAGACATTGTTCTAGCACATAGAGTTACATCAAAACCAGATATAACTGCCTTAAATGAAATAATGCAAACATACCTATTATCCTCAATTAAACAAAGTCTAGATTCATTACCAAATCTAAAAGGTTCTGCAATAATCCTCGACGACAATTCAGAAAGAATTTACCCCATGAGAATGCGCCCTAGATTCACCTGGCACGGCGGAGAAGCACCAACAGCCATAACTCCTGAAACACAAATATGACAGAAGAAGATTTTTTTACACGCCAAGACTTGCCAAGAGGTCGTTTTGGAGGCGCAGATAACTTATCAGATCAAAAACAAAGAGTAGAATATGAATTAGCAACACTAACTTTCCTAGGACCTAATGCAAACCCAGATCAAAGACTCCTAAATCAAGGCTTAATAATATTAAAGACCATGGAAGATAGAGGTTACTGGGAAGTTCAATATCGAAACTAAAAAGTCAGAAATTTAATAAAGCTAAAGGTTTAAAAACAATCCAAAAATAAAATTAACATGGTAGCACAAAGTAGAGAAGCAGAAGCAGAACAATTAGCTAATAGAGTATCTGGAATGATTTCTCCTTCCTCAACTAACCACAATATCCAAGTTGTTGCAATTCATTCTCCATTTTTAAACATGGAAATGTCTCCAGTTATAATGGGGTATGGAATACAAGAAACAGGACCATTAATAGACAGTACACACAGAGATCTTTTTGATCCTTATGAAATAATCCGGGGCCAAACAAGAAAGACAAAACAATTAGCAATGGTCTATTTAGACCCTGAAGATCAAAAAATCAGAGTTTGGGCATACACAGAAGATAATAACTTAACAGATAGAATTGAATCTTTGAGTGAAGTGAGTGAAGATGAAGATTTAGCCTATGAAATGGCAAGAAGGAAGGCAATTAAAAAAACACCAAGAAGAAGTTGCTCTAGTGGATTAGGTTTATTCCAAGAATTTTAATTAACAACCTTCAAATCAACTCTAAATCTAAACCTATAAGCACCAACATCTCCTGCCCTCTTAACTTTTAAAATCTTTATTTTTTTCCTAGCTTTCTTAGCTTCATCTTTTATCATCTCAATCATCTTATTTTTATCATCTTCATGATAACTTCTAACTCTATTTTTACTTGAAAGAGTTTGAATGTCAGAGAATTTCTTGTTCTCTGAAAAACCATAATAATGCACCACTGTATTCTTCTTAGAAGCCTTAAATGCAACATCTAAAAAACTATCTTTCAAATTAGGGCGCGCCATTACAATCCTATCAAAACCACCATGGCTTAATTTTGTTATTTTCTCGACATTTTTTCCCCTTTTGACTCCTAGAACTTTTTCTAAAAGTTGTAGTTTCCTAACATCTCCTTGAACGACAAGAACATTATCTAATTTATTCCTCTTAACATTAATCTTGGCATACTTACTACAATCTCTACCCAACTCAACACTAACAACTTTCTTACATCCAGACTTAGCAATAACAATAGCAAATGGGCCCACTCCAGCAAACATTACTAAAACTTCTTCCTTTTTCTTAATCTTCTCAGCCAACTCTTTTCTTTCTTCACTTAAACGAGGAGAAAAATAACAAGTATCTACATTAAATCTAAACTCACATCCATTTTCCTTATACAATGCCTCCTTAGTTTTTTCTCCAACTAACCATTTTGTTTTCTGCGTACGAAGCCTACCAGAAAAACCTCCAATCTTCTCCAGAACAGTTCTAACATTCTTATGTTCCTTCATAAATTTATTAGCAACTCTTTTCTTTTCAGCAACTTTTTTAGTTCTATCAAATTTCAAAAGGGCAATATTCCCGAGAATGTCAATTCCTAATTTCATATTAACTGAAGCAAATCTTTATATATAAATTCCCCCATATAATTAAAATGGGCATTAAAGAAAAAATCATTGGCATAGTATTAATAATTCTTGGAGCAATTCCTTTCCTATCAACAACAGAATCTATTTCAGAAACCTTAGCAAAATATCCTTTCCTAGTTCCAGGAGAAACAGGATACCAAGTAATAATCATGGTCTTAGGAGTTCTATTAATCTGGAAAAGGGGAAGAAAAATAAAACACCCTTATAGAGTTGGCTAAAACAAAGTCCTTTGCGAAGCTTTCTTCTTACCTTCTTTTAATTTTAAAAGTTGTTTATCAACCCTATCCTCTGAAAAATCATGCCTTTCAACAAGAATTTCCTTAATCACAGATTCATTAATTTTTGGAAACTCTATTTCCATATTCTTAACATCTGGCTTTTTAAAAATCTCAAACACTTCTTGCCAATTAAAATCTAATTTCTCCTCAACCTCTTTAAAAATTGCAACAGGAAATTTCTTTTCCCTTACAAGAGCTAAAGCTTTCTTAGGACCTATTCCAGAAATTCCCCCAGGATTAAAATCACTTCCAACTAAAATTGCCAAACAAATAAACTGATCTGAATCAATTCCTAAATGATTCAAAACTCTTTCATATTCTATCAACTCTGGGAAAACATCAATACTTCCATTTCTTGTTTTCCTTTTTCTAGCAAGAGTCAAGTTCTGCACTAATCTCCCACCTCCAACAACTAAGGCATCATAATCTTGACTTCCAACACCCCAAGCATTGCCATCAATTACTAATTTAGAACATTGCATCTCTCCCTCTCCAGGAGCTTGAACAACAGCAATTCCCATCGCCTCTAATAATCCTTTACTTTCTTCTAACATTCCTGGTTCTATCCTAACACCTTGTCTAGCATATCTCCCCGCTTCAACAAAATCTCCTTTTATCATTGCCTTTTCATATTTCTCTTTAGCAATATCTTTAGACTCCTGTCTTTTCTCTTTTGTCTTACTTTTCAACTCAGGAGATTTTCCATCAAAAACATAAACAAGCCTTATCCCTTCATTCAATAAATTAACATTTCTATAAAACAATCCAGACAAATGACTAGTAATTCTAGCTTGTTTATCCATTAAAGGAGTTCCATCAATTTGCCTTATACTACTTAGAAACTGATAAATCGCATTATAAGCATCCACTGCAATTACCTTCCCCTTTAAGTCAGAAATCTTTATTGTTTTTCTAGGAAGTATTTCCCCTATTTGTAAACCCATGAAAAAATGAATAAAATAGATATAATAAATTTATGCTTGTTGTTGCAATCTTCTCTGATATGACCTATACTCCTTTTCAAAAACTTTACCTATCCTAGAATCTTTAGCACTTTCAGTGGAAGTTTTTCTCATCTTTCCAGTAATTTTATCCTTTCCAATAGTAAGCCGAGTAAGATTACATTCTATCAAAATCCTCCTTTTCGTTGGAATTCCAGTTTCAATATTTTGATAATCCAATCCGGGATAGATCGCTAAAAGCTCACCAAAACGACCATAATTCATTTTAGTTGTCCTATTCCTCCGTCCAGAATCAGAAGGCATTTCACTTTTAGTTTCATTAACCACTCCCTGTCCTTCTTCACTTCTAATCTGACCCAAATAAGTTCCTTTAGGTTCAACACCAGGCTCAGCACCATCTACTGCAAATAACAGTCCTTGACCTTGAACATCTCGAATCTTTCTCTCATCCATATAAAAATCCCTAATTGATAATATTTAAACATTACTAGGAAAGCTAATAAACACCATATTCTTGAAAATATTATGAAATCATATCAAGGATACATAGTATCAATATCACCTAAAACAATCCAAGACAAAACATACATCCAACTATTCGGAAGACTGGAAAATGGAAAATCCTTTGCTTCAATACATCCCTTCCAACCATATTTATTTATTCAACAAGGAAGCCTAAAAAAAGCATCCAAATTACTAAAAGATTTCAAAACCAAAGAAACAAAACTAACAAACTTCAAAGGTCAGAATGTTATAAAAGTCTTAGGAGAAAAACAATCAGAAATTCTAAAATTAGCCCACGCATTACACAAAAAGGAAATAGATACTTATGAAGCAGACATAAACCCTGCTAATCGTTTTATAATAGATAATAACATCTTAGGCTCAATAAACATTTCAGGAGAATCAGAAATAAATGAAAGAGTTGATTTATTCTTCCAAAATCCAGAAATCTCTCCTTCTAATTTCAAACCAAAACTAAAAATGGCCTCAATAGATATGGAATCTAATAAAGATACTAATGATTTATTCTGCATAGGAATCTACTCTGAAAATTACCAAAAAAACTTTATTGTAGCCAAGGACTCCAAACATCCAGATGCAATTGCTTGTAAAGATGAAAGAGAATGTTTAACAAAATTTAAAGAAGAAATAATAAATCTAGATCCAGACATCATAACAGGCTGGCATGTTATAGACTTTGATTTTGCATATCTTAAAAAGAAATTTGAAGAACACAACATTCTATTTGATATAGGTAGAAATAATGAGCCAATTAGATTAAAAATAGAATCTAACTTTTTCCGCTCATCAACTGCAAAAGTTGTAGGAAGACAAGTTCTAGATGGTTTAAATTTAATTAGAGATCCATTTATTAAAGAAGCACCTTCAATCAAAAACAAGAAATTTGAAACATACACATTAGAAAATGTTTCAAAAGAAATTTTAAATGATGGAAAGTTACTAAAAGGAAAAGCAAGGCATGAAGAAATAACAAAATTATTTGAAAAAAACCAAAAAAAATTAGTTGAATATAATCTAAAAGATTGCGAATTGGCTTATAAAATTCTAGAAAAAACAAAAACAATAGACTTAGCAATTGAACGCTCAATGCTTACAGGAATGCCATTAAATAGAATTACAGGATCTATAATTGCATTTGACTCATTATATATTAGAGAAGCAAAAAAAAGAGGATTGGTCTCTCCAACAGCACATTATAGAAAAAGAACAGAAAGAATAACAGGAGGATATGTCATGGAATCTACTCCTGGAATTTATCATAATGTACTAGTCCTAGACTTCAAATCACTATATCCTTCAATAATAAAAACATTCAACATAGACCCCTCATCATTCCTTGAAAAGCCAGTTAAAGGGGCAATAGAATCTCCTAACAAGGCACATTTCTTAAATAAATCAGGTGTTCTTCCTGAAATCATAGAAACATTGCATCAAGCAAGAGAAAAAGCAAAAAAAGAAAACAGAGAATTATCAAGCTACTCAATAAAAATAATAATGAACTCATTTTTCGGTGTCCTAGCTTCCCCAACATGTCGTTATTATTCATTAGATATTGCCAATGCAATAACACACTTTGCACAACATATTATAAAATTAACCGCTAAAAAAATAGAAGAAAAGGGATACAAAGTAATTTACTCAGACACAGACTCTGTATTTGTCGAAACAGATCTTGGAAAAGATAAAGCAAATAAACTTGGAAAAGAACTTCAAGATTACATAAATAAATTCTTCAAAGATTATGTAAAAAAGAAACATTCTAGAAATTCTTACCTAGAACTAGAATTTGAAAAACAATACCTCTCTTTTCTAATGCCAAAAGCTAGAGATTCCAAACTAGGCTCAAAAAAGCGTTACGCAGGACTAATCGAAAAATCAGGCAAAGAAACAATCCAAATCGTAGGACTGGAAGCAATTAGAGGAGATTGGACAGAGGTTGCCCAAGAATTCCAAATTCAATTATTAAAAAAAATATTTCACAAACAAGAATTTGTAGAATTTATAAGAAAATACGTCAAAGATTTAAAATCAGGAAAATTCGATAAAAAATTAATCTATAGAAAATCATTAAGAAAACCCCTTTCTCAATACGTAAAAACAACACCTCCTCATGTAAAAGCAGCTAGAAAACTAGATTCCTTAGATTCCAACATAATAGAATATTGCATAACAGAAGATGGACCAGAACCAATAAAAAAATTAAAACATTCATTAAACTACAAACATTATATAGAAAAACAAATAAAACCAATTGCAAACACAATCTTATTCTTCTTTGATAAAGACTTTGATGAAATCACCCAAGATTCCAAGCAAATGAAATTGTTTTAACAATTATAACTCTTAAAAGAATAACCAACGTACTTTGGAAATTCATCTCCTTCTTTTATAATATCTCCAGAAGCAATGCTAAATCCCTTATCCAAAGCAATTTTCAATGTTTGATTGAGGTGAGGCATGGGCTTTTTTGGAGAAAAATTTCTTACATTTATCCATTCTCCATCTTTTGGGTTTCCATTTAAATTTGTAGCTAAAAAAATATGCAAATGGTGATGCATAATTAATTTTCCATTTTCCTTAGTTTGTAGAAACTCAATCCCCTTATATTCAAGATTCCCAGAAACTCCCAATCTATCCTTAAGCCTATTTTCAGCAGCTTGTTCTAAAGTCTCATTTTGTCTTACTTTAGACGCGCAAAATTCTGTATAACCTTTGAAAGGATATTTTTCCCTAGACCTTACAAATACCTTGTCTCCATTTTTAGCAACAACCATAACAACCATAATTGGTTGTGGAGATTCAAAAGTCAAATAATCACTATACTTCACCCCTTCAATTGTTAAACCATATCTTTCTTTTAATTTCTTAACAAATCCCTTCTTTTCAAGTTCCTTAAGATGATAAGCAAATTTAGAAGAATCTCCCTTCTTAGCCCATAGTTGATTATAGCCCATAAAAGACCTATATCTTAAATCATTTAAAATTTTCTTTTGGATAACATTCATATAAAAATTACGTATCTCTCTATTATAAAAAGATATGTAAAATCAATTTTACATTGTTTTAGTTCCAACACTCCTTGCTAAAGAATTTTCCTTACGCTTTTTTAAAGCATAAAAGACTAATAAAATTATCAGAATTAAAATAACTATTAAAATTAGATAAACAATCAACCTATAAAAAAATCCAATATTTGTTAACTTAAAAGTATCACTGCTAGTTGCAAAATTCCCTTGATAATTAAGTTTTGCATAAAATACATAATTCCCTAATTCTAATTCTTCTGGAACTTCAAACGTTCTTTCTATTTCCAAATTTCCATTGACAATAAGATTTTCCTCACCTAATTTTGTTTCATTATTTTCAAAATCCTTAATAAAATACTCAAGCACAACATCTACTTCTCCTAAATTAGAAATATCAGTCATTGTTATAACTGCAGTTATTACATCCTCCTTAGTCAAAACACTATTAACTAATTCGGACTTTAAGTCAAATAAAGCACCATTACTTATAACTTCAATAATGAAATTCACATATTTATTTATGGATCCTGATTTAATAACTAAACTAGCTGTTTTAACACCAGGAGATTCATCATCGGAAACATCAACATTGATATCTACAACTTGAAAATCATTAGGACTAAGAGAAAAGTTATTCACATTTAACTCTAATAAATCATTTAAGCCAACTAAAGATAAATCAAACTTAAGTAATAAATCTCCATTATTTGTAATCACCACTGATTCTCTCTTACTACTATTTTGTAAAATTCCTACTTCTACTAACTCTCTTGATAAAGTGAAATTCCTTATTTTATCATCTCCATCAGGCCCTGGCCCTCCTCCACCAGGAGGCGGATCATCACCAGGAGGATCACCACAAGCAACCAATGCTAAATTAATATTCCAAATAACACTATCGGAATCCTGGCCATCACTAACTTCTACTCTAATAACTCGGTCTCCAGAAACATCACATCCAAAATTAAAATTAAACTCATCAAAACCATCATCATCAATCACTGCACGAATACTATTGTCATCAACAAACCATTCAACACTCAAACTATCTCCATCTAAATCCCCAAAGGTAACATTGAAATACAAATCATCATCCCCAGAAGCATCGAAACTTAATCCAACAGGATAGTAATCAGTTATCACAGGGGCATTATTACTATTAATAGTAACACTAACATCAATAGGTGCAAGTCTTTCATTAGGACTAAATAAAATCTTTTCTTCTGTCTTAGGTATGAAACTTAAGGAAACAATTAACAGCAATAGAAAAATCATTAGTGCTGAAAAAACAATATTATAGCCTCTATCCCTCATAAAAGAAAATACAATTCCAGATATTTAAACATTACTTAACTAGGAACATCATAAGAAACATTAGCATATTGACTAACAGCAGGAATCTCCATTCTCCTTCTCCTAACAACCATTATAATAACTACAAAAATAACTAAGATTAAGAATGTTAAAACAGAATAAAACATCCATAAAACAGTCTCACCAGTTGTCTTTTTTCCTTCTTCCTTATCTTCCTTTCCTTCCGTTCCATCTTCGCCTTGTGTTTCTCCAACATCTGCACCTGCAACAGTAGACAATACATTAAAACCAACTATGTAATTAGGGGAAAAACTAACAGTCCCATCCCCTTCAACACCATCTACAGGAAGAGAATCAAATAGCAAGTTTACTTCTTCACTTCCTTCTAAAGGCACGGTAACTTCCATTAAAACTTCTATCCTATCACCTGGGGCCACATCATAAATTAAATTACTATCCAAAAGCCTAGCTATTTCCTGGCCTTTCAAAACACTTACCTCCACCCTCTCTAACTTCTCATCAGTATTAGAAAGATAAAATATAACTTCGCTTTTCTCGCCAGGTTCTCCTGTTAATGGGAGATTCTTAGAATAAAGACTACTTACTGTAACACTTGCATTAACAACACCAACAAATAAAACAAACATAAGAAAGAAAGAAAACAACATCAAATAACTTTTACATCTCATGATTAAAAGAACACATCAAGGTATTAAAAACTTACTTCTTCATAGCCTTCATTGCAAACCAGATTATAATAATAAGGATTATTATGCCTATTACCCAATACCAAAAATTTGTTCCTTGCGGAGCTTCAACTTCTTGAACCTCTGCTTCCTTTACAACAAGAACATCAAATTCTTTTGCAACATTAAATGAAAACTGCACTCCTTCTCCTTCACCAGCCACAGGGGAAATTTGCTTAAACACTGCCTTAATAGTATATCTATCTCCAATACTTGCACTTTCAGGAATCGTAACTCTAACAACAGCCCTATTTTTTTCCTTAGAATCAACACTATAATCAGGACCATCAATTAAACTAGCCACTTCAGAACCTTCCAAAAGATTACCTTGAACAACTATTTCAACATCTTCAGGATTTTGAATCTCAAAGAAAGTTTCTGCTGTTTGACCAGGCATCATTTCTAATTGTCTATCTGTCCAATACTCTGCTCCAACTCCAAATGCTACAACACTAGAAGCTAAAAAAACAACTAAAAAAAAGCTTAAATATACTTTATTAATCATTCTGCTAAAACCTGCCAATTTGTTGAAGGTGAATACAGTTGATCTGAAATTCCTGTAACTGCTTTATATAAACAGAAATTAATATCATCATTATCTGAGTTCCCAATACCATCCCCATAAGTAACAAGAACATTTGTAATTGCAGGAGTTGGAATGCCATGACCTAGAAGTTCCTTAGAATCAACATCATCTCCACACTCCTGTGCCAATCCAGTATCCCTACCAGAACTAAACATAGTAGTTAAAATAACATCTCCAGGAGTAGTTTCTCCAATAAGATCATAAGCTGTAACTCCAATAGTAAAGTCTTGATTTCCACCATTAAACAAAATAAGAGGATCGCCAGTAGCTTCTTGATTAGTTGCACCTAATGTAACTGCAAAATTAATAATAGCAGGAGAGGGATCTATTAATTCTTTAATTTGACCATAAACAAAACTTGTACAAGCAACACTAGCACCAACACCACATTGAGCAGTACTAACCCCATCACCAATTTCAACATAAATATTCCAATCTCCAGAATCGTGATAATACTTCATAGGAAAAGTACAACTAATATTAACTTGTTCTGCACCACAATTTGTACAAGTTAGTGCCTCACCACAAGTCAAAGCAACAGGTCCGAATTCCCTAGTTCCTAAATTACCTGTATAAGTTCCAGCAGCACTTCCAATATTAATATCATCATTTAAATCCTCTGCAATAAAACTAACACCAACATCTGTATCTATCAATAAACTCTTTGAATTTGGAATAATTGAATTTCCACCATTGGGTGTACTCATAGAAATAATAACAGGAGCTTCATTCCCAACAGTAGCTCCAACATCAACAGGAGCCAAATCAGGATCCTCTTGGGCAAATCCAAACGCACTTAAGAATAGAACTAAAGATAAAACAACAACACCAGCAAACACAATTCTTTTACTCACCATCTTTTATGTTTTATATTAACACTTCGTCTTTATAAAGATTTTCATTTTGCAACATTACTTTTTATTTAATTTCTTTTTAGCTCTTGAATAAAGCGTCCAAACATTTCTAGAATCTCTATCGATAAGTTCTGCAATCTTTGCATTACTGTATCCTTTTTCCTTAAAGTAATGAACAACAGCTTCTAAAATACTTAATCTTTCATCAAACGCATTAACAGGTATTAACTCTCCTGGTTTAACCTCTATCTTAACTTTCTTCTTCTTAACAGCGTTATTATAATTATTCCAAACAGTTCTTTGATCTCTATTAATCGCTTTAGAAATCTCGCTGAACTTCATTCCTTTATTCTCTTTCAAATACTTACACAAAGCTTCTGCAGGACCTATCTTTTCCTTAAAAATATTAACAGGAATCCTATCACTATCGTCTGCAACATTGAACAACTTCTCTCCTAATAATCCAAGTAACTCATCACTACTCAAATTACTAGCAAGTTTCATCAATTCCTTCTTCCTACTAATGGAAATAGGCAACGCAAACACAACAAGGAATCCAATTATAAATGCAAATGTAATTTCCCAAGGTGTTGGTGAACTATAGCCTTGAGCAGACAACCCTGTTGGAACTATTTCATCAGCGCAATACCATAATTCTTCAGTCTCATCTTGTCCTCTGATTAAAGACACTGCAGGAATAGGAACCTCAATAAT
>PJEL010002596.1_pt1 | contig 16344 bp, 13 predicted proteins | sample 1853271 | NCBI WGS metagenome assembly PJEL01 (sample SAMN08108733, study PRJNA415343) | Invertebrate metagenome, whole genome shotgun sequencing project. | host: Globobulimina | place: Sweden: Gullmar Fjord | collected 2015-08
TTATCGCCACGCAAGATCCGACGCCTTCGACCTCTGGACCGGCTATGCGGCCGAGCTTGTCGCCTGACACAGGACAGGAGAGCCCTCTCCTGGCCTCGGTTCACTAACTTGACAATGCCATTGGATCGCCTCCCAAACGGCGCGCATGTCAACCGTGCGAGGTCTACCAACTTTGGCGCGTACTTCTATTATCGGGGCAATCAGTTTCCACTCCTCATCACGGCAATCGCTTGCATAGCGAAGGTCATTTCTGTCATCAAATGAGTCAATATTAACGGTCTTTGGTATTAATTCTCCGAATCATGAAATAAGAGAATTATAACCCTATGAAATCACTCACCATAATTTCCAATCAGGCTCTCAAGCTTATGAGTCAATATTAACGGTCCTTGGTATTAGATGTTGTAACTGTGATTGTACCCCTGCGGCCGCTACCATAATCGCATTGCCGTCCAACAAACCATTATTATCAAGAAAACGGTTGCATACCCCACCAGCTTCCCTGACCAGCAGTAATCCTGCCAAACAATCCCAGGCATTGATATGGGGCTCAAAGTAACCAATCAACCGTCCTGCGGCCACATAAGCCAACATCAACGCGCCAGAACCGTTACGGACAAACATACCGCCAGCTTCCAGCAAGCCACAGATGAAGTCAATACAAAGGGATGCAGGCACCCGATGAGTGATACCAACACCCATCAAACCATCTTTAACGGAATCCACTGACAATGTATGCACCTGTTTACCATTCAGCAGACAGCCTTGACCACTGAGCGCACTGAAAAGCTCACGGGCATTAGGATCAAACACCAAACCAAACGCAATCCGTTCTCCGACCATCAGCGCTACCGACAGACACCAGGCAGGCATGCCATTAAGAAAACAGGACGTGCCGTCAATGGGATCTATAACCCAAAGATATTCATTCTTTCCCCTGTCGATTCCCTGTTCTTCTCCCAGAAAGCCGTCCTCGGGAAAAGCCTCCCTGAGACCTGCAATAATGCATTCTTCCACCTTGTGGTCGGCAATGCTAACCACATCCTGGGGATCCGCCTTGGTCTCTACCAGCAGCTCGGAGCGATTGCGAAAATATCCCAAAGCCAGCTCCCCGGCCTCACGAATAACCTTCTCGGCCCGGTGGAAGCGAGCCCACGCCGCTTCATCAACAAGTTGAGGATCCAAAAACACACAAAATACTCCTACTAACTCGACAAAACCAGTGCTAACCCACGGTCACCAAAACCGATCAGGACGTCGGTATCTGCGGCAATCGCCTGATCCACCCGGTGATCAATCACAAATAGCGAGCCCAGCGCACAGTCCACTTCGTATTGTATCTGGTTACCCAGATAAGTGGCGTTGCGGACATTACCCGGCAGTCCCTCCGCGCCGGTTGCCGCTGCTCGCAGCCGAATCGCATCTGGACGAATTGCCACCCGGACATCGCCTGGTGAAAAATTCCTACAGGGCAAGGAGTACAATAATCCCCCAATCGACACCTCGGCCAGTTCCCCCTTAACCCTAGTCAGCTCGGCGTTCACCAGGTTGGCATCTCCAATAAAGTCGGCGATAAAGCTTGAAGCGGGTTGTTCGTAAAGCTCCCGTGGCGTGCCTTTCTGGGCAATGACCGAGCGGTTCATGACAATAATGTGATCAGAAACGGCCAGCGCCTCTTCTTGATCATGGGTCACATAGACAGCCGTTAGGCCGATCTTCTGCTGTAGATCTCGGATCTCCCCTCGTACAGTACGCCTGAGCTTGGTATCCAGATTAGACAAGGGCTCGTCCAACAGTAGTATCTCCGGCTCCAGCACCAGCGCCCGCGCCACGGCCACACGCTGTTGCTGACCACCAGACAGTTCACTGGGCAGGCGCTGGCCATAGCCCTCCAAGCCGACCAGGGCCAGTCCCTCTTCGCTCTTCTCCTGCGCTTCGGCCTTGGGCATGCCGCTGACGCGGAGACCGTAAGTTACGTTCTGCGCCACTGTCATATGGGGAAAAAGGGCGTAAGACTGGAACACCATGCTGACATCCCGATCGGTTGCCGGCAGCTTAGTGACGTCCTTGTCGCCAATCAGAACTCGCCCTTCGCTAGGATACTCCAGCCCTGCTATTATGCGCAACGTTGTGGTTTTCCCGCAGCCACTGGGCCCAAGTAGGGTTGCCAGATTGCCCGGCGTAACCGAAAAGGAAACGTTGTCAATGGCGGTGACATTGCCGTAATGCTTGACGACGTTTTCAAAGGTAATGGAGCCGGACTTATAGTTTAGACTCATGCCTGTTTCTCCTTAAATTCGGCTGCAAATCGGGACCTTGTCGCCGGAACTCCCGTTACCCGGGTATTACGTCTTAGAAGGCGCTCCCCGACAAAAAAGTTGATTGCCATAATGGCTGCCATCATAACCAGTATCAGAACGCTGCAGTAAGCGATGGCAAAACCGAACTCGCCGTTTTCTACCAGACCGATGATGTAGGAAGTGGCCATATTGTGTTCGGCGCTAACCAGGAAAATTACCGCACTTATCGAGGTGATGGCGCGGACAAAACTATAGATCAGTGCGGCAACAATGGCCGGTCGCAACAGCGGTAGGATAACCCGTTTGAAGGTAACGAAACTGTTTGCTCCCAGCGTCAGAGAGGCCTCATCCAGACAATTATCGATCTGGCTCATGGCGGCAACGCCACCGCGCACACCCACCGGCATGTTGCGGAATACAAAACAGATGATCAGTATCACGCCGGTACCGGTCAACTCCAGCGGCGGTACGTTAAACGCCAGAATATAACTAATACCGACCACCGTGCCGGGGATGGCGAAGCTTAGCATGGTACCAAACTCAAAGAGTGACTTCCATTTAAACTGCTGACGAACCAGAAGATAAGCGGTCAAGAGACCTACAGCTGCAGTCAGAGGTGCGGCAATAACGGAGATATTCAGGGTAGTCCAAAAAGAGTCCCATGCCGCCCCTTCCCATATCAGCCCCATGTCGTTCCAGCCGATGGCAAAGGCGTCACCATAGTGGCGCATGGTGAAACTATGATCAAATCCCCAGTTGCTGACAAAACCCCCAAACATGATCATGCCGTATATTACCAGCGTAAGTCCCGCCCAAGGCAACGCAGTGGCGTAACAGGCCAACTTTGTATATGGATTTAACCCCACGTGGGCACCGGACTCTGCCTTACCGGTAACCGTGGCGTAGGATTTTTTGCCGAGCCAAAGTCGTTGCAGCAAAAAAGCAGCAAGGGTGAACCCCAGCAGCAGAATAGCCAGCACCGCCGCGTAACCCTGATCATTTTGAGCACCAACGATGGCAAAGAATATCTCAGTCGACAGCACCTCGTACTCACCCCCGAGAACCATGGGGTTACCGAAATCCGCCATACTTTCGATAAAACTAAGCAGGAAGGCATTTGCCATTCCAGGGCGCATCAACGGCAGGGAGACATTGACAAATGTAGCCCACTTATCTGCACGTAAAGTCAGTGATGCCTCCTCCATAGCAGGGCTTACCCCCTCCACCACGCCGATCAGTACCAGGAAGGAAATTGGAGTAAATGCCAGCACCTGGGCAAACAACACGCCGGGCAGACCGTAGAGCCAGCGGGTCGGCTCAGTACCGAGCAGATCGGCAACAAATTGAGTTACCATGCCGGAACGGCCAAACAGCAGGATCAGTGCCAAGCCGATGACAAAAGGGGGAGTAATAATAGGCAGTAACGTCAGCAGACGTAGCTGTTTTTTGTAGATAAAACCGGTGCGAGTCACGATAAGGGCGAAAGCCATTCCCAGGGTTGTGGTTATAACGGAGGTCAGCAGTGCCAGAATCAGTGAATTCCGAGCCAAATCGAAGACGCTGTAATCGAAAAACTTGCCGACAAAAGAAGCAGGCGAAAAAGCACCGCTGTTGTCCTGAAATGCACTTACAAGTACCTGACTAACCGGGAAGAAGACAAAAGCCGTAACCAACGCAATGACCATACCAATGCTGCCGGTTACAAACACATCCCCTTTTAGCAACCCGGCCGCCGCCAGCCCCGTGGTAAACAGCATCAAGAAGCAGACACCACAAAGCAGAGCCCCGTAACCCATGCCATATTGTTGCTGGTCCATGACGCCAAGCCCGGTTTCCAACCAGGCATATTGCCATCCTCCAACACCGATGGCAAAACCCTGTAGCAGTAAATAGGATAATCCACCGCCCCCAGCTAGAATTAATATGCGGGAATAGCGACTATCACTCTTCTCCAGTGGCAACGCCGCCAGTGGCAATACCAGAAAAATCAACAGCGGATAAAGCCAATTTCGTTCTGCCACCCAGCCCTGTAATATGGCGGGACCGTAATCGGGATCCAACGGGTAGCCATCAATCAACCAGTAAAACGACCAAAAACCATCTTCCAGCAAATACCATGGTACCAGTAGATAACCAACCCAGCCTAGCAGCAGCCACCAAAAATAAGTATGTTTCACGATCTACTCTGCTTCACGATTTAATCTTACAGTTCCCAGACGATTATGGGCCCATTACAGGCCCATAACCACTTGAAGGAAATTAAATAACGGGATAGAAAATCAGCGCGGCAGCGACTTTATCTCGTTATCCCACCGCTGTAGCAGGTGCTTACGCGTTTTAGGGTCCCCATACTTGGCGAAGTTGTAATCGATCAGCTTCAACTCATCGAAGTTGGGGGCTCCGGCAGGTATTTTTGCGCTCCTGTTGGAGGGCACCTGATAGGCTTTGACACTTTCCGCCAGGGACTGAACGTCAGGACGCAGGGCAAACTCCACCCAGGCCTTTGCTTCCTCCGGATTCCGCGCATCCTTAACGATACTCATGGATCCCACTTCGTAACCGGTCCCTTCACAAGGCGCGACAATCTTCACAGGGAAGCCTTTCTTCACCTGTTTCATGATATCATGCATAAAGGTGATACCGATGGCGGTTTCCCCGCGAGCGGCAGCTTTGATCGGAGCGGAGCCGGACTTGGTGTACTGATTGATGTTCTTGTGCAACTGGGCCAGATAGTCAAAGCCTTGCTCTTCGCCAAACAGCTGGACGATAGTTGCCAGGGCTGTGTAGGCGGTGCCGGATGAGTTGGGGTTGGCTACTTGTACTTCCCCCTTGTAGATAGGCTTGGCCAGATCCTTCCAGCACTGTGGTGCTGGCAATCCTTTGGCTTTCAACAATTCCTCGTTGTAACCAAACCCGAGGGCACCAGCATAGACACCAACCGTCCGATATTCCGCAATTTTTGCCTGTCTCTGAGCCCAGTCCATTAGCTCGGGCAATGCCTTTGCCTGGTAAGGTTGGGTCAGTTTTTCTCCAGCCGCTTGCAGGTGAGGGTCGCCTGTGCCTCCCCACCATACATCAATCTTTGGATTCTTTGCCTCAGCCCGAAGTTGCGCGTATGATTCACCAGCGCTCTTGCGGATCAGCGAAACCTTGATTCCGGTTTCCTTTTCAAACTGGGTCTCCATCAAACTGCACCAATCGGTATCTGTGGAACAAAGCACATTAAGTTTACCTTTAGCCATTGCCGGCACAGAACCCATAAAGCCTGCCGCCGTGAACGCTATACCCAGTATTAGTGTTGTTTTTTTCACCTCTATACTCCCTCTCTGGTTTGAAACAGTTGTTTACACGTATGCACAACCATCCCTTTATAACCGACCAATGGTGAAAACGAAAGAGAAATTTCCAACTCTCTAATCTTGGAATATTTTTTCCACTCAGCCCGAAATATGCAACTGAATTTTGGATAGTTATACCAGAGCGGTATAGGCATCAGTTATGCAGACCGGTGTCCCTATTTGAAACTTCAGCGGTCTTCCTCAACCTTTAGGGTCAATATTATCCGCCCCTGGCATTACGGAAACCTGAGCGCGAGTTGGTGTTTGATATTGCCCTGTGGGTCTGATTCAACCGCGTCAATGGATTGATTGCCTTCTGTCTTATATTTCAACCTCATATCCTGCTGCCAACATGGATCGCAGCAGTTCTTTATGGCCCTTACTAGCCATCTCCAATGGTGGGTTAGCGACCGGGTCCTGCTCTGCCTCGACCACGAACCAACCTTCATAAGACTTATCGGCAAGTGATTTTGTGATGGCCTCAAAATCAAGACTGCCGTCACCCGGCACCGTGAAGATGCCCTTAATGACCGCGGCGAGGAAGCTTTCCTGAGTGCGTTTCAAAGTATCAACCATCTCTATCCGTACATCCTTTGCATGGAAGTGCGTGATGCGGGCATGGTGATTTTCGATGATCCTCAAATTGTCGCCACCAGCAAACGCCACATGTCCAGAATCGAAAAGAAGAGGAACGGATGAATGCTTCATGAGAAGGTCGATTTCCTCCTCGGTTTCCACAACCGCGCCCATGTGATGGTGATAGGAAATCGGCATGCCCTCGCCGGCGCACCAGTCGGCAAAGTCCGACATCTTGCGGCCATAGATAGCCATTTCCGCTTCGGACAAAACCGGCTTGGCAACAAGGGGGACAGACCGTACGCCTTGAATCGACCGCGCAGTCTCGCCGTATACGATACAGGGTGCCCCGGCAGCCTTGAAAAAGACCATCTGCTCTGCGATGCGCTCTTTCTCAGCCTCAATATCCCCGTCGAGCAATAGGCCCGAAAACCAACCGCCGCAAACGGAAATTCCGTAACATTCTAGGATCGGAGCGAGTTTGCCCATATCTATGGGAAAGCGCCTACCAGTTTCTATGCCGGTGAACCCCGCAACGGACACCTGCCGCAGGCATTCTTTAAGGCTGACGTCGTCCGATAGTTTCTCATGATCGTCATTCCACCATGCAATCGGCGATATGCCAAGCCTGGCTTTCAACATGATTAGATTCCAACACGCTGCTTGGCACGGATTATATTTTGGTGATCGCGTGCAGTCTTTACGCTCGCCCGTTTGGACACCTCGGGCACCCCGACATCCCAGTCCGCATCGCCCGGCATCCAGGCAAACGCATCGGTTACTATGGAAATAACCGTTGTTTTATCGTTTCCCTTGGCCCATTCCAGCGCTTCTTCTAAATCGGCCAGGCTCTCACATTGACGCGCATAAGCCCCCATGGATTCAGCATGCTTTATAAAATCCACATGCACAGGGTTTTCCGGATTTTCGATGCGGCAATCCTTCAGCAGACAGTTGAAACCCGGAGTACCTTTGAACTCCTGCAACCGGTTGATGACTGCATAACCGCCATTGTCACAGACAACCACGATCATTTTATGTCCAGTTAAAACGGATGAATAAACGTCGGAATTCATCATCATGTAGGCACCATCGCCCAGCATTACGATGGGCGTGGACTTGCCGTGATTGGCCATTGCGTTGCCCCAGCCGGCGGCAATTTCGTAGCCCATGCAGGAGAACCCGAACTCGAGATCGAACGTATTCGGATTCTTGACTCGCCAGCCCTTGATGACTTCGCCCGGAAGTCCCCCGGCAGCCGTAACCAGATGATCGTCTTCGCCTGCAAACTTGTTCACGATACTGACGACTTGCGCATAGGTTGGGACTGGCGAATTTGTTGGCTTTTGATGATCGGTCACCAGGGCGTCCCATTCTCTGAAGAGGGCCTTGGCACGCTCCATATGGTCTGCCGCTACTTTCCAGTCACCCAAAATGCCGTTGAGTTCCTGAACTGTTTCCAAGGCATCGCCAACAACGGCCAATGCTCGATGTTTTGTCGCGTCAAAACGCGTAGCGTTGATAGCGATGAACTGTGCGTCACGGGAAAAAGCGGTCCATGAACCGGTGGTAAAATCCTGCAAACGTGTGCCAATGGCAAGAATGACGTCTGCCTCTTTTGCTAAGGTGTTCGCAGATGTAGAACCTATAACGCCGATCGGACCGGCATGGGCGGGATGATAATGAGTCATGCTCCCCTTGCCCGCGGCAGTTTCCACAACTGGAATGCCACGCTCCACGGCGAACTTTGCGACAATTTCCTCTGCGCCTGAATAGCGAACGCCACCGCCGGCAATAATCAGCGGTTTCTTCGCAGATTTTAAAAGCTCTGCTGCTCCTGCAACGCAGTCACGATCGGCGCGCGAGCGAGGGATGGTCCAAATTCGTTCTTCGAAGAATTCTTCGGGGTAATCGAACGCAAGTTCCTGTGTGTCCTGCGGCAAAGCGATAAATGCGGGGCCGCAGTCAGCAGGATCAAGCATGGTTGCAATAGCTTGCGGTAGAGATGGGATGATTTGCGCAGGGTGAGATATCCGGTCCCAATATCGTGACACCGATTTGAATGCATCGTTAACCGTCACCGTCATATTGTTGAAATGTTCAACTTGCTGGAGGACCGGATCCGGCAGACGGTTGGTAAACGTATCACCGGCGAGGATCAAAATAGGGAGCCGGTTGGTGTGAGCTGTGCCGGCAGCCGTCACCATGTTGAGTGCTCCTGGACCAATGGAAGAGGTGGCAATCATAAGCTGACGTCGTTTTTTTGCCTTGGCATATCCGATTGCCGCTAGTGCCATAGATTGTTCATTCTGACCTCTCCACGTCGGCAATCGATCCTGGACTGCCTCCAGCGCTTCGGAGAGGCAAGTCACGTTGCCGTGGCCAAAAATTCCAAATATCCCTGCAAACAAAGGTATGCGCTCTCCTTCGATAATGGTGAACTGATTGCAAAGATAGTGCACAAGAGCCTGGGCCATGGTCAACCGAACAGATTTCTGCATCATTTTCCTCCTACCCAAAATAAATTCTCCAAAACTGCGGAATATGTATTGACAAAAAAGAAAAAATGCAATGACTGTTGCGCCTTCTAATTTTCAGGAGAATTGTATGTCCAGAATTGTCGTTCTCGGTTGCGGACGGATCGGGCGGGTGCATATAGCAAATATTGCCGCACATCCGCGTGCGACACTAGCCGGGATATTCGACATCAGCGCACCTGCGGCAAAAGAGGTATCGGTCAAATATGGAGTAAAAACCTTCTCGTCCGTAGAAGAAGTCCTTGCATCTGAACATGTTGACGCTGTGCTCATCGCCACGTCAACACCAACACATGCAAACCTGATTGAACAATGTGTTGCTGCTGGAAAATCCATTTTTTGTGAAAAGCCAATCGATCTTTCGCTTGAGCGTGTTAACGCCTGCGCTGATCGCATCGCGGGAACAAACATTCCGATCATGGTAGGTTTCGTGCGCCGTTTCGACCCGGGACACAACACCGTCCGAAGGGCAGTCTCTGCTGGCGACATCGGAGAGTTACATCAGGTGGTCATCACCTCGCGTGATCCGGGCATGGCTTCCGATACCTATATTAAGGTTTCCGGCGGGATATTCCGCGACATGACCATACACGATTTCGATATGGCACGCTTCATCATGGACGAAGAAATTGATACTGTTTACGCGACCGGTTCGCGCCTGGTCGATCCCTCATTGATGGAGCGGTGCAACGATTACGATACCGTTTCGGTTGTCTTGACCACCTTATCTGGGCGGCAATGCATCATCAACAACTCAAGGCAGGCTGTTTATGGATATGACCAGCGTGTCGAAGCCCATGGCAGCGCCGGAATGATCGTCTCAGAGAACCGACGCCCGCATATGGCCACCTTGCACGGGGTGGATTTCACCGGGCGTAGCGCACCGCTCTTGAATTTCTTCATCGGGCGGTACGAAGAGGCCTTTGCGGCAGAAATTGACGCGTTCGTTGATATTGTTGAGCACAGAAAAGCGCCTCCGGTCGACTTCAACGACGGCCGTCAGGCGCAACTGCTTGCGGAAGCAGCCATCAAATCGGCAGCCAATGGCAGGGCCGTTAAACTATACGAGATTGGAGATTAAATATGTACGAGACTTTCGGATTGTTCATCAACGGCAAATGGATAAGGGCCGGTTCGACAATCGATGTTTATTCACCTGTGACGGAAAATCTCCTCGGAGCTGCGCCAGCGGCCAATGTCGAAGACACAAAGGCTGCCATTAAGTCCGCTGCACTGGCGCTTAAACCCTTACGCGACATGGGTGGTTTTGAGCGTGCTGATGCGCTCCATAAGATCGCGGATGAGATGGTTGCGTGCGCGGAAGAAGCGGGGCGGATGATATCCACCGAAACCGGCAAACCACTTGCCCAGTCCAGCCGCGAATGGGGTCTTTCGGTCGATCAGTTCCGCTGGTATGCGGAAGAAGCACGCCGAATTTATGGTCGCGTGGTAGAAAGCCGAATACCAGGTGGCCGCTTTGAAATCATCAAGGAGCCGGTAGGGATTGTAGGGGCTTTTACGGCTTGGAATTTTCCTGCGTCACTGTCTGCGCGCAAGCTGGCTCCAGCGCTTGCTGCAGGATGCCCCGTCATTTTTCGCCCGTCTTCCCAAACGCCTGGAATTGCCATGGTCATGGTGGATTGCATCAGGGCCGGCAATCTGCCAAACGGTTCAATTAATCTCTTGGTCGGTTCGACCACAAACATCTACGATCCGATTATGGCCGACAGCCGTGTGCGCAAGGTTTCGTTGACGGGATCTACGCGTGTTGGACAGCAGATGATCCGCGACGCCGCCAATACAGTGAAGAAGGTTTCGATGGAACTGGGTGGCAACGCGCCCTTGATCATCTTCGATGACGCAGATCTTGATGGTGTGCTGGACGTCTGTGTCCCCACCAAATTTGCCAATGCTGGCCAGGTCTGCGTTTCTCCTGACCGTTTCTTTGTCCATGAAAGTCTTCACGACCGGTTCGTTGACGCTTTTGTAGAACGGGCAGAAAAAATCAAGCTTGGTGATGGCCTGGATAAGGATACCGGCATGGGGCCATTAATCAATGCTCAACGGATCAAAGAAATTGACTTTATTGTACAGGAGGCGATTAGGCAGGGTGCCAAGCTTCGAACAGGCGGCAAACGTTCACCCACCTTTAATTCGGGTCACTTCTACGAACCAACGGTTCTCACTAATGTAAGCGATGACATGAGTGTTTTTGCAAATGAAAATTTCGGCCCTATCGCCGCAATAACCCCTTTCCAGGAGGATGACGAAGTTTTCAGGCGCGCAAATGCCTCAGAAATGGGACTTGCCGCCTATGTTTTCACGAGATCGTCCAAGCGGGCACGGTGCGCGGTCGCCGAACTCAAAGCCGGAATGATCGGCGTCAACAGCTTCGCGCTGGCGGCTTCTGAAGCGCCGTTCGGAGGTACCAAATTTTCCGGGCTCGGGCGCGAAGGGGGCTCCGAAGGCATAGGGGACTATCTGGACATCAAGCTTGCCCAAATTGTAGTTTAACGGAGGCTGACATGCAGCAAAACAGGTTAAAAGAAATCTGGGACAAGGCAGAGCCTGTCCTCAACGGTTGGTTGTCGATCGGCAACCCGTTCACCGCCGAGATCATGGCCGCACAGGGATATGATTCCATCACTATCGATATTCAGCACGGAGCCTTGGACTACTCGGCGGCGCTTCCCATGCTACAGGCGATGCGCGGATCTGGCGTGGCGCTGATGGCCCGCGTTCCCTGGCTCGACCCTGCGATAATTATGAAAGCGCTTGACGCTGGAATGATGGGAATTATCTGTCCGATGGTGAATTCACGAGCTGAGGCTGAGGAATTTGTATCCTATATGCGCTATCCGCCGCTTGGCCAGCGCAGCTTTGGACCCACGCGTGCGACATTTGCCATCCCTGGTTACGGCGTCGCTGCCAACAATGAGGTGCTGGCTTTGGCGATGATCGAAACCGCAGACGGTGTGAAGAACCTTGAAGAGATTGCCTCAACATCCGGTATTGACGGCCTTTATGTCGGCCCCGCCGATCTAACGCTTGGCACGCAGGAAGGCCGGCTCCCTCCTGGATTTGACCGCGAAGAAGAAGAAATGATTACCATCATTCGCCGCATCGCGGATGTTTGCAATGCCAACAAAATCAAGGCCTGCCTGCATTGCGGAAGTGCAGAATATGCGGTTCGGGCAATTGATGAATGGGGGTACCATCTTACCACGGTTTCCGGGGACTCCAGGTTGCTCGCAACAGCAGCTGGAAAATCCGTAAATGCTTGGAGAAAACTGCAGGGCAAGCGTGCCGATATCGTGGCCGCGGAAGGATACTGATGACACATCTTCTTGTTGCTGGAAAACTGCATCCTGCCGGTGAAGCCCTGCTGAAAGCCCTTCCTGAGCGTGGGATTACGGTCGATTACGTTATGGATACTTTAGATGCTTCTTATGTTCCTTTGATAGACAAGGCGGATGCGCTCATCATACGAACTCAGCCCCTTACCGCCGAAACGATTAAAATGGCTAAGAGGCTAAAAGTGGTATCGCGCCATGGTGTTGGGTATGACATGATTGACCTGTCAGCATTAAACAAACGAAATATCGCACTTACTATTGTCGGTAATATCAATTCAATTTCTGTTGCCGAGCACGCGATGATGTGTCTACTTGCGGCTGCAAAACAGGTCTTGCGGGCAGATCACGCGGTTCGCAATCCAGGTGTTTGGGACTGGCGCAACAAGCTGGAAGCAAGGGAAATCTCTGGCAAGAACCTTTTGATCATTGGATATGGCCGCTCCGGGCAGCAACTTGCTCGAATGGTTGGCGGGTTCGAAATGAATGTCCGCGCCTACGATCCGTTTCTTTTAAATTCAGGCTGGCCTCAGGGCGATGTTGCTCCGTTTAGGGAACTTAAGGATGCGCTTGGCTGGGCAGATTGTATTTCGTTGCATGTTCCAAAAAGTGACAAACCTATCATTGGTGCCGAGGAATTTGCTCAGATGAAACACGGTGCCATCCTGGTCAACACCTCCCGGGGAGGTGTCGTATGTGAACGTTCGCTTGCTGAAGCGCTTGGTAGTGGACAAATCGGAGCAGCCGGGATTGATGTTTTCGATGTTGAGCCAAGCGACACCTCATCACCACTTCTTGCCTGTGACAATGTAATCCTTTCACCACATATCGCAGGACTTAGTGCCGAATGTGGCGAGCGTATGGCATTAGCGTCCATAGAAAATGCGCTTGATTATCTGTCTGGTGACATTGATCGGGCACTGATAGTCAACAAAGAGGTTCTGTATGCATTGCAGCCATAGATCTCGTATGGACCTCCCAGGTTGAATGAACATTTTGGTAGTTGTAGAGCTTTTCCGTATTTTGCAGTTATGCCATTCAAAATTCATATTGGTATTCTGCAATTATTTCATTTATCAGCAAGGGAGCACCAGATGACAGCTACGCAACCACCCCAGAATTACGAAGATCTGATCCGGCTCATCCACGAACAACATGATCAGATGAGCAAAACCTACAAGCAGATTGCGGTTTATCTGATCCAAGAGCCAAACGAAGTGGCCATACAATCGATGTATTGCATCGCCAATCGTTGCGGCCTCCACGCTTCTAATTTTGTCCGCTTCGCGCAATCGCTTGGTTTTAAGGGCTTTAAAGGGCTTCAGTTGCTGTTCCAAAAACGACTGTTAACCGCAGCCCCGGGTTTTGAGGCACGCACAAAGACGCTGGAAGAAGAACTACAAACCCGCGAAGACAGATCTGAAATCAACTTTTTACGTGATCTGTTGATAAAGGACGTCGCTTCATTACAGTCGCTCCTTGAAGATATCGCGGCCGACGATATGGCTGCTGCTGTAAATTTGCTTCATGGCGCAGAGACGGTCTACCTAGTGGGGCAACTTAGGTCGTCACCCGTGGTCGAGTTGAGCCGCTACATGCTGACGATGTTGGGTAAGCGGTGCATTCTGCTTGATGCCAGTGGGGGCTTTGCCACTTACATGGCGCGCACAATGACGCCGAAGGATGTGCTGCTTGCCGTATCGTTTCGCTTCTATGCCAAAGAGGTCATATCGATTGTTGATGAAGCAGGTGCAAAGGGGATACCCATTGTTGTCATATCCGACAGCACTCTATCGCCGCTTGCGAAGTCAGCTAAAATACTTTTTTCGGTTCCTGAACGTGATCACATTTTTTCGCGCTCTCTGGCAGCACCGATGTGCCTTGCCCAAGCACTTGCGGTTGGGGTTGCGGCTCGCCTGCAAGACGATGGTTCCAGACCACGCATACCCACGGTGACGCATTCATGAACATCACAGACCCGGCGGCATATGCTCCGAACAAGTTGGCAGCACTAATTAAAGTTATCAGAATACTTGGCATCACGGCCATTTTCGAACTTGAACCTCTATACGGAGCTCTAGGTCGACGGGTATGCGAAGCATTCAGCAATTGTTTTGAAGCGCATGTTCTCATCCGTATCAATGGCAACATCATAGCTCTTTACCCATCCCTGATCATAGAGAATTTTCAAGTTTGAGAGCTTAACTGAACAATTTGGACCATCCTCAAAATAGCCGAATAAAGATTGGAACGGCATCATGGCTGAAATAGCTCACTATATTAATAATGCTTTAGTTTCTGGAACATCTGGCCGCTCACAATCTGTCTTCAATCCTGCGACTGGTACTGGTGATAAAAACGTTTCACTTGCATCAGCAGAAGAAGTGAACCACGCAGTTGCTGCCGCAAAAGCTGCATGGCCGGCCTGGTCTAAGACACCTGCTTTGCGCCGTGCTCGGATCCTTGATCGCTTTAAAATGATTCTGTGGGATCGTGCTGATCACCTTGCCAAGGTAATCTCAGCAGAGCATGGGAAAACTCATGACGATGCGGTTGGTGAAGTCACGCGCGGGCTGGAAGTCGTGGAATTTGCAAGTGCGGCCCCAACTCTCATGAAAGGCGAGTTTTCAGAAAATGTTGGCTCCGGAGTCGACAGTTACATGATCCGCCAGCCTCTTGGTGTTTGCGCAGGAATCACGCCTTTCAACTTTCCAGTCATGGTGCCGATGTGGATGTTTCCTTTGGCCCTCGCCACGGGAAATACATTCGTTCTTAAACCTTCTGAGCGCGTTCCCTCGGCACCTCTTCTAATAGCCGAATGGCTTGCTGAAGCTGGGTTGCCAGAAGGTGTTTTCAACATCGTGCAAGGTGACAAAACAGCTGTTGACTCATTGTTAAGCAACCCCGATGTCAAAGCAATTAGCTTTGTTGGTTCAACAGCAGTTGCAAAATACATCTACAATACCGGGACGGTGAACGGCAAACGCGTCCAGGCTCTGGGTGGTGCCAAAAACCATATGATCATTATGCCGGATGCTGACCTTGATATGGCGACATCTGCTTTGATGGGCGCAGCTTACGGTTCAGCCGGTGAGCGTTGTATGGCGATTTCTGTGGCTGTGCCGGTTACAGACGCGGTCGCAGATGCCCTTATTGAGAGACTTGTTCCAAGGATTGAAGCGCTGAAAATAGGTCCTTGCGACGACAAAGCATCAGAAATGGGTCCTCTGATCACTGCGCAGCATCGCGACAGGGTTCACGGCTATATCAGTAGCGCTGAACAAGAGGGAGCAAAAATTGTCGTTGACGGGCGCAAATTCAAGCAGGATATGCAAGGCTATGAAAATGGCTTTTACACCGGAGGCACGCTCATGGATCATGTTGAACCAGACATGAAAGCTTACCGTGAAGAGATATTCGGGCCTGCTCTATCCATCGTTCGTTGCAATTCCTATCAGGCTGCTGTTGATCTTATCCATGATCATGAATACGCAAATGGTACGGCCGTATTCACCCGAGATGGCGACACCGCTCGAATTTTCAGCCAGGACATTGAAGTTGGAATGGTTGGCGTAAACGTTCCGATCCCTATTCCAATGGCTTTCCATAGTTTTGGTGGTTGGAAAGCTTCGATCTTTGGTGACCACCATATGCATGGCATGGAAGGCGTTCGCTTTTTCACCCGTATCAAAACAACAACAACACGTTGGCCGACTGGTATCCGTGAGTGCGCCAATTTCTCCATGCCAACCGTATAATGAGTATTGAAAGATGGGTCATCTTGAAGATCCCGGAGCAAAACCGGGCCATTGAAACGGTCGAATTTTCTAGTTGTACCAGAGCCTTGTTGCACATTTTTCATGAGGCGGCTTTGGTTTGTTGCTCGTGATAGAGCGGTTGCATATTCTGGACACCTGGGGAAAACACCAACTCTTGTGGCCAAGTGCAGATATTCAATGTAAATTGCCATTTAGTGTTTTGGCTTTGGGGACGCTGATGAGAACATGGCGCCTGGTCAGCCGCTCAAATCGAAAAGGCAGGCTCTTGATACCGGCGGTATGGGCAACTGTTCTGCAGAACGGTGTAGCGCTTTGAAAGTTAAGCGGTCTTCCTCCAGCCTATGAGCCAGTATTAGCCGCCCCTGGTATTAAGGCTATTTTGTTGATGGACCAAGTCACTGCAACTGAAACGCCTGTCGACAATCTCGGACAATTGCTCGTTGACAAAGGCATGCTGGAGG
>PJEL010002597.1_pt1 | contig 16338 bp, 18 predicted proteins | sample 1853271 | NCBI WGS metagenome assembly PJEL01 (sample SAMN08108733, study PRJNA415343) | Invertebrate metagenome, whole genome shotgun sequencing project. | host: Globobulimina | place: Sweden: Gullmar Fjord | collected 2015-08
GCAAGGCCTTTAAAAACATTGAAGGGTTCTACTCCTTACGAAAAAGTTTTATTATATTTGAGTTTAGACAAGGGGAGATCTGAGATTAATCCACTATACAAATCCCCGGGACCTAACAGTTACCTTGCGGCAACCACCTATTTTACAATATACTACTTCCAATTGAAGAATATCTAATAATCGGTCATTACTCTTTGAAATCAAATGGTTTCAGATACATTTCATCTACGATTAGTATAGTCTCAGATTAGCTTATACTTCAAATATATAAATTACGATCCACCAAAAATTCTTATAATTTTATTAAAATAAAAAAATTAAATACAAGCATATAAAATTAATTACTAAATCATATTAAATATACATTTAAAATAAGTGCATTTATAATAAATAATAAAAATTAATTTTTATAATAAAAATAATATTATTATAATTATTAAATACAATAGTATATATATTTTATCTTAATTAAGGGAAACAATAATATGATATATAAAAAATTAAATGAAAGACTTTATATTAAAGCTCTAATTATCATTTCAATTTCTATTTTAAATAATTGTAATGTAAATAAAAGAAAAGAAATGTTTGATTGTTGTTGTTGTTGTTATTTATGTTGTAAATGTTGTAAAAAGAATGAAGTAGTTGAAAAACAAAATGTTAAAATAGAAACTTTGAACATTAAAACAACTCCAAATTCAAATAATAATAATAAATTAAATATCATTAAAACATCACCATCATATGATAGCTCACCTTCTTCATTGAATTATCCTGAAGTTCAGAATAAACAAAATAGTATAATAATAAATTCAAATGAAAAGTCTATGCCAATAAAAAAAACTTCAACCCCCATTCCTATACCAAATAATAATGATTCCAAAAGATCAAGTACTGCAATAATACATGAATATGATTATAAACCAAGAGCAATTTACATTTCAGATAATGAAGATTGCGATCAAAATAATAAAAATAAAAAATCATTAAAATATAAAAAAATAATCAAATAAATAATATTTTAAATTATTAATTTTATTGAGTGCTAACCAAAATATTTTCAGCAACAGTGTTAGAAATATTTACTTTTTGTTGATTATCAATACTTATATCTAAAGAATTATCAAATGATAGTTTTTCAATTAAAATAATTTTGGCACCAATATAAATCCCTTTTTTATAAAAATATTGCATCAAGTTAGGATTATTATTTTCTTTCATAGCAGAAACAATCGCATTAGAACCTTCATTTATCAAAGAAAGTGGAGTAGGAGAGTTTTCTAATAAAATACCTTCTTTATTAGGAATAGGCTCACCATAAGGACTATAAACAGGATTTCCCAAATAATCATCAAGCCTATTAAGCAAAACTTCTGAGCTTATATGCTCCAATTGTTCTGAAATAATCCCAACTTCATCAAGTTCTATATTTAATTTATCAACAAGAAAAAATTGCCATAATCTTTGTCTTCTAATAATAACTTTTGCTAAAATATTTCCTTTTTTTGAAAGTTTAAATCCTTGATATTTTCTATATAAAACTATTCCTTTGGAAAACATTCTTTTAATCATATCAGTAATAGCTGCAGGAGATGATTTCATAACAGAAGATAATTCGTTTGTAGAAACATATTTTTCTCCCCAATTAGATAATTGACCTATAGTTTTCAAATAATCTTCTTCTTTGTGACTTATGTGCATAACTTGTGTTAAATATTTTTAAGTTTTAAGTTAATCTAAAAATAAATTTAAGCTTACTTAAACTTATTAATTTATTTATATCCAACAAAATTAATATTGTACAAAATGTGATTTTAACGAATTTTATATCTTATTATTAAATGCTTATTACTATTGACTAATCATTTCAAAATAATTTGTTTTTTATAATTTATTAAAAATATAATTTTACATATCCGAATATTATAAGGTTAATATTTATAACTTGCTGATAATCAATTACTTTTATTGTAAATATGCACTTATCATTGATATATAAAAATATAATTTAAATAATATAAGTGATTTGATAATTAGGAAAAAATATTCTAAAATGGAGATTAATTATGATAGTTAATAGAGTATTTGTAAATTCATTTTCATATCATTTTTACCAAATTTTATTAGATAAGAAAAATGCAATAAATAAAAATAATGAAGTTTATGGAATTACAAAAAATCATAGAAAAAGCATGGGATGACAAAAAAATAATCCACACTGATCCTAATATAAAATCTGCAATTAAATTAATCATTGAAAAATTAGATAAAGGAGAACTAAGGATCGCAGAACCTACTAATGATGGATGGCAATTAAATGATTGGATTAGGAAAGCTGTATTACTCTATTTTGGGATATTAGAAAATAAAAAAATAAAATCTGGAGATTTAGAATTTTATGATAAAATAAAAGTTAAAAAAGATTATGATAAATTAGGAGTAAGAGCTGTTCCTCCAGCAACAGTTCGATATGGATCTTTTATAAATAAAGGAGTTATATTGATGCCTTCATATGTAAATATAGGTGCATATATAGATAGTGGTTCAATGATAGATATAGGATCATGTGTCGGAAGTTGTGCTCAAATTGGCAAAAATGTACATTTGAGCGGAGGAGCAATTCTAGGTGGTGTTCTAGAACCTATTCAGGCTTCTCCTGTGATAATTGAAGATAATGTTTTTATTGGAGCTAATTCAGTAATAGTTGAAGGTGTTAGAATTGGAAAAGGAGCTGTTCTTGGTGCTAATGTTTCTATTACTGGAAGTACTAAAATTATTGATGTTAGTAAAAGTGAAAGCAAAGAATATAAATCTTTTATTCCTCCTAATGCTGTAGTTATTCCAGGGACAATTCCTAAAAAATTTCCTGGAGGTGAATATAATGTTTCTTGTGCTTTAATTATTGGTCAACGTAAAGAAAGTACTAATGCTAAAGTAGCTTTGAATGATTTATTAAGAATTAATTAATTGCATAACTTTCAATGTCATATAATATTAAATATTTTGAAATAGCAAGTGTTGGTATATCTTTATTAACTACTTTTTTAACAATAAGACAAAAGACAATTCGTTGGCCTATTGATATAGGTATTATATTATTAAATCTTTATATCCACCACCAATTTCATTTATATGATAGATGGATTTTTACAATCGTTATTTTAACTTTAGATTTTTATGGATGGTATAACTGGAAATATGGAGGACCTGATAAAACTAAATTAAAAGTCAAAAAAGTTAATTTTCAAAAAATTCCTTTTTTATTATTCATAGGTATTTTAGGAACAATGGTTTTATATTTTCCTTTAATATATTTTAAATCTGATTTTCCTCTTTTAGGAGCTTTTAGAACTGTGTTTTCATGGATAGCTTTATGGTTGGCTTCTAAAAAAAGACAAGAACATTGGTTTTTCTGGATTGTTCTTAATTTAATTGCTATTAATATTTATTTTCAAAAGGAACTTTATTTATTCTGTTTTAAATATGTTGTTTATATTATTCTTAATGTTAAAGGATTTAAGGCTTGGCAAAAGACTATTAAATAATCTTACACCATTTAAATATTAAATGAAGTATAGTTAATAAAGCACTTAAACATAATAAAGAAATACTTAAAGGAATCAAGCCTTTAAATATAAATTCAATAATCCCACCAATTAAACATAAAAGAGAAATTGATGATAAAATTATGTCATATATATTAATTCGTTCAAAATATGAATAATCTAGTTTTATCTCTTCTCTGCGATAATCAACAAATTGTTTTTCAGTTCCAATATTAGGAAAACTATATTCCTCTAAAAACCCATTTTCAAAACCTATCACTAATATATTTTCCTTTTGATCGGATGATAAAGCTGTTGGAATTGCATTCAAGTCACGGATTTCAGGTTCTTCATCTTCTATTTTGTATATATATAGATTTTTATCATTCTCAGTAATTGTCAAAAATGAATTACGATATTTACTTATTAATATATCTTTTATTGGACTTTCAATATATTTAAAAGTTTTCATTTTCACATAATTTGTCATATCCCACAAAACTATATATCCTCTTAAATGACCTGATAACAAAAATTCTTCATTTAAAAAGTTTTCATTTTCAAAAAACCCAATCTTTATGCACGTAAAATCAATAGATTTTTTTCTCATAAATATAGGACGTTCATTATCTAAATATTGTTTTTCAAAATAACGAATAGAACAATCCGAATTAAATGATTTTTTGCAAATATCATATACATTTACTTTTTCTGTAATATTTACAAACATCTTGCCAGATGAATTGAATACAATATCCTTTACTGGTAATTTTTTTGAATTATTATATTTATATTGTTTTAATTCATGAATATTTCCAAAACAATCTTCGTCTTCAAATTTTTCAAAAAACTTAATTCTACCATTAGCAAATCCAATAGCAAAATATTTTTCATTATATATAGCTAAACATGTTACTTTATTTGAACTTTTAGTATCATGTTCTTTATAACTATCAAAATGTACCTTTTTTATTTTTTCATTTGTATCAACTAATATACTATCTTTGCATTTATCCTTAAAATTATTAGTTTTCAAAAAAATTGAAAATGAATCTTTATAAGAAATATAATCTTTAATAGAATAAGGATATTCGCATTTATTTATTTTTTTATCATATAACATAATATGATGTATTACGCAACTTGATTGTTTATGACTAGAACAACCTGTTAAAACTTTAAAGGAAAAAGGTTTATCATATATATCAGAATTGCTTTCCTTATTATCATCCATCTCAGAATCGCTTATATCAGAATTGCTTTCATCCATTTCAGAATCGCTTTCAGTTTTATAAACTAACTCTATTTTATCTATTCTTTGTTTTTTCTTCTTTTTTTTACTAATTATTTCTATTTATATAATGAATTGAATTTTTCTTAACATTCTTAATAAATACAATACTAAGCAGTCTTATTAAACTTAAAATATTTAAAATACCCATAAAATTTAAAATTTATTATAATTAAATATATTTACTTTACAATAATACAATAGGAGAGCATTGCAAAATGAGTGTCGAGCATCAGCTCGGCACTCTAAAATATTCGCAAAGCTAGATTTTTATTACGCAAAATTAGTTTTGCAATACTCTCAATAGATTAATATATAAAGGAAATTTTTTATCTTTAAAATATAAATAATTAATTCATCATCATAAAATGAGCAATAATCATTAAAATGAACAAAATAAAAGATATAAAAGTAAGGCAAATACTAGATTCAAGAGGGAATCCAACCATAGAAGTTGAAATAATAAATACCAATAATATTTCAGCAATAGCATCCGTTCCTTCAGGAGCATCTACAGGAAAATATGAAGCCTTAGAACTAAGAGATAATGATCAATCAAAATATTTAGGCAAAAGTGTATTCAAAGCAATAGATAATATAAACAATATTCTGAAAAAAGAGCTTATTGGAATGAAAGCTCAAGAACAGCAAAGGATAGATTTGAAAATGATGGAAATAGATGGAACATCTAATAAATCAAATTTAGGAGCAAATGCAATATTAGGAATATCATTAGCAATAGCAAAACTTGGTGCTAAAGAACAAAATAAAGATTTATATGAATATTTAGGAGATTTAGATTCTAGAATATTACCAATGCCATTAATAAATATTATAAATGGTGGAGCTCATGCTGATAATAATGTTGATATACAAGAATTTATGATAGTTCCAGTTGGAGCAAAAACTTTTTCAGAATCTATTAAAATAGGAGTGGAGGTATTTCATACACTAGGAAAAATATTAAAACAAAATAATTTTAATATAAACGTAGGAGATGAAGGAGGATATGCACCTAATCTAAAATCAGATGAACAAGCAATAGAATTTATATTAGAAGCAATAGAAAAAGCAGGATATAAAGCAGAAGAAGAAGTATCAATAGCAATAGATGCAGCTGCAACTGAATTTTATGATAATGATTCTAAAACTTATAATTTAAAAAATTATGGAAATAATATTTCATCAGATAAGTTAATTGAAATGTGGGAAACCTGGATAAAAAAATATCCAATTATATCGTTAGAAGACCCAATGTCAGAAGATAATTGGGATGGATGGAATAAATTAAATAAAAAAATAGGAGATAAAATACAAATAATAGGAGATGATCTTTTTACAACAAATATAAAAAGATTAAAAAAAGGAATAGATTTAAAATCAGCAAATGCTATATTAATAAAAATGAATCAGATTGGAACAATTTCAGAAACTATTGAAACAATAAATATGGCAAAAGAAAACAATTTCAATATAATTATTTCACATAGATCAGGGGAAACCGAAGATACTTCAATAGCTGACTTTGCTGTTGCTTTTAAAAGTAAACAAATAAAAACCGGATCATTGTCTAGATCTGAAAGAGTGGCTAAATATAATAGACTGATAAGAATAGAAGAAAAATTAGGAAAAAAAGCTATTTTTGAAAATCCTTTTATATTAAAAAATAAAGTAAAGTGTTAATTTGAGATAATGTCTCTTTTTCTATAATTTAGTTTAGATGAAAGAAAAAAAATTAAAGAAAAAACAAAGAAACTTTTTTTTTATAATTGGATTTATAGTATTCTTTATATGGATGATACTTTTTGACTCAGCAGATTTTATTACTCTTTATAAACTGATAATGAAATATAGGAAATTAAAATACCAGCAAGAGTATTATATTAAAAATATAGAAAAACTTGAAGAATATAAAAAAGCAATCTTATATGATAAAAAAATGTTAGAAAAAATAGCCAGAGAAAAATATTATATGAAGAAACCTTCTGAACATATTTATATAATAAAATAATTCGAAAATTAAGTATTAGGATTTATCTATTCAAAATTATAAATTAGTAGCTATGTTTATACTAGATACTAGAACTTAAGATACTATACTAAAAGTATATGAAGATGCGGAAAAAGATCGTTGATACTCAGCGAGTTATGATCAATTTTTCTTACATCTTCAAATGGAAGTAGTATAATTGTCAATTATTATTATCAAACAAAATGAGAAAAATCATATTAATACTTATATTTCAATCATTTGTTTATCTTCCGAACTTCTTTTCATATGCAAAACAAATACATAAATTTAAATATATATCTGACGATATAGATGATGATGATGATGACGAAGAAGATGATGATAAAGATAATACATTAAGTAAAAAATATAGATTAGGATTAAGATTGAGTACAGGGCCTAGTTTATCTAATTTTTTGTCTTTAATTCCTCAACTTAAGTTTCCAATACCTATTCCATTTGTTGATCCAGATACAAAAAAAAAATATAAAATTGAATATCAAGAAAAACTTAAAATTGTATCTAAAAGGATCCCAATAAATATTGAACTCTTTGCAGGTTATAAACCTCTCAATTGGCTTGGCTTTGATATAAGTATAGCATATAATATTTTTGAAGTAGGATCTGCACTATATTGTGAAGGAAAAGTTACAAGAATAAATATTGAACATGAATATTTAAAGCCTTATTTTAAAGATTTTCCTCATAAATATTTTTTTAGATTTAGAAACTTAGATATAGCATTTAAAGCAATGCTATTTCAAGGAGGTTTATATGAAGGTTTAGGTTTTAAAATTACAAAAATGATCTCAGGTTATATAAAAACAAATATTAACTATAAAGCATTACAAGATCCGGAACTTGCAGATATCTTAGAACAAGTTTTTTTAAAAAGTCAAAAAATTGATATAACTAGTCCAAAAGTTTCCAGATTATTTTATTCTATTTTACTTTATTTTGGATATGAATTTTCTTTTGGTTTAAATTTAGAAACAAGTATTGAAATCCCATTAAAATTATTCAGTTTAATAAAACAATCTTCAAAACTAAAACTAAAATCATCAAAAAAATTATCTGATTTATTTTCAGGTGAGAATGATTTTTTGGCATCAGGAGCTTTATTAGCATCAAGACCTATCATTTATTTATCTATAGGATATAATTTTATGAAACTTTTTTAATTCTTTTATTAGTTTTACTCCTCACTTTATTATTATTTATGCCTTTATAAATAAGTTGTTCACAATTTTTAAAATAATTTAAATTAGATTTACAATAAAAATTAGATTTTAAATAAAATTTCAATTCAACTATTCCATTATTATTTAACTTATCTTTAGTTTTAAAATATTTTTTAAAAACACGTGAATGTCCAATTATTGCTATTTTAATTGTTTTTTTATCTTTATAGTTTTTAATTAATTTTTTATGAATTTTTGCTATAAAAGCCAAAGCTGATTTCATATTCGATTTTCTTTTAGCTTCTTTCCTAAATCCCGTACCATTTGAAGTTTTTTTGTCTTTAATATATTCATAATTAATTCTATCATTATTTTTTATTTTCATTTTCTTTAATTGCTTTTCAATAGTTTTTGAAATTTGATTTTCTTGACAAAATCTCCCAAAAATTGTATTTTCTTTTAAACCTATTATTGGTATTATTTTTTTTTCTTTTGGAAACATTAATAATGCAGTTTCTATAGCTCTACTCATTGATGATGTTATTACTAAATCAATCTTTTCTAATATTTGTTTTAATTTTTTGCCAGCTATAATACTTTCATATTTACCTTTTTCACTCAATGGCGGATCATTTAAAAACAAACGTTTTCTTTGTGCAAAAAAATTACCATTATATTTTATTTCATTATGTAAAGCTTCTCCATGTCTTATTATATAAAATATATACTGCTTCCATTTGAAAATGTTCTGATAATCGGTCTTTTCTCTAGTAAATAAACTGGTTTCAGACACATCTTGAGATACGTCTAGTATATATTCTTTTTCAATGTTATTTTCTTTGGATTTTTTTAGTTTTTTGTTTTTTACTTTCTTTGGCTTTTTTATAATTTTGTTATCTTTTTTATTAGTTTGAGTTTGATTTGACTTATAATTATTTTTTTCCTTGTTTATTGATTTATCATTTGGAAATGGGATTTTTTCTTCTTTATTAGCACAACAATTTGAATTTGGATTATTTGGTTTTATAGTGTTTTTAATAGCTGGCCTTCCTGACTTGATTTTAAGCTTTACTTTTTTTCTTTTGATACATCTTGGATTAAATTTAATTGGTAAATTTATCCGATGTTCTATATTTTCATCTACTTCTTTTTTATATTTACAACAAAAAACTAAAACAAAGAGAAAAGGAATATATTTATTCATCTAAATACTATAAAAAATACATATACTACTTCCACTTCAAGATGTAAGCAAAATCGAATTCTTAACTCATTGAGTAACAACAACATTTGTTCGCATCTTCATATATGAGTAGTATATTATAATATAATACAATTACATGAATTTTTAAATATATTCTTCTTATTATTTAATTCTGCTTCAATTTGGAACTCAATCTCATTAAAACTAGATTCTGATATATCATCATTTAAAAATTGTAGCTGATGCTGATTTTGTTTTTTATTTTTACAAAAATTATTTAAATGAATATTTTTATCAAACTTCTTATAAAACCTCTTTAATTCTTTACGTTTCAATAAATTATTCTTTTTAAAATCTAATAGCTTATTTTTAGTAAAATCTGAATTATTAATACTACTATTTTTTAATAAATTCACTTCATATTCATTAGTATTCTCACTTTTTTCTTCAGAATCATCATAGTTTGCATCATATATTTGAGGTATATTTAAAACTCCTCGAATAATCTCTGAAGAAGAAGAATATGAATAAGAAACCTCCTTTTCAAATAAGATTTTTTTATTACTTATTAATTTTAATAACCTATGTAGTTTTGAAGTATTTATAAATCTTTTTACTAATTCTTCTTTAATTAGATCTTTATTTAAATTAAAAACATTTATACTTTTAATTTTTTTTTTAATTTTTTTTCTATTTAGGACAAAATCTTCGTTAATAATAATAATATCATTTTTGAAATATTCTAAACTTATATAGTTAATTAATTCAAGAAAATTATTTTTATAAATTAAATCCTTTAATCTAGAACTATATTTTATATTATTATCATACATATATACTTTAAACATATTGAAATTTTTATTAAATAAAATTTTTCCGTGACCAAAAGAAGGACATAAGTGATCTAAAAAAGGAATAGATTTTATTTTTCTTGTATAAATTGGTATACAAAACTTTTTATCTTGAATTGAAAAATAAAATATCTCACCAATATTGTTTTTCAGTTTTGAAACTAAAATATTTACTTTATTACTATCACTATCATCTATAAATTTATCTAAATAAGATAGTTTATTATAAATTATTGGAGTTATAAAAACAGAAAATTTTGAATTATCACTAGAATTAAAGGTAAATGGAAATTTATCATCTTCTACTTTTATCAATATTATCTTTTTATTTTTTGTTTTTGTTTTTTGTAATTTATAAAAGTCAAAATGACAATCTCCAAATCTAAAACTTTTTATCAAATTTAAGATATCCTTATTTATGAAATTATTATTTATCTTAATTTCATTTAATATATCATTTACTTTAACATAATTTTCAAGATCTCCTTTCCAAAAAACTGCTTTTTCTCTTTCTTCTTCTATACCACAAAATCCTTTTGGAATTGAATTATAAAATTTTTCAAATTTATTATAAAAGTCATCTGAATAAATTTTAGTAAGTATTAATTCGTTTAACCATTTTAAAAATATATTTTTATTATTATTATCTTCATCATTTGATATATTATTAGAATCTACAATATCTGTATTAATGATTTCTTTCAAATAATTTAAAGTCTTTTCTATTATAGATTTATAATGTTTTTTTTTCTTACTATTTATAAAATATTTTAATAATTCTGCTATTTCTTCTATAGGACTTTGATATTCTAAATCAGTTAAATTTATATAATTGATATCTTTATATTTTAAAGGATAAGTAAATTTAAAAGTGTTATATTCACAAGTTCCTGTTTTAATATATTTATTTTCTCCATGATGGTATTCAATTAATTTTTTTGTAAATCTCCTTTGCATTTTTTTATCATTTCTCAGGTTACATGATATAATAGCAAATAATAATGATAGGATTAATTTTATTTCTTTAATATTCATTTTTATTAAGTTTATATAAAAAAAACTATTTTATTAAAATATTAATAAATATAAGATTAAAATTTAAATATTCAAATAACAAAAAAAAATGTTTTTAAGTTAAAATTATTTATTTTATTTTGTAAAAAAATCATAAATAATTTTAACTTAAAATGAATTTTATATAAACATTAATTAAAATTATAAAATAAAAATAAATTATAACAAATTTATTACAACATTAATATTTGGAATACTTATTTCATGTTCTAATGATAAATTTAAAAATATGCTTAATATTAAAAACAAAAAAAAAGTTAAATATGAGCACAAAAATGGTATAAAATCAAATTATAAATATCATTTTTTAAGCTTTGAAAATGTCAATAAAAAACCAATTATATTAAAAACAGATATGAAGTTTATTTTCTTTCAAAAAATCTTAAATATCTATTTAAAAAAATTAGAAACAAAGTTAAAAACAGAGCTTCCTCCAGTACTTTCATCGATGATTATTGACTTTTGTTTAAAATTGGATGATAAAATTATTATAGCAATTTTTGAAAATTTTGATATAAAAATTGATATCAGAAATGTTCAAGGAACAAATAAATGGATTGGAATAGTATCTAAATCTTTTTTAGAAAAAGGGGAATATATATTCAATACTTTACCTTCTATTACAAGATATGAAAGCTTATCAAATTTAAATTTAATAAATAATTATAAATTAAAATATCCAATAAAATATTCTCGAAAAAATAAATTAGAATTTTTATATGGTTCAAATAAAACTAAAGAAATAGTTCAAATTAATATAAATGAAAATAATGGGAATTTAATTTATCTATCCTACCAAAATATTTATAATTCTATTTATGAATCACATTTAATTTTAGCTTTATTAAATGATAAATTGCAAATTTGTAATTTTGAAAATAATGTTTTGGTCTTTCCTTTTTCAAATTCTATTAAATATGCATGTTTTGAAGAAAGAGATATTATAATTCAATTATTTAATAAAAAAAATAAATATAACTTGGTTTTTCTTTATGATTTTATTTTTAAATTTCAACCCAATCCTAAATTTAATACTTTTAAAAATTTAAATTTGTTAAAATATAATTTCGAAGAAAATGATACAAATTCTGAAATTGAATTTGATATAAAATCTTATCATTTAGAAACGGGAAATTGTAATTGTATATGTATTATTTTATAAAATAAAAAAATGAAAAATAAGTTAATTTTAATTCTTAGCATAAATTTATTAACATTTAGCTGTGCTTCTTTTAATAAAGACTCTTCAATGCAAAAGGAGAGTATTTATATCAAAGTTAAAAATGAAAAAAATAACAATAAAAAAAAATATAAACTCAAAAAAGAACAAAAAGAAGAAGACAGAATAAATTGCTGTAAAAATTTAAATAATATTTATTGCTTAGCATTATCATTATTTTGTATATAAAAAAATCGATTTAAATATTATTTATTTAAATATGAAATATATACTTTATGAAATATATACTTAACATAATATTCATTATATAACAAATTTATAAAATTAAAAATCATCTAATTAAACAACCTCAGTTACTCTTCTGCATAAATAAAATATTTCTATCTATCTTTATTTAAATTTTAAAAAAAACATAATAATTTTTATTTTGGTTTGAGTTTAAATTTGTCTACTTTTAATAGTATGTTTTAACTATTAAGATTTAAAATTATGAAAAACCATGCTTCTGCAGTTTCGCTTATTATTATAAGTGTTTTAGTTCTGATTTTTGCAATTATTTATGCAAATAGACGATCTAAAAAAGCAAAAAAAAAAGAAATTATCAGCTCAAAGAAAGATGATATGAAAAGTAAAATAGAACAAAAGAAAAAAGAAAGGCAAGATACAATTGAAGATAAAAAAGAAGATAGAAAAGAAAGTATCGAGGAAAACAAAGAAAAAAGAATAGAAGATATAAAAGGAAAGAAAGAAAATAGAGAAGAAAGCATTGAAGAACATGAAAAAAATAGACAAAAAGACCTAAAAGATAAGAAAGAAAATAGAGAAGAAGGTATCGGAAAACATGAAAAAAATAGACAAAAAGATATAAAAGATAAAAAAACAGAAAGAGAAAAAGCTGCTAAAATAAGAGCAGAAAATATAAAAAATAAAAAACAACAAAGAAAAGAAGTAATAAAGAAAAGAAAAGAAGAAAGAACAAAAAAGAAATCAGCCTAATATCTTCAAGTAGAAATAATATAGATATAAATTAAGAAGGGTTAAAAGCTCTTCTTAATTGTATCTTATCCACAAATTAATTTTGATTAATAAAGAAGAAATTACTAAAACTATATTAATAGAATCTCATTTTGCTCCTAGCTTAGAATATTTTGTTAGTTTATTAAATAAAAAGAAAATTTTAATAGAAGCTTATGAGAATTATCAAAAACAATCTTATAGAAATAGATGTTATATTTTGACTTCTCAAAATATAGATAAATTGATTGTCCCTATTATTAATCCTCACAAAAAAATTATTATTAAAGATTTAAAAATTGATAATAATTCAAAATGGTTTAAAAATATTAGGAAATCAATATATACTGCTTATGGAAAAGCTCCTTTTTTTATATATTATGAAGAAAAATTAAATAAAATTTTATTTAAAAATCATAAGTTTCTTTTAGATCTTAATTTAGATTTAATTTATTTATTTTTGGAATTTTTAGGAATAGAATCAAATATAACTTTAACAAATAAATATTATGATTTAACCAAGCAAAATAATTTTCCTATTTTAGACTTAAGAAATATTATTCATTTTTATAAAGGCATAAATACTTTTAAAAATAGATCTATTTATAAGGAATTCAGATATATACAAACTTTTGGTAAAGAATTTATTCCTAATTTAAGTATAATAGACTTAATTATGTGTGAAGGGCCTAACTCTCTTAGTGTTTTAGAGAAATCAAGTATTAATAAACTCTTATAAAAATTGCTACTTCTTTTTATATAAATAGAAATAAGCAAAAACAAGTATAAGCTGAAGCTGAAAAAGGCAAAATATCAATCCGATAGTACCAAAAATCATAAATATTTCAATTGATAATAAACCAACTATGATTTGTATGATTTTGTTACTAAAACAAAAATATTTTTTTAATTTGAAAAGTATTCTTTTGTAATTATCATCATCATATTTCTTTACTTCATTTTCATCTAAAGTCACATCACATAAGTATTTTTTATTTTCTTCAAGAAAAAGTATTCTATTTCCATTATAATTAAAAAATATAGATTTAACTAAATGATTTCCAAAACTAGCAATACAATTTAAGTTTTCATCATATAACTTACAACCATTATCAAATCCTATAGCTATTAATCCTCCTTTTTTTCTTGTATCAACTGATATTATATTACTACCTAATGTTTTTTCAGGGCATTTTTGCTCATTTTCATCTTTATCATATATACTAAGATAACCATCATTGAGAATGGACTGTAAATGCATCACTTGTCTCATAAGAGTATTCAAAATGTCTGTAAATTGTACCTTTATTATCTCCTATAGCTAATATTGATCCATCATTATTAAAATTTAAACAAGTTCCTTTAATACCTTTGAAAGTTGGGAATTTTTTAATAATATTACCTCTTTCAATTCTTAATTGATTATTTAACCATTTACTAACTTTAATCAATCCCACTTCACTATCTTTAAGATAAGCAACTAAACCTTTAGAAGGACAAAGTGCAATATTTCGTATAGTATAATCAGTATCACTAATTAATTGCTCTTTATGAAGTAATTTTCCAGTTCTTGCATCTAAAAAGGAAACACCACATTCATTACAAGAGTTGCTAATTGCTATAATAATTTCTCCATTAGGAGAATATATAAGTTTATCATAAATATGCTCTGCTTTTATATTATGAACATTAGTTAATACCATTACCCCTTTTTTATCTTGCAAAGCATAATATTCATTATTATAATATGATCCAAATGCAAAGGATCTAATTTCTTTATCAAAATCTAAAGAATAATTACTTTTAATCATCTTACTTTTAATAGTACTAGACTTATTACAATTTGATAAAACAAATAAAAATATAAACAAATAATAAATTTGATTCATAACTTAACAAATTTAGCTTGGCATGCAAATTATCATTATATATTATTTTAATAATTAAAAATTTAATTATTAAATTGCAAGTATTATTAATAACTTAAATTTTATTTATCATGAAAATTTCAATTACAAATATTAGTAAACTAATAAATTTAGCATATTTCATTACAATTTTATTTATCAGTACAAATTGTTCGAATAGACACCAAAATATGCAAAATCAGAAAATGTCATTACTTGATAATTATGATTCAAATAATATAAATATTACAAAAGATGCAACTATTCAAAACAAGAAAAAAAAACTTAGAAAGAAGTATAAAAAAAATATGAAATCTATTAGTTTTTTATATAATAAAAAAGACAATTCTAATACCGATCCTTTTAAATTTAAAGTAAATATTAATCCTATAAATGAAGCTTCTCAATTTGGTTTATTTGATCCAAGATCTAGAGCTAGAAAAAGAAAGCTATGTAATATGTTAATTGAAGCAAAAAACAATACTTTTTATATGAATAAAGAATATCAAACAATGGCATTAGTATCTTTTATAAGAAAAAGTGCTCCTAGCGAAGATAAATGTTCAAAGTTTTTTAGAAAAGTAGTTGTCGGTAGAGATATAGATCTATATAAAAACACTAAATTATCAATAAATGAAAATTATCTCAGTTCTTCTATTATAGAAAATACCAAATTAAAATTAATTAAGGTATATAGTTTTAAGCAAGCAAATATTAATCCAAATGAATATAATAATTTAAAAACCATAAAAGCACCTGATAATATTAGCAAAATGAATGCAGAAGGAGAAATTATATTTACAGAAAATATAGCTTCTCTTAGTTTTATGGGAAATTTAAATTCTATACCAACAAAATCTTATATTCTAGATAATAAAATAGGCTCTAAAGAGTATATTAAGAACAAAATAAATACAAATATATTATCAGAAAATATGATATTCGTTTCAGAAGATGAAGTTAAAATGTAACTGAATAGAAGCCCCCTTATTTTTTTAAAAAATCACTTGATGAATAAATTTTAGTAGCATTTATAGTCAACAAAATGGTTTTATACTCAAAATATTCCAATCAAAAAAT
>PJEL010002598.1_pt1 | contig 16329 bp, 10 predicted proteins | sample 1853271 | NCBI WGS metagenome assembly PJEL01 (sample SAMN08108733, study PRJNA415343) | Invertebrate metagenome, whole genome shotgun sequencing project. | host: Globobulimina | place: Sweden: Gullmar Fjord | collected 2015-08
TGCGGAACAGCTCAGTAATTTGGAAACAATTGGGCGCAGCGGCGAACATCTGCTGGCCCTGATTAGTGATGTGCTGGAATTATCCAAAATCGAAGCCGGCCGTGTTGTCCTGCATCCTGAAAACATCGATCTGTATCATCTGCTTTTTCTTATAGAAGAGATGTTCAGCCTCCGTGCCAGGGAGAAGGGCTTAACACTGGTTGTTGAACAGGCGCCCGATGTTCCCCGATTCATCCGTGCTGATCAGGGGAAACTCCGTCAGAGTCTCATCAATATCCTGGAGAATGCGGTGAAATTTACAACACAGGGCGGGATTACCTTGCGGGTTAAAAGTGAAGGAGACACACTTTTCTTTGAGGTTGAGGACACCGGAGTGGGTATCGCCCCGGATGAGTTGGATATGGTGTTTGACATTTTCGGCCAGTCGGCCAGTGGTCAGAGGTCCAAACAGGGCAGTGGCCTGGGAATACCAATCAGCCAAAAGTTTGTCCGGATGATGGGTGGTGGATTAACCGTAAAGAGCGAGGTAGGCAAGGGGACGATATTCCGCTTTGATGTGCAGGTTGAGATGGCAGACAATGCGGATGTGGCAACGCCCCGGCCCGAACAGAGGGTAATCGGCCTGGAGCCGGACCAGCCGCAATACCGGTTGCTGGTGGCTGAAGATAATGAAAACAACCGCAAACTGCTTGTTACCCTGCTCAAAAAAATCGGTTTTGAAGTACGCGAGGCTGTAGACGGGCAAGACGCCGTCAAAGTGTGGGAAGAGTGGCAGCCGCACCTCATCTGGATGGATATGCTCATGCCGGTTATGGACGGCTATGAAGCCACTCAAACAATCAAATCAACCATCAACAGTCAATCATCAGCAATCGATACCAAGATCATCGCCTTGACCGCCAGTGCCTTTGAAGAAAATAAAATAAAGGCTTTTGAGAATGGCTGTGACGACTTCGTACGGAAACCATTTCGTGAATTCAGCATTTTTGAGATGATGCTGAAGCACCTTGGTGTGCGTTTTGTTTATGAAGAGGAGGACATACACAATCAGTCACCAACCGCTAAGCAGTTTTCATCTGTAGATTTATGCTCCATAATGGCAACCTTACCGGCTGGACTGCTGGCAAAACTGGCAGAGGCTGCAGATTCATGCGATGCAGACAGGGTTGATCAGATAATTGGCGACATTCGTATCCAGAGTGTTCACTTAGCTGATGCCCTGTCAGGTCTATCTACAAAATTTGCTTATGATGAGATCTTGACCCTGGTTAACAAAGCTAAAGAACTGTGATGGCGTCGCAAAAAATCCGATCTACTGCGTTGTCGGTTTGTGACAGACACTCTACATACCACATGTATAGTCGAGCCCCTGTCACAAACACTTCGCCTTGTATCTCGAAATTTTTGCTTAGCCATCTGGGAGCTTCGGCCGAACTTTTTACGAGAGCATCAACTGTAACCGATCACGGTGTTAACCCTCTGGCACCTATGAATGCATACGAAGGAGAAAGACCGGTGCAAATATTCATCAATCCAGAAGAATTGAACACTCTCCTGGCTAAGGAAAACGGTCCACTTTTGCTCGTTTTCCTTGATAAAAAAAATGCCTTTTTCAATCAACAGCAGACGCTGACAGAGTTGTCCAATTTCTTTGGAGAGAAGCTCCGAATCATGTTGCTGGATATCGAATACCAGAGCGTCGTAACTGAAAAATTCAAGATCCATGGCTTCCCGGCATTCATATTTTGCGAACAGGGCAAAAAGAAAGATGTCCTCTTGGGCGCCCCGGATCCCGGTGTGTTGCGGGAGTTTGTTGTAAATAATCTGAAATAACAATTTTTTCAGGGGGAGAGCATTATGTATATCTCATTGAAGCGGTCGGCATATCACGTGTTGTGTCCTGTGTTTATCATGTTGTGTTTTGCCAGTCCGAATGTATCATTTGGCGCTGAAAGTTGGTGGGCAAACGCGGCAAAGCCCTATCAGGGAACTGTATTGCATGGAATTTCCGAGAATACCCCGCCCTCACTATATGTCCGTGACGTACTGACCAAACAATTTGAACTGGAAACCGGTATCAAAGTTGAATTGGAACTCGTCGATTGGGGAACTATGTACGACAAAAGTACCCAGGATATGGCAACTGGTAAGGGCGTGTACGATTTTGTGTATATCGAACAAGATATCTTTTACGCCTATTTAGCCCAGAAATTCATGGTAAATCTAACAATGATGCTACACGACCATCCAAATCTGGGATCGCCCCTGTTTCATTTTGACGATTTTACGTCCTTTCAGAATTATTTCGCAGAGCCTGAAACAGGAGATATGTATGGCGTTCCAATGGAAGGATTTTTGAAAGTTTATCTTTACCGAAAAGATTTGTTTGAAAAACAGGAGATTCAACAGGCGTTTCACCAGCATTACGGCTATCCGTTAAAACCCGCGACAACGCCAAAGTCTTATCGTGACATTGCCGAATTCTTTACCCATTGGTCGAAAGACAAGGGGCTTGATATGTGGGGTGCGACCGTTCAGGCCCGCCTGGATCATCCGTCATCGTTCTATGAAGTTGTCGAGACCCTCTTTCCAATGTTTGGCGTGTACAATTGGGGTATCAATACGGACACCTGGAAAGCCTCGGTCGGAGGAGGCGGTAAACTCAACAGCAATAGAGCCAAAGAAGCCCTTACGTACTGGTTGGATTTGCTGAAATACGCTCCGCCGGAAGCCAAAGATAGTGACTGGGGTGATGTTGCCCGTTCTTTCGCCGCGGGTCGGGTGGCGCAAGGCTGGGTGTATGGAGATAATATGGGCTGGATTACCGCTGATCCAAACCGCTCAACGGTCATTGGACAGGTGGGGGTTGCCCTGCCTCCTTTGCATGAAGGTGTTCTGGAAGAGGCCAAGGCTGGTAAAGGATATATTGGCTATTATGACGGTGGGGCCTTTGGTATTCCAAAGTCGTCAAAGTACAAAGAGGCAGCCTTGTTGTGGCTGCAATTCATCGGACAACCCGCTGTGCAGAGTAAATGGACCGTACAAAGCATTAGAGTGGTTCATAATGCCACTTTGAGTGATCCGGCGGTGAAAGCCCAGGATACCATCACGGGGGGATATTATTCTTTTTTAAACCAATATGGATCACTCTACAGTGGAGCACCTCCGTTCTCGTTTCATGGAGTTGTCAGAGATATTATCGCGCCTTACATTCACTTGACGATTAGTGGCGATCTGTCTCCGGCGGACGCCCTGGATCAGGCAGCCGCAAGGATAGATAAACGGCTGACGCGCTTAGTGAAAAAGGGATTATTAACGGTGAAAGAGCAATAGTGGCTAGCAATTCTGTACGTTCCATCGGAGGAAAAATAAATGAAATATTTTCAATTACCAACGGTTCATGTTGTCTCTCTCACGATCATGTTGTTCGTTTTCTCGCTTGTACTCTGCTTGATTCCAGGGGTTTCTGTACGAGCAGAACAGAGCTCAGTGTGGTGGTCTGAGGCCGCGAAACCGTATCAGGGAACTGTGCTGCGCGGCATTTCAGAAAATACGCCTGCCTCACAGTATATTGCCCGCGTGCTTGTCAAAAAATTTGAAATGGAGACCGGTATCAAGGTCGAATTTGAAACCGTCTCCTGGGAGGATATGTATGACAAGAGTATTAAAGATATGGCGACGCAGGCTGGTCTTTACGACTTTGTGTTTGTTGAGCAGGATATTCTTTCCGTGTATCTGACGCAGAACTATCTGTTGAATCTCAGTCTTATGTTGAAAGACACGCCGGAACTTGCTTCACCCCATTTCAGTTTCCAGCGTTTTAATTCTTTTCTCAACTATTTTCGTGAGCCGAAAACCGGCGATATTTACGGGGTTCCGATTGAGGCATTTTTGAAAGTCTACGCCTATCGTAAAGATCTGTTTGACGAACCGGGAATTCAGAACACGTTTCACGAGGTCTATGGATACCCGTTAGCTCCGGCAACTACATTTGCTCAGTATCGTGATATTGCAGAGTTTTTTACCAACTGGGGCAAACAACATCAAATGCCGTTATGGGGGACAACGCTTCAGGCCTCCATAGAACATATTGCCTCATTCTATGAATTTTTTGAAACAATAGCGCCTTCCTTTGGTGTGTATAACTGGGGAATTAACATGAATACCTGGACTGCCTCGGTTAAAAACGGTGGAGCGCTGAACAGCAATCGCGCCAAAGAAGCTTTGACATTCTGGGTGAATTTACTCCAATTTAGTCCACCGGGAGCAACCGGCAGTACCTGGTATGAGGTAGCGGCGACGTTTGCCGCCGGACAGGCGGCTCAGGGCTGGATCTACGGGGAAAATATCGTCTGGATTGCGACCGACCCGCGGCGTTCACAAGTTGTGGGGAAGGTAGGTGTGGCGTTACCACTTCTCTATGAAGGTGTTTTAGAGGATGCAACAGCTGGGCGAGGCTATATCGGATATTATGATGGGGGGGCGTTTGGGATTCCATCCGCTTCTAAACAGAAGGAAGCCAGTTTATTGTGGTTGCAATACGTGGGACAGGAGTCTGTGCAACGGGATTGGAGTGTGCAAGCCGGGCGCATCGTGCAGAACAGCGTGTTAGATGATCCGCAAATTCAGGCGTATGATCTCAAAACAGGTGGTTATTTCTCACTATTTCGCAACTATAGCCGGTTATTTGCCGGTGCGCCGTATTTTCCGTTTCATGCAAGTATGCGAGAGATTGTAACACCGTATATCCATCAAGTCATTCAAGGTCAAATGACACCGGGAGACGCTTTGGATGAAGCGGCAACCCGCGTGGATCAACTTTTATCTCGCCTCCAAAAGAAAGGGGTGCTGCCATAACATGAATTTCGAAAAATTTTCTAATATTCGGATCCGTTTACCATTGATGTTTATAGTGATGGTGCTGGTCCCAACAATCCTGATCATTCTGATTTTCAGCAAGATCGAACTTAAAGGCGATCGTGAACGCATCCTGAACCAGTTGGAATCGGTCGTTACACTGAAAAAAGCTTCGATCAATGTATGGGTGCGAAGTTTGAAGGCCGATCTTGCCAGCACACTTTCTTCCGAAAATACCAGATGGAATGCGACGGTTGTGTTAAGCGACTCGTCCTCTATGGAACTGTTGTTTGATACCTCCCATAGCAAGATCGAACTCAGTTTTCTTAAACAGCTGAAACAAACGCGCCGGTTTAACTCGCTGCTGTTGATTAACCTGAAAGGTGAAGTGCTCTTTTCAACCCTGCCGGAATTGGAAGATAGGGTGTTCAACGATCAAGAATTTTTCAGACAGGGCCAACAGGCATTTTTTATCAGTCCAACATTACATCTTCTGTCGCCGGACTATTGGTCACTGGTGGCTTCGCAGCCGGTCTTTGATGACAAAGGTCACCTGGTGGGGGTTGTGGCCGGAATTGCGACAATGGGTCGTTTGAATGAAATTATGAGTGAACGCGCGGGACTGGGAGAAACCGGCGAGACCTATCTGATAGACCAGGATTTCACGCTCCTTACGGGAGCACGCTTTGATAAAGACAAACATATCTCCGTAGAGACCGAGGGAACTCAGATCGCGTTAACTCAGGGAAACAACGGATTTGGATTGTACAATGATTATCGGGGAAAACCCGTGGTCGAAGTCTATCATCATCTTCCTGATTTGGGGGTTGTTATTCTGGCAAAACAGGATCAGTCCGAGGCGTTTCAGTCTACCTATACGGCGCTGCGATTTATGATGATCATAACAGTAATTATTTTGGGTATTGCCGTATTGGTTGGTTCAGTGTTCACCCGCAACATTACGGTTCCACTTTCTGAACTTGCTCATACCGCTGAACAGATCAGTACCGGGAATTGGGATGTCATGACAACAATCGCCAGGAATGATGAAATCGGTGATCTTGCAAAAGCTTTTAATCTTATGACGGCGACTGTCAAGGATAATTACCACAAAATTCGAACCCAAAATGTTGAATTGATCGAAGCGCACAAAGGCCTGGAAGTGGCGAATGTTAAATTGGAAGAACACGCAGCAACTCTGGAACAGAATGTGGCAGATCGCACAGTGGAACTTAATAAGAGTCTCAAGCAGTTAGCCCAGCAGCACTCCCAATTAAAAACTATCAAAGAACAGGCAGTGAACGCTAATCTGGCAAAAAGCGAATTTCTGGCGAATATGAGCCATGAGTTGCGTACCCCCTTGAATGCCATTCTCGGGTTTTCCGAACTGATGTCCCGCGATCCCAGCCTTTCCGCTGAACAACTGGGCAATCTTGGGACCATTGGCCAGAGCGGCGAGCATCTGCTTTCCCTTATCAATGATGTGCTGGAATTATCAAAGATTGAGGCGGGCCGTATCGTTCTGCAGCAGGAGAATTTTGACCTCCATCGGCTTCTCCTCGGCCTGGAAGAAATGTTTCGTTTGCGATCCCAGCAGAAAGGCCTGTCCCTGGACGTTGAGCGGCGGGCCGATGTACCGCAATATATCTGGGCCGATAAAGGGAAACTCCGCCAGGTCCTGATCAACCTACTCGGAAATGCAGTGAAGTTTACAACCCAAGGCGGGATCAAATTACGAGTTAAAAATGATAAAAGCAAAACGCGTACTCTTGTTTTTGAAGTCGAGGACACAGGAGATGGAATAGCCCCAGATGAACTTAGCCTGGTATTTGACGCATTTTACCAGGGAACCGGCAACCGGCAGTCCCAGCAGGGCACTGGGCTGGGAATTCCAATCAGCCACAGATTTGTTCGGATGATGGGCGGTGATTTGACCGTTAGCAGTAAGGTTGGCACTGGGACGGTGTTTCATTTTGACGTGAAGATTGAAATTGTGGACGCCGCTGATGCCGCATCTCTGCCCATACACAGAGTCATCGGCCTGGAACCGGACCAGCAACAATATCGCCTGCTGGTGGTTGAGGATAATGACACCAGTCGCAAACTGCTGGTCAAGCTGCTGCAGATCGTGGGATTTGAAGTGCAGGCAGCGGTTAATGGCCAAGAGGCCATAGAGATATGGAAAAAATGGCAACCGCACCTCATTTGGATGGATATACGCATGCCTGTGATGGACGGATATGAGGCGATCCGTAGCATAAGAGCGTTACCGGGGGGAGGAGAAGCGGTAATCATTGCCCTAACCGCCCATGCATTTGAGGAGGACCGGATCAAGGTACTTGAGAATGGCTGCAATGACTTTGTAAGTAAGCCCTTTCGCGAAAAAGAAATTTTCGAGGTGATGCAGAAATATCTCGGAGTCCAGTACCTCTATGAGGATAGAGAGCCCCACGAAAGAGTTGAGAAAGTAATTATTGGTGATGAGCAAATGGTCGAAGCTATTGACTCGCTGCCCGCTGCCTTGCACATGGACCTTTGCAAAGCGGTCAAGTCACTCGATTTGGAGAAGGCCATGGCGATAGTTGAGCTGATTCGGGAAAAGGATCAAGACCTGGCTGAAGACTTGGCTGAACTTTTGAATTCATATCGATTTGATACTCTGCAGAAACTGTTTGAGGAAAACAAATAACAACTGAAAAATTCATATCTTTTTATGGTGAAATGATGGAGACAGCTCAAATCAATAATGAAGGAAACATTCTGATTGTTGACGATAAACCTGAGAACCTGACAGTGTTGCGGCAGATGCTGACAGAGCATGGCTTTCGAGTACGTCCTGCCATTAGCGGCGAGATTGCTCTAAAGACCGTGCAGGCAGACCTCCCCGATCTTATCCTTCTGGATATCATCATGCCGGATATGGATGGCTATGAAGTCTGCAGAAAATTAAAGGCAGATGAACAGACCAAACACATTCCAATAATCTTTATCAGTGCCTTGAATGAACTTAAAGACAAGGTGAAAGCCTTTTCTGCAGGCGGCGTCGATTACATTACTAAACCTTTTCAGATTGAAGAAGTCCTGGCCCGCGTTAATACGCATATTAATTTACATTCTCTGCAAAGATGCCTGGAGAAAAAAAATATCGAGCTCCAGAAGGCCCTTGACGAAGTAAAACAACTGAGAGGCTTTCTGCCAATTTGCGCCAGCTGTAAAAACATCCGCGATGACCAGGGATATTGGACTCAAATTGAACTATACATCCGCGATCATTCGGAAGCAGAATTCACTCATAGTATTTGTCCAGATTGTGCAACAAAATTATACCCTGATTTTAATCTCTCAGAAGAATGAAGATTTATTTGAGATATGAACAAAATACAGGTTTTTGAGTAATTACCATGAAACGAATCGTCACATTTTTCTTTTTAACGATGTTTGCCTGCAGTTTTTTGGGGGGGCTTTGTCTCGCATCTACCCATGCCGGCGGGCCCATGGTCATCACCGAAGGGCAGGATACATACAAATTGGGTCTGCACCTGGAATACCTTGAGGACCCGACCGGAAAGTTAAGCATCGAAGATGTAACTTCCGGGAACCATAAGGCGCAGTTCACCCCCAGTGAATCGGCTATCCCCATAATTGGTTTTACCGATTCCGCCTATTGGGTACGTGTCCGCCTGCGGAATGAAAATCATGCTACTAAAGACTGGCGTCTTGTAGTGCAGCAGCCCTATTTTAATTTCATTGATCTCTATCTGCCGGGCCCGGCCGGTCAATTCAAGGTCATGCTGGCCGGCAACAAGCGGCCCTTTGGCGTCAGGGAAATAGAGCACCGCCTGCCCGTATTCACTGTTGTGTTGCCTCCCCAGTCAGCTCAAACTGCCTACCTTCGTATCCAAACTACCGGCTTTCTGCTTTTTGAACTGTCCCTGTGGGCAAAAGACGCCTTCAATACCCACACCGCCAGTCACCAGTTGTTTCTGGGGCTGTTTCTGGGGGCAATGCTTACCATGACGGCGTATAACCTTTTCCTTTTTCTGGCATTAGGTGACCGTACCTATCTTTATTACGTGTTATTCCTTTTTTTCTCGGGGCTGCATATGGCAACCCTTGAGTATGGCTTTACATATCAGTTCCTGTGGCCCGACCAGGTGACGTTCAACCATATTGCCACATTCCTCTTTCCCATGCTCACCATGTTTTTTGCCCTGCACTTTGCCATGGAGTTTCTCAAAACCAGGGCCAATGCTCCGGTTATCCACCGGTTTCTGCTTGGCATGAGCATTGTTTTTCTCTTTTTTGTATTGCTGATAGTACTACAACAGATCAATATTGCGGTGGTGTGCTCGGCTATTCTGTCAGCAGCAGCCATCCTGGTCATGATGATTGCCGGGATCCAGGCCTGGCGCCGGGGTTACCAAGCGGCACGGTATTATATTCTGGGCTGGAGCATGCTCTGGCTGAATGTCTTTATACTTACTTTACACATACTGGGACTGATTCAGATTCCTTTACATGTCCAGTTGTTACCTTATACCATAATTTTTCTGGTGCTCTTTTTATCTCTGGCCCTGGCAGACCGCATCAACACAATGAAAAGAAAAACCGAGCAGGCGAAGGTACAAACCGATGACTTAAACAGGCAGCTCAAGGAACATCAAAAACAGTTAACCCGGAGTGAGAAAAAGTACCGCACCATTTTTGAAGAATCAAATGATATTATTTTTATTACAACGTTAGACGGTCAGGTTGAGGATATCAATCCTGCCTGTGAAGCCTTATCGGGCTACACCCGCACCGAAGCCCTGCAAATGAACGCCCTGGAAGCCTATGTTGATCCGGCTGACCGCGGCCGCTTTCGGGAGCTCATGCTGCAACATGGATATGTCAGGGATTTTGAGGTCAAGCTGCGCCGCAAAGATGGCCGGCAGGTTGATGGCCTGATAAACGCCACCCTCCGTCACGCTGAAGATGGCACAGTTGTGGGGTTTCAAGGGATTATGCGTGATATCACAGCGCGAAAGCAGGCTGAAGCTGAACGGCTGCGTGCGCTGAAACTGCAGGCCGAGAAAGAACTGGCTGAAGGTGCAAATCGGGCGAAAAGTAAGTTCCTGGCTAATATGAGCCATGAACTGCGTACACCGTTAAATGCGATCCTCGGTTTTTCCGAGTTGATGACCCGCGATCCGAATTTGACATTGGAGCAACAACGGAATCTGGCAACCATTGGTCGCAGCGGTGAGCACCTGCTTACGCTCATCAACAATGTCCTCGAACTGTCTAAAATTGAAGCCGGCAACGTTGAACTGCAGTTGGAAAATTTCGACCTGTCCAGGATGCTTCTCTCCCTTGAGGAAATGTTCCATATCCGTACAGAACAGAAAGCATTGGCACTGAAAATCGTTAGCAACCCGGATGTACCGAGACTTATCCGGGCGGATCAGAACAAAATTCGCCAGGTGTTGATTAATTTACTGGGTAATGCGGTGAAACATACCGAAAAAGGCGAGATCTCTCTGAGTGTAAAAATTGGCAGTCCCACTGAAGGTAATACAATCCGAACTCCTGACGCCCAATTCTTAATCCCACTTAGTTTTGAGGTCGAGGATACCGGTAAGGGAATTGCCTCAAATGATTTACACTCAATATTCCAGGCCTTTTTTCAAACGTCCGAAGTAGAGCAGCCCAGCCACGGAACCGGCCTGGGCCTTCCTATCAGCCAGGAGTTCGTGCGGATGTTGGGTGGAGAAATAAGGGTGTCCAGTCAAGTGGGCAGAGGCTCAAAGTTTTATTTCGAGATTCCGGTAGGACAGGTGAAAGAATCCGACATTGTTGAAGACAGGCTTATCCAAAGAGTAACGGGATTGGAGCCTGGCCAGCAGACTTTTCGAATATTGGTCGTTGAGGATAACGACGTCAGCCGTGACCTGCTGATCAAGCTGCTGAAACAGATAGGGTTTGATACCCGCGAGGCTGCCAATGGGAGTGAGGCAGTTGCCGTATTTGAACAGTGGCGGCCGCATCTCATCTGGATGGACATGCGCATGCCGGTGATGGACGGACATGAAGCGACCAGGCGCATTAAAGAAAAATCGGCAAACGGAAAAACCATCATCATTGCCCTGACTGCCAGTGCATTTGAAGAAGATCGGATAAAGGTATTGGCTGATGGTTGCGATGATTTCGTACGTAAGCCTTTCCGCGAAAATGAAGTTTTCAAAATGATGCAAAAATATCTCGGAGTTCGGTACCTATACGAAGCCTTAACTCCTGAAAAAATGAATGCGGAAAATGCAGACCGGGTGAAATTGACACCGGAGCTGCTGATGGAATTGCCTGCCGAATTACGGTTGGAATTAAAGAACGCTGTTGAAGTAGTCGATTTTGAAGGGGCTAGTGATGTCATCAAGAAGATATCTGATCAGAATATAGCAATTGCAGACTCATTGACTGATCTCGTGGATCAATATCGGTTTGACAGGTTGCAGAAAATTCTGGAGTAACAAACCGCCAATAATGAATATTTTACCCAGACAGGAGGGCATATCAAAATGAACAGTGAAAATATCAATGCCGGTGATGTCCTTATTGTGGATGATACTCCGGAAGCTCTGACCATTCTGAAAAAAATGCTTGAGGAGCAAAACTATCTCGTGCGTCCGGCAATCAACGGTGAAGTAGCCCTTAGATCTGTAAGTTACAGTCCACCGGAAATTATTCTCCTCGATATCCGGATGCCTGAAATGGACGGTTATGAATTCTGCCAGCGGTTAAAAGCCGGAGAGAATACCGATTCCATTCCGGTCATTTTTATCAGTGCGCTTGCCGAATTGAATGATAAAACCAGGGCCTTTTCGCTTGGCGGAGTTGATTACATTACCAAGCCGTTTCAGGACAAAGAGGTTTTGGCTCGCGTAAAAACCCATTTAGCAAACCGCAGACTACAGCAACGGTTGGAGAAAAAAAACGATACGCTTCAAAAAGCCCTGGATGAAATTAAAACCTTGCAGGAGATAATCCCTATTTGTGCATGGTGTAAAATGGTCAGAGATGATGAAGGCTTTTGGCAACAAGTGGAAGATTATTTTTTTGAACGTTCAGATGTAAAGTTCAGTCATGGGATCTGTCCCGACTGTATGGAGAAGTGCGCTTCGGCATAATTGAAAAACTCGTTGAGGAATAGGAAATGAACATGAGAAAGAAATTCCAAATAATTTACATGCTCCTCATGCTGCTTATCTTGTTGCCAGATGTGGGACAGGCAGGAGAAAAAGTCCGATTGACATTGATGGAATATCCTCCCTTGATAGGAAAAAAGCTGGAAGGGAACGGAATAGAACCGACAATCGTGACAGCTGCATTCAAAAAGGTCAACGTTGATGTCGAATATGTTTTCTTCCCTCCGGCACGAACCTATCAGGCTGCTGAAGAAGGAGTATACGACGGCACCCTTGGCTGGGTCTGGTCAGAGGAACGGGAAAAGTCATTCGATTACAGCGATCCCATTTTTCAAGCGCCATTGCTGCTGTTTCATTTGAAAGAGTTCCGCTTCGACTGGGAGACTATTGATGATTTGAGAGGAATTCCAATCGGTATTACGGCCAAAAACTATTATGGCCCCGAATTTCACCGGGCCATGGATGCCGGTATATTGACGACTGACGAGGCTTCAAAGGATATTATCCAGTTTGACAAACTCCTCCGGCACCGGATCAAGCTCTATCCTATGAATTATTATACCGGATATTATCTGATCAGAGAAAAATTTATTCCGGAGCAGGCCGCGGTGTTTACCCATCACCCCCGCCCTTTGAAAACCTCGGACTATCATGTCCTGTTCTCCAAGGCTGTGAAGGGGAATGAAGCCATGTTGGAACAATTCAATCAAGGACTACGGCAACTGAAAGAAAGCGGGGAATATGACAGAATTATTGAGAAGTATACGAAGGAATACAATCTGTAAGTGAGATCATTGCAAAGGTAGGACCAGGTGATATGAATAAGGGATTGTTACAATGAAAGACTCAATTAAAATTCTATGTTGGGTGTTTATAATAGTTTTGGCACTGACTTCGCTGGTGTATGCAGACGAGTTGCGAATTTGGACTCTCAGTGAACCACCTGGAAACTTTGTTAGTGATACTGATGAGATAACAGGGCTTTCTGTGGATTATGTGCGTGCAATTCAACAACGCATCGGAAATACAGATAGGATTCAAATGATTCCGTGGGCACGAATTTACCAAACAGCATTGAGAAAACCGAATATTGTGTTTTTCAGTGTTGCGCGGACTTTGGAACGTGAAGACAAGTTTCACTGGATCGCGCTTGTTATGCGGAAGCCATGGGCTTTCTATAGGAAAAAAGGATCCAGGTTGCAGGTCAACAGTCTGGAAGATGCGAAGAAGGTCAAAGCGATAGGGGTCATGCGGGGTGACATTAGGGCCGATTGGCTGAGGCAGCAGGGGTTTGCAAATCTTGATGACGCTGCTGATCATGAACAGAACATTGAAAAGTTGATCCGAGGAAGAATTGATTTGATCTTCTATTCTCCCCAGGGCATGGCTCATATCTGTCGGAAATTGGGGGTTGACTTCCATGAATTTGAGCCGGTGTTATTTCCCCATGCTTCACTGTCGCACATTGCGATGTCAAAGAACGGTACGTCGCTGGAGACAGTGAAATTGTGGCAGGAAACGGCGCAGCAGATCAAAGAAGATGGCATGTTTGACAAACTTGCTGAAAAATGGGCGAAATATACGCGTGAAAAGGACGGAGTTGAAGCCGAAGTGAAAGGTGGTGCTCTGAATTTCTGGAAAGAATAAATTGAATGAGTTCTAAACTATGAAAACATTGCTCCGCATGCTCCCAAAAACCTATCTTAACCTGAGGCTGAGAAATAAATTTATCATCCCGACAATCGTAGTCATATTTATTTCATTCCTGAGCGTTGGTATCTATTTCATTCATGACCAAAGAACCAAACAGGAAATCCGTCTGCAGGAGAAGGCGGAACGGATCAGCCGGTTATTGCTCTCATCAAATCTTGAAAGTATCTGGGATGTCGACCTGAAAAACCTTGAAAGGAATTGCCAGGCGTTTTTTGAGGATGAGGAAATCACCCGGCTCATCATCATTGATACCTTTAATGACGAGGATGTGCTGGTTAACTTGTCAAAAAACATTACCGGCACCAAGGATATTGTTAAGACAGCGGATTTTATCCGTGGGGATCATAAAATTGCGCAACTGGAGGTGGTATTCAGCAATTATTATTTTGAGCAGGATCTGGTTCAGCTGAGAAATACTTTGGTGATTTTGTCGGTGCTGGTGTTTCTCTTAATGATAGGAATTATTAGAGTTGTGTCACAGATTGCTTTGAGGCCATTAAAAGGAATGATGGCAGGAGTACATCATCTGACAGAGGGAGATCTGAGTTTTCAGATTCCCGTGCAGTCCCGGGATGAGCTTGGCAAACTTGCTGTTTCTTTTAACACCATGGCAGAGGAGTTGAATCACTATCACGGCAACCTCCAGGAACTTGTGGAGAAAAGGACTGCTGAACTAAATAAAGCCAATGCCAAACTGCAACAGGAAATTATTGAACGAGAAAGATATGAAGATGCCCTTCGCAAGAATGAGGAGAAATACCGCGAACTGGTGCAGAATGCCAACAGTATTATTCTGCGCTGGGACACCGAAGGAAGAATCACTTTTTTTAATGAATATGCACAAGCCTTTTTTGGCTTTCAAGAAGATGAGATTATCGGCAGGCATGTTGTGGGAACTATTGTCCCGGAAACCGAATCCTCCGGCCGGGACCTTCGTCCATTAATGGATGATATCTGCAAACATCCGCAGAAGTATGAGTACAATGTAAATGAAAATATGCGCAGAGACGGATCAAAGGTGTGGGTTGCCTGGACAAATAAGATTCTGACTGATGACGCTGGTAATCCAGTAGGTGCGTTGAGTATCGGTGCAGATATGACCGAACGTAAACAGGCAGAACAAGAGCTGGAAAGGGCCAAAGAAGCAGCCGAAGCCGCGAACAAGGCGAAAAGTGCTTTTCTGGCAAATATGAGCCATGAGTTACGTACTCCCCTTAACGCTATTTTGGGATTTGCTCAAATCATGGAGCGCAATCCGAATATTTCATCTGAAAAAGAAAATCTCAGGATTATTCAGCGAAGTGGGTCCCATCTTCTGACTCTCATCAACCAGGTTCTTGATCTCTCTAAAATCGAAGCCGGACATATCACCACTGAGGAAAACTGTTTCGACCTGTTCCACCTGCTTGATGAGCTGGAAAACATGTTATCGCTGAAAGCAGACAAAATGCATCTGACCCTGCTATTTAACTGCACCCCGGAGGTTCCGCGCCATATATGCACTGACGAGGTAAAACTCCGGCAAGTATTGATCAATCTGCTCAGTAATGCCATCAAGTTTACGGACGATGGTTCAGTGAATTTAAGAGTCTCATTAAAAAATCACAGAGACCCGGAGAACAATGAAAAATGCATGATTCTGTTTGAGATCGAAGACACTGGCCCGGGTATTGCTCCGGAAGAGATGGGCCACCTGTTCGAAGCCTTTGGGCAAACCGCCACTGGCAGAGAGGCACAGGAAGGTACAGGATTAGGATTGGCGATCAGCCACAAGTTCATACAGTTGATGGGCGGCGATATGCACGTAAAAAGTGAGGTGGGACAGGGCACGACGTTCAGCTTCGACATTCATGTGCAGGTGGTGGATGCGGATGCCATGATACAGAAATCACCAACTCGCAGCGTGGTTGCTCTGGAACCGGGTCAGCCTCGCTATCGGCTGTTGATTGTCGATGATAAGTGGGATAATCGACAGTTGCTTGTCAAATTACTCAATCCGTTTGGTTTTGATCTGCGTGAAGCCGAGAACGGGCAGGAAGCTATTGACATATGGGAAACCTGGCAACCCCATCTGATCTGGATGGACATACGTATGCCGATCATGGATGGCTATGAAGCGACAAAGAGAATTAGGGCACAGGCCTCTCGCATACCGCATCCCCCCGCGATCATTGCGGTTACAGCCAATGTTTTAGAAGAGGGACGAGCGGCGGTGATGTCGATCGGTTGCGATGATATTGTCATAAAGCCTTTTAGAGAAGCTGATATAATTGAAATGCTTCAGAAGCATCTCAATATCAGATTCTTATATGCAGCCAATGAAATACCAGCTGATAAAGCCAATCTCAAAAATGATAAATTAAGGTTAACCTCTTCTGATCTTGATGTACTGCCGAAAGAAATGCTTATGAAATTGAATGAATCAGTTGCGGCGCTCGAAATGGATACGTCTTTAACTATTATTGATGAAATAAGGAAGCAAAATAAACCTCTAGCCGATTCCTTACAAAAACTCGTTGAGGAATACCGTTTTGATAAATTGCAGAAGCTTTTGGATCAAAGTTAAGAAAATGAAACA
>PJEL010002599.1_pt1 | contig 16329 bp, 10 predicted proteins | sample 1853271 | NCBI WGS metagenome assembly PJEL01 (sample SAMN08108733, study PRJNA415343) | Invertebrate metagenome, whole genome shotgun sequencing project. | host: Globobulimina | place: Sweden: Gullmar Fjord | collected 2015-08
CAAATAGGTTGACCCCGAGTTGCGGACGGATTCGTCGAAAGGGCCGCGAGGTGGCACCTCATGTGGCCCGGCACGGGTCGCAGGAGGTGCCGCATCGTGGGTCTTACGATGAATCCCAGACCGCAACTCCGGGGCAGCGGCTCGGGCCGCTGCGTGGAGACCGCCACCGGCACCCTCCCGGCGAAGCCATCGTCACGAGATTGGGTCTCCCGGCGTGATTTTCCCGAAAATTGCAAAAAAACTGGCCTCCTGGCCGTTTTGCCTGCAATTTTCGGGAAAAGCGCGGCGGGAGATCCGGAATCGTGACGATAGGGCGTAAAAAGACTGGAGCACCAACCCTCTGCGACGAGGCCCCGGTTCGTCCTGGCCCTGCAGGACGAAGCGATCAAACGTTGGGCTAGAGAAGAGCTTGCTCTTCGAGGGCCCAACGTGAAGATCGCCAGGCAGTGAGGCACGAACGGCCGTGCCGGGGCCGGTTCGCCTCAGAGTCTCTGATATTCGACGAAGCTATAGGCGTATTCGTTGCGATCATCAGCTGGGTGGGTCTCGGCGGATACCCGGCGCCACTTCGTCTCGTCAAACTCTGGGAAGAAAGCGTGACCTTCGGGTTCGCTATGCACTCTCGTCATGTAGATATAGTCTGCAACATCGAGAGCGGCTTCGTAGATACCGCGGCCTCCGGCGAAAAAGACCTCATCGTCGCTCGCGCTTATTTTGAGGGCAGCCTCAATGGATGTCACAAAGCGCAGGCCGTCGATATCATCTCCTGGCCGGCTCGTCACGACGACAAAGGTCCTCCCTGGTAAAGGCTTGCCAACCGACTCCCAGGTGCGCCGTCCAACGATGAGATGGTGGCCCATAGTGAGCCTCTTGAAGTGTTTGAGGTCAGCCGACAAGCGCCACGGCAAATCATTATCCTTCCCAATGACTCCGTTATCGGCAACTGCAACAATGATTGAAATCTTAATGGCAGATATTCTCATACTGCGATGGGCGCCTTGATGTGGGGCTGGGCTTCGTAGTCGCGTAAGGTGAAATCGTCATAACAAAAATCAAAGAGGGATGTCCTCTCCGGTTTGATTTCCATCGTCGGCAATTTTCCGGGAATGCGCGTCAGTTGTAAACGAGCCTGGTCGAGATGATTGAGATAAAGATGAGCATCACCAAGCGTATGCACGAATTCACCAACCTTGAGGCCCGCAGCCTGGGCGAGCATCATCGTCAAGATGCTATATGAAGCAATATTAAACGGCACTCCAAGGAATACATCAGCGCTACGCTGATACATCTGACAAGAAAGCCGGCCATCAGCAACATAGAGCTGAAAAAGAAGATGACACGGCGGCAGGGCCATCGCGTCGATCTCAGCAACATTCCAGGCGCTGACGATGTGCCGGCGCGAATCGGGGTCCGTCCGCAATCGTTCGAGGGCTTCTGAGATCTGGTCAACATGTCCACCGGCAATGGGCCAGGACCGCCATTGAGAACCATATATGGGGCCGAGATCGCCGTTTTCATCCGCCCACTCATCCCAGATCGTTACCTTATTGTCGTGTAAGTAGCCGATGTTCGTATCACCAGCGAGAAACCACAAAAGTTCATGAAGAATCGAACGGAGATGGAGTTTTTTTGTTGTCAATAGGGGAAATCCTGCACCAAGATCAAAGCGCATTTGACGCCCAAAGACGCTGAGTGTGCCGGTGCCCGTGCGATCACCCTTTTGCACTCCATTGGTGAGAATATCATCGAGGAGTTCGAGATATTGACGCATCAATCACCGATTCCTTCGTCCCTCATGGTCCACTTCTGAGTCAGTTCGATCCAGCGGTGCTGACCTTTGAGCAGCAACTCGGCAAGTTCCCGAACTGCCCCCCTGCCGCCATCACTACGACACACAACGTCACACGTCGCTACAACTTCCGGAGCAGCATCAGCAGGGCATGCTGAAAGCACCGCTCTCCTGAGAATTGGTAGATCAGGAAGATCATCCCCCATCGCCGCCGTTTGCGAATCGTCGAGCCCAAGACTGAGCTGCATCGCATCAAGGTCATTATTCTTGTCCTTCGAAGCTTGCACCACAAGGTCAGAATCGATTCTTAATTCACGACATCTCGCTTCTAGTAGAGCCGAACGCCTACCGGTGATAATGCCGATTTTGATTCCGGCGTCAAGCAATAGGCGGATGCCGAGACCATCTCGAACATGAAAACTCTTGACCAATTCACCCTCGGCAGCGATATACAGACGCCCGTCGGTGAGCACACCATCAACATCGAGGACCAGCAGCCGTACCGGTTCTAGTTGTTTGCGAATCTCAGCTGGAAGATGGCTTGGCATAGCAGCATCCTATCATTTTTAATGCTCAGCATTCATCTTCAATCCTCAGCGTTCATCTGTTCATACCACTTTCGCGAGTGAAATAGTTTCCATTTACGTTTGTCGTCGTCGAGGCCGACAGCAATTTCAAGTCTTCCGAGCGCCATGAAGAGTAAGCCTTCAACTGAACCATCAAAGAGCCCAAATTCACCCATCGCCTCAAAACCATCTCCTGAGAAAGCAATCGAGTCGAAAATGACCCCATCCTTATTTGCCTCGATCCGGGCCGTTCCGTGAATCGACTCGACAATCAGCTTTCGTTTGAAAAGGCGGGCCAACCAATGGCGCTGGGCTGCCCAATCGGCAAACGGCCATGAATCCTCGAGTATGACTTCGGCATCCGCCGAAATACCCATTGGATAATCCATACGCACATGGGCCCCGGGCAGGTGCAGCGAAGCTGACCAGTGATCATGAACTTCCTCAGAATTTCGGAAAACCTTGACATTCTCGAGGCTCAGGCCGGCATCGGTCAACATGAGTTCAGAACTCTCAAGATCCCAGCCTCCAACCTCAACCCGGAGATCAAGGTCTCCTCTGATTTCGGTGCTACCCAGCTGCACCCCCATCGTAGTGCACTTGAGAAAGAATGAGCCTGTCGCGCCGCTTGAGCCCAACTCAAGGTGCGCACCGATACTGCCGCGACCTTCGCTTAAAAAAGTCAAACCTGCCGACTCCGAAAGGTAACGATTGAAAAAAGAAAGGTCATGAATCTCAGATTCGGGAAGATCAAGCGTGAGTTGAAGACCTTTCAACCCTTGATCAAGATGAATCTCCGATCCTGACGCTTCGATTTTCATGCCTGGCCCGAAAATACCTGCGCTCGTTTGACCGAGACCCCGAATCTCCAGTTCAGAGATCGTTATTGCTTCATCGTTCATACTCAATCCAAGCGAACCAACAACCTCGCTGAAATTCAAGATGCCCGAAAGCCAATCACCGCTTTTTCCACTGGTCATCATTCCAATAAGGGGGTATGAATCGCCCATTTCGAGATAAAGAAGGGTATTGAGGTCAAGCGTCTCCTGTAAACTGACTTCACCTCGTGCGAGGTCGATTCTTGCCCACCAATCATCATCGCGTTCTTGATCGAAGCGAGCACCTTTGACTGTGAGCCACGTACCGTCAACAGCATATTGTTGGGCCTCGATATCGCCCCTGCTCAGGTTGAGTCGAAGGCTGAGATCTCCGGCCATCGTAGTATGCCCGAGGTCAACGCCAATACCGTCGGCCTCGACCATCGCAATACCCTGGGCCACTCCGTCAACGATTTCGAGATAAGCTTCGACAGATCCACTGCTACCGGCTTCAAAAGCAATAGCTGAAGTCTCAGGAATGAATCTATTAAACACCGAAAGGTCAACAAACTTCGACTGGGGTAATTTGGCTTCGAGGTTGAGTTGTTTGATACCCGATTTCGCATCGATGACAAGATCGTCGGCCTCAAGGGTAAAACCCGGGCCCTGAAGATATCCACCAACCGTTCCCCGGCCGGCAATACCAAGATGGCTGAGAACGATGGTTTGTTGATCCGCGGACACAACGGCACGAATCCGCACATCGTCAATGTTGAGCAGATCCTCCAGACCCAAGCCTGAGTGTTTTCCCGGCATATAGGCTGAAAGAAGAAGACGAGTATTCGCGAGCCATGCCGTCACCGATGCCTCAACCGATACAGTCCCGTCGTTATCTGTCCGTCCCTCATCGACCACAATGTATCCGCTCCACGGCTCATTCTCCGCCGAGTCTTCTTCCCTCGATCTCACCTCCTCGAACCAGAAGCGCGATCCTGAAACATCAAGTGCGAGTGACTGGAAATCGTTTGAGAACATCTGCAGATCAACCCCGAAATCTCCACCGACCGGAAGATTACAGATGACGAATTGAGCGGCTTCTGCACTCAGACTCACCGAACCAGCGGCTCTTCCGCTGCCGGCCATGAAATAACCTTCGGCCACTCCGCTAGCCCCCGGTTCGAACTCAAATCCAGCCGCCTCAGGAAGAAACGCATTGATCAGCGAGAGGTCGGGAATCTCAGTTTCGCTAAGCGCCATTTCGAGTTGAAGACCCTTAAAACCTTCTCCGAAAACAATACCGTCGCTTGCAACATGAACTGTCGATCCTCCACCGCCGAGCAAAGATCCTCCAAGTCCCGTTCCACTGATCTCGATATTCTTGAGCTCAAACATCCGCTGATTGAGATGGATATCTGCTTGCGCATTCAGATCTCTGATCATAAGAAGGGTGGCGAGCAGATGCCGTTTGTCAGGCGGAGCAAAAGCAACAATCAAAGGCAAAGAATCTCGCATCGCGATTTCGACGTCGCTATTGATCGTGACCGGTTTATTAAGATCTAGAATGGCTTCATTCAATCCGACTTTCAGCCACCAATCAGCATCAATTTTCTCACTACCCCCCACGATTTCGACGCTATCAATTCGTAAACTGGTGCCCGCGATATCGAATTCGGCCTCTGTTGGATCAATACTATCGAGCACAAGATCGAGGGAGAGATCACCGGCAATCAGGAGATCATTGATATCAACCCCGATGTTTTCCCCAACAATCATCAACTCACCACCACCAGACGACTCGGTGAGTTCGAGATGGGCCTTCGCCATCGCTTTGCTGTCGGGCAAAAAGTTGATGGCCGCTTCTTTTGGAATGAGACGGTTGAAATCCGCGAGATCGGGAATATCACACTCCGGAAGATCGAGGGTGACATAAAGATCACTGAAGGCATGCGTGACATCCTTGATCGAAGCCGTTGCAACGACCGCAAGACTCATCGGCTTGGTCTTCTGCGCTGAATCAGCAGCAACACCGGTCCCAATGCCTGAGATCATGGCATCAAGCGTGGCCTCATGCTTCCCATCAACCTGCATCTTGACCTCGGCCTGGCCACCGATTTCCAGGTCAGCAAGCGCAACGCTCAACCTCGGCGAACTGAACTCAATCGTGCTCCCGTCTGAGACCGTGCCCCTCAACATATTGACATCGGCAACGAGCTGACCCCCTCCGTGCAGGCTAAACCACGGCAAATTGCCAAAGAAGAGGTTGAGAAAACCGAAATCCGCGACCTGCCCAGTCATTGTAAAATCCGTTTCAATATCGATCAGCAAATCGAGCAATCGGCGACCCCGCACCGGACACGGACCCATCAATCCCGTCATCCGGATCTCGAGTTCTTCACCCACTTTCGTTGTGCCTGTAAATACCTCGGACGAAGGCAACTCGAGTGCAAATCTTGGAATATCAAGCTCTCCTCCGAGTTCGAATTCCATGTCGCCGACAAGCCGGCCGTCGCTGACTAGACGATACGCCGCCATCCAGATCTCGTGCACATTTTCTGCGACCACATTGTCAAGATCGATAACCCAAGGGAACCGGCGTTTCTTTGGCTTGAGGAGTTCCAGCTCAGGCCTGAACTCTGGCATCCCCCGAATTATGGGCTCGAAGCGGCGCCCCGGCGGTGCGGGCCCACCCTCAATGTGTTGGCGCCGCATCTTGTAACTCAGGCCTGAGGCCTGAACTTCGGTAGCGTGGAATCTGAAGCGTGCTAGGTCAAGGAGTCGAACTACAACCGCTCCCTTTTCGATTTTAAGTAAAAACTGATTTCGCACCGTCTGACCGGTCATCGCAAAACCACGCACCTCAACATGTCCGGGAATGAAGGTCCATGCCGATTCCCAGCTCGTCCGGTTCTTGATCGGATTCTTCGACATCATCCGTTCAAGCACGCCTGAAACAAGCAGAAGATTCGCAACCCCGAAATAGAGGAAGTAGAGCGTAGCGATCGCCAACGCAACCCTCAAAGACCATCGTCGAATTTTGCTGATCACCCAATGATTCTACTACGAAGAGACGCCCGCCCTGAGTCACTCGTGCAAAGCCAATGAAACAAACCCGCTCAACCTGCTAAAGTGACGTTGACTGAGAAAAGATGCTCTGACTCCTTGCTCAACGATATAAAGCGAGCGTCGGGCAGAGGGGGTTTAGAAATGAACAGAATTTGGTATGCCACGACGGTTTTTTGGGTCATCTTTGCACTCGCTTGTGCCGGTGGAAGTGGCGCCCACCGCCCCGAACCTCAGCCATCCCCAACCGCCAATCCCATCGCCGACCAGACGTTGCGCGACGCTGCGTTGGAGGGCCAAATCGACGTCATGGCGACAGCCGTCGATCAAGGAGCGCGTATTGACGCCATCGACGCCGACGGCCGAACTGCTCTGATGTACGCCGCTTTCAATGGCCACACAGAAGCGGTTCGATGGTTGCTCGACCGTGGAGCAGCAGCCAACGCAAAAGAACACGTCAATCGTACAGCGCTGATGTTCGCTTCGTCAGGCCCGTTTCCCGAGGCGGTACAGCTTCTTCTCGATCATGGATCGAACCCCAACGACACAGATGCTCATGAGGATTGGACTCCGCTGATGTTTGCCGCTGCCGAAGGCCAACTCGAGGTCATTCGCATACTGCTGGATTTTGGAGCCGACCCGTCCGCTGTCGATACAGACGGTGACGTCGCTGCAGACCACGCAGCCCAGAACCGCCATTCTGAAGCCGAAAGCATACTCCGAGCTGCCTTGAAAACGCCCTAAGCAAGGATCGATCAAAGGCGGCAAGAACGTAGGGTGGGCCTTGGCCCACCATCGGCGTTGAGCTTTGGTGGGCCAAGGCCCACCCTACAGTGATTTCTTGACCTCGCGAAAATATGCATCAAGATCTGAGTCGACGAAGTATCGTCCCGGCGCTGGATGGAGACCAACCGAACCCATATTGACGACGATGACGTCTGAGCGAGCGTGCTGCGGGAGAAAAGCTGCTGGATACACCATCAGCGAAGAACCAAGCACCAGCATGAGATCCGCTTCGTGCACCGCTTCAACCGCAGCGTCAATGCCATCAACAGCCTCACCGAAGAATACGACGTCGGGTTTGACGAGGCCGCCACACTCACAAAGAGGCACCGCCATTTCGCCTAGCATTTCTTGGAGATCCCCGAGCTTGAAGCTCTGATCGCAATCAAGGCAATGGCTGGTCCAGTAGCCGCCGTGAATCGGAATCACCACCCGTGACCCCGCCTGCTGATGTAAGGGGTCAATATTTTGTGTGATCAATGCCCGCACTTTGCCTTCAGCCTCAAGTTCAGCGAGAAAGAGATGGGTAAACGTTGGCTCGATAGTATCGAGCACCGACATAAGATCGCGAGTAAACTCGAAAAACGGCGCCGGTTCTCTTCTGAAAGCAGCAATATCAAAAACCCGCTCAGGATCGTAGCTCCGGGTGACGTACAAGCCTTGAGGTCCACGGAAATCGGGGATTCCTGCAGCCGTCGAGATCCCCGCGCCCGTCAATACGACGATTCGTTCAGCGCGTCGAATCATCGCTGCACACTCACGCGGTGTCAAAATGCTTAGACTCACTTCTCAATGATATCCCGTTCTCAATGATATCCTGTTCTCAATGATATCCCGCCCAAGGAGGCCCTCCCTTGTCTGATCGATTCCATCCAATTGCCATGGAGAGTCTCGTTGATTGGATCTTCTCCGAGTACGAGAGCCGTAAGTCAATTCTGGGCCTGCCTCGCGAACTCTTTTTCATGCCCCACGAAAACGATCCATTCAGAGTCGGGCTTTACGACCAAATTCTGCAGACACCATTTGGTGTCGCTGCGGGCCCGCATACCCAGATGGCGCAGAATATTGTGCTCGCGTGGCTCACCGGCTCACGTATCATCGAGCTAAAGACCGTTCAAATCCTCGACAAACTCGACATCACCAAACCGTGTATCGACATGCAGGATGAGGGATACAATATTGAGTGGTCGCAAGAGCTTCTGATAGATGAGTCGATCGACGAGTACGTTCGCGCATGGGTCTTGGTGCACGCTCTGCACTCGGTTCTCGACCACCCTACGCCTGACCCGCAAACCCTCTTCAACATGAGCGTTGGCTACAACCTTGAGGGCGTCAAGGGTAGCAAGATCCAACGCTTCATCGATACGATGCTTGACGCCAAGCATCTGATCAGCCACCACCTCGATATTGTGCGCCGCCGCCGCCCCGATCTTGAGGACCTCTCGGTGCCGTCACAGATCTCATCGAGCGTCACTTTATCAACAATGCATGGCTGTCCCCCCGATGAAATCGGCCGCATCTCCTCCTTCCTGATGAACGAGTGGCGTTTACATACCAGCGTCAAACTCAATCCAACCCTGCTCGGCCCCGAAAAGCTTCGTTCGATCCTACACAACGACCTCGGCTGGTCCCACGTTGATGTGCCCGATGCGGCGTTCGGCCATGACATTAAATTTGACGAAGCCATCGGTCTTCTGCAGGAACTCGAAGCGACTGCAGAAACTACCGGCGTCACTTTTGGCGTCAAATTGACGAATACCCTCGAAGTGAAACACAACGGCGAGGTTTTTGATCCTCATGAAGCATCGATGTACCTCTCGGGAAGACCGCTGCACGCGCTCTCCGTCAATGTGGCTCACAGCCTCAGCGAAGCCTTCGACGGCCGCCTCTTGATGTCGTTTGCCGGTGGCGCTGACGCATTCAACGCAGCCGATCTTCTCACGACCGGCTTGCGCACCGTCACCACGTGCTCCGACGTACTCCGCCCGGGCGGATACAGCAGAATGCTGCAATACATCGAGGCCACCCGTGATCGCATAGGCACATTGGGCGTCTCGTCGATCAATGAACTCATCCTCGCTACGGCAGGAGACAGCGACAATCTCGTCGCATCGGCGCGAAAGAACCTCGCACAGTACGCATCGAGAGTACGGAGCGAAGAATTCTCGAAGGAATCGAGCTTCGATCGCGGGGCGACAAAAACGGCCAGAAAACTGGATCTCTTTGACTGTACCGAAGCGCCGTGCAGAGATGCTTGTTCTGTCGACCAGGGAGTTCCGCAGTACATGAGGGCTGTTCACGAGGGTGATCTCGAGCGGGCCCTTCAAATCACCAACCACGACAATCCTCTGCCCGCCGTTCTCGGACACGCCTGCACCCACCCTTGTGAACCAGTATGTCTGCGTACCCACTACGATCAGCCACTGGCGATTCGTGAAATAAAACGATTCATCATGGAACAGGAAGCACCGGTTATTCAATCGGCAACTGCCTCAAACGGCGTTCGTATCGCGATCATCGGTGGCGGCCCTTGTGGATTGTCGGCCGCAACATTTCTCGGGCGAGCTGGTTTTGATGTCACAATCTTCGAGCGCCAACCCTACTCTGGCGGCATGGTCGAAGGCACAATTCCCGTCTACCGGACAAGCCACAAGATCATGAATCAGGATCTCGAACGGGTGAAGGCACTCGGCGTCCACATTGAATACGGACGCGAATTTGGGACCGATTTCAATCTCGAAGATCTCGAATCTCAAGGATTCGCCTACTCGATCATCGCCGCTGGCGCCCAGGAGGGCTGGACTCTCGGCATCCCCGGCGAAACGGGCGATGGTGTTTTTGACGGATTAAATTTCCTACGCCAGGCCAAACACGGTACAGCGCCATTTCTCGGTCAACGTATCGTGGTCATCGGCGGTGGCGACGTCGCGATGGACTGCGCCCGTACCGCCCGGCGGCTCTCCGGTGCTCAGGTTTCTGTCATGTATCGACGAACACGATCGGAAATGCCTGCCCAGAACGAAGAGATTGAAGATTTACTGATTGAAGGCGCACGTCTCGTCGAACTCGTTGCGCCATTATCAATATTACGGTCAAACGAACGTCTCACGGCGCTTCGCCTCGCACGCATGAAGCTCGGCGACAAAGATGCATCCGGCCGACGCCGTCCTGTGACCATCCCCGGCGACGAATTCGAGGTTGAGGTCGACTCGATCATTCTTGCGATCGGCCAGAAGCCAACCCTCGAATTCCTGAGTACCGAAAATATCGAATTGACAAAGAGCGGCCACGTCGTCGTTGACGAGCAGAGTCTTGAAACCACCCGCCCCAGGGTATATGCCGGTGGCGACGCTATTTCAGGCTCGACTTTGTCGATCGTGCGCGCATGCGGACACGGGCGGCAGATCGCCCAAGATATCCAGGCACGGGAGAAGCATAGCGCCCGTTCTCCGGAAAAGAAGAATCGCGCAGATCGGGCCGATCTTCTGCGCCGCCGGGCACATCGACAGTGGCGCGTAGCTGTGCCCCATCTCGAAGCTGAAAAACGAAATGGTTTTGATGAAGTCGTGCTGACCCTTCAGGCGAACACCGCCCGTGAAGAAGCAGCCCGCTGCCTTGATTGCGATCTGATGTGTTCAACCTGCGAAACTGTATGTCCCAATCATGCGATCTTCACGTATGAAGTTTTCGGGAGAAAGATCAGCCTCCCTCGACTCGTCGTCGAAAATGGCCAACTCAAAAAGAAAGCACTCAAGGACTCTGCAATCACGCAGACTCTACAAGTTGGCGTACTGACAGATTTCTGCAACGAATGTGGCAACTGCACCACGTTCTGCCCGACGTCAGGCGAGCCTTATCGTGATAAACCAAGACTTTATCTCAATCGCGACGATTTCGAAGCCGAGAGTGACAACGCCTTCATGATGTCAAAAACTGAGGGAACGTGGCGCATCGAAGGTCGTTTTGCAGACGATCACCACCGCATCGATCTCGGAAAAACCCTTCGATACTATTCCCCCGAGATTGAGATGGTCTGCGAACCCTCTGGCCTTAAAATCGTCGAAATAGCACTGGTCAATGATCTCAAACAAGACGAGGAGATTGACCTCGCGCCGATGGTTACGATGCTCACCCTCCTCGAAGGAATTCGTGATTCGATGCCGGGATTTCCGATGGCTGATGGCTGGTGAGATATGCGGGCTGAACCCCGAATTGCCCTGTGTCCTTCCGGCGGGGGGTTCAGAGCTGCCCTCTTTCACCTCGGTGTGCTTCGTCGCCTGCACGAGACAGGCGTACTCGATCAGATTTCGACGATTTCTTCGGTATCCGGCGGTTCTATCGTCGCAGCTTTCGTCGCAGACCGAATAGTCGCTTTGGGCGGGCAAGAGATTCTCGAGAATCACGGCTACACCCTTGCCGAAGCTGGCATGCGACGATATCTCCCTGATTTGTTATCTCCAGAAGAAACCGCGTTCACACTGCCCCACCCCAACATGCTCGACACCGGCGAGGCGGCTGCCGGAATTGCCAACAGCCACCGCCGCTTCTCCCTCAAACGGGCGTCACGCTTACGCTAGCAGCGAATTCAGAATTTTGAATTTTGAATTTTGAATTTTGAATTTTGAATTTTGAATTGAAGATTGGGTTGCTCTCAGGAATTGCAGCGCGATGGCGGCGATATGGTCGTCAGGAACGTCACATGGCATGTACTGTTGCTGGTTTTCCCAAGCATCTGACCTCCACTCGTAGCGCTCCCTTCCCAATTAAAAATTCAAAATTCAAAATTCAAAATTAATCCCCGTGATATCCTCTGATTGTGAGGTAAAAATGCCAGACGAAAAACAACCCGAGAAAGAAGAAGAACTCCCGGAATTTGTCATCGAAGGCGCCCGATCGGGGCGTTCGCGCTGCAAAACCTGTCGCCGTAAGATCGCGTTGGGTGGACTCCGCATTGGTGTCCTCATCGAGGGGCCATTTGGCACCGGGTATCTCTGGCACCATCTCAAATGTCTTGCCAAAAATCGCGTCGGCTTCGTCGAGCGCGCTTACGAACTCGAGGCGTGGAACTTTGCCAAAGAAAAGCCCAAAGGTCTACCGAAAATAGAAACCTTACGTGGGCTTGGCGACAAGGTCGAGAAACAAAAGGCAGAGCGGCAAGAAATGCCCTATGCTGAACTCGCACCCTCTGGACGTTCGAAGTGCAAACAATGTGGTGAAAGCATCGCCGAAGGCTCGGTCAGAATCATCGTCGGCCGTGAAGTGGTCTTCGGTCAACAGGTGCGTTCGACGCCAGTTAAGGTGCACCCCGGTTGCATCGCCGCTGAACTTGAGCGCGATGATACTACTGTCACGATCGACGAACTCGAGATCGGCCTGCGCGCACATTCAAAAACGATGGCGCCCGAGGCTGTCGATGCCTTGTGCACGGAGTGCAGCGCACAATCCTGACGCTACCAGGCAACCCCTAGGGAACTTATTGGTTTTTAATGCCCGAGTGAAGCGCCGGAATCCCTTCGGGATGGACCGGAACAGGAAAAAAACGCAAGGGCGCTAAGACGCAAGGAAAATCCCAAACTTTGGACCTGCGTCTTTGCGCCCTTGCGTTGTCTTCTGGAATGTGGCGTTCGGGACTGTGAGTTTCTTGCCGATGTGTCCCTGAGGCCCGGCCAGGGTGGAGTGCTCTCAAGAAAGCCGCGCCCATCAATCACTTGCATCTCATTTCCAGCGACCATACACTGGGAAGTGTTCTTTAATATGGTTAATGATCACTACTTATGAGTTTGACAACGCGTCCTTTGCAGGTCCGGTTGCTGGTGGCTATCATTGGCCTCACTGCGGTCTTTTTCTCGATACTGGGCTGGATCTCAGTTGACCGCATCTCCGAGCTGACCAGAGAAACGGTCCATACGAAAGCACTTGATGTTGTTGCTCTTCGCGGCCAAGAAATCGAGAGCTTTTTCCGCGAGCACGCCCGCGTCGCCGATACGATGCTTCGAACACCTTCGTTTCGTGATTTTTTTGTCGGCTACGACACTTCCAGGCAAGCTCTTGAAGATGACATCAAATACGATCGACTCGATGCCCTTTTTCATTCAGTTGTCGATTCGAACGATAGGATCACCTCGGCCTTTTTCGCGACTGAAAACACCGGCGAGTATTTTCGTGAGAGCGGCCGAGTCGAACGGGAAGGTTATGACCCCAAAACACGATGGTGGTGGGCCGAAGCGTTAAAGAAAGACCGTCTCTACGTGCGATCACCTGGCATCGATGCAGGAACCGGAGAAATCATAGTAACTGTTCAGACAACCGTAACTCTCGATGATGGACGTTTTCTCGGCGTAGGTGGCATCGACGTAACTCTCGGTTCATTAGGTGATCTTGTTGGCAAGATCACGTACAAGGGCGTAGGCGACGCGTTTCTTGTTGATCACATGGGTCAAATTATCTATTTTCCCGGCGTCGGACCTAATGGATCGAGTCTTGAAAAGTTTTCCACCAAACTCGAAGAAGTCGAGTCACTTTCAACTGGTAGCGAGGGTTTCTCCGATCTCGCCGAACGCCTCAAGAAACGAGAACCGGGTCTCGATCGCGTACGGTGGCACGATCAGGATCTGATCGTTGTCCATACGCCCGTCAGGGCGACCTCTCCAGATTTTGAATGGACTCTCGGATTGATGGTCCCCGAAGAAATCATCACCGCAGCTATTAGCCACGCCCGTTGGACAACAGCTTTAGCCGTGCTCATTGCGATAGGCGCCATCGCATCCGCTACCTTGTTCGTCAGCCACAGGATCAGTCAACAACTACGGGTTGAAGATCGACACAAGGCTGAAATTCTGGCTGAAGCGAACCTTACGCTTCTAGAAGCGGATCGCATGAAGAGCCATTTCTTGGCGACAATGAGTCACGAACTGCGCACGCCCCTCAATTCAATCATTGGCTTCGCTCAGATCCTTGCAAGCCGCCTCGATGGCAAGATTGACGCAGTTTTCGTAAAATTTCTTAACAATATCCACAGCTCGGGTCAACACCTTCTGACGATGATTTCTGACATTCTTGATCTTTCGAAGGTCGAAGCAGGCAAAATGGAACTTGAAGCTGAATTCGTTGACGTCGAAGACGTTGTCAACGGCGTCTGTTCTGTTGTCCATGGCATCGCTCGAGAACGCCACCTCACCTTCGACATTGATATCGAAGATGGCCTGCCCCGCATCGAGGCCGATCTCGTCCGCGTCAAGCAGATCCTTTTCAACCTCCTCTCAAATGCCGTTAAATTTTCAGCCGATGGAGGCGTCATCACGATCGTCGTGCGTCAGTTGGCGATCGAAAAATCATCACTCGGCGCACCATCTATTGAAATCACCGTCATCGACCGCGGCATTGGCATCAGTGAGAATGACCAAAAAATCATTTTTGACGAATTTCGCCAGGCAGAAAGCGCGGGCGATTCGAAAGCCGGCGGCACCGGACTCGGCCTGGCGCTGGTCAAGAAACTCGTCGAACTACACCTCGGCACAATCAGCGTAGACTCGAACACCGGCGATGGCAGCGCCTTTCGTGTCGTGCTCCCACGAAGGTTCCAATGTGCTGAGAGTACTGGCGTTTTCTTTTCGGAAGCACCTCTTCCAAAACCAAGGGGAAGATACATTCTTGTTGTCGAAGACGACACCACGGCCTACCAGATTATCAGCCGCAGTTTGGCTTCCGCCGGTTACATCCCCGAACGTAGCCCCACCGGAGAAGACGCGCTCGAATTGGCGATCAAACTCGATGCAATCGCAATCGTACTCGATATCATCTTGCCGAGAAAAGACGGTTGGGAAGTCCTACGGGAACTGAAGAACCACGATGAGACCCGTCACATTCCTGTGATTATGGTTTCTGTGCTCGCGAACCACGAACTCGGGCTCGCCCTCGGCGCCGACGCCTATTTTTCAAAACCGATCGATCGTGCGCTGCTCCTCGGAACGCTTGGCAAATTGACCGGCAACCAAAATGTCAACGGACAATCGGTGCTGATCATCGATGACGATGAACGGGTTCACGAATTGCTTCAGGAGATCCTCGCTCCTGCCGGATTCTCCGTCAACTGCGCGATCTCAGGTCAGCAGGGCCTCTCGATAGCCAAAACGCAACCGCCACCCAACATTATTGTGCTCGATCTCATGATGGAGAAGATGGATGGATATGAGGTCGCCAGGGAGCTTAAACTCGATCCCCGCACACGACATATACCTGTCGTCATTTTTACTGCAATGCATCCCTCGCGTTCCAAACGTGAACAACTTCGCGGAAAAATCGAAGCCCTGGTGCACAAAGCCGCCAGCCCCGGCTCTCCCGACCTATTACCAGTCCTCAACGATGTTATAGGAAGAAACGAATTGTGAATTTTGACTTCTTAATTCTGAATTTCAGAAGGGACCCCAGAAACATTGAGGGTCCCTCGGGAATCTTGGATTCTTGAGCGCGATTCATTCCGTAATTCAAAATTCAAAATTCAAAATTCAAAATTACCCAGTCTTTTGACTTATCATGGGTAGATGATGCCACTTGATCATGCCCCTGAAATTTATCTCGTGGTCGATGACGGCCCGTGTGCCTGTTCTCCGGTGCCGATCACAAACGGCCTAACGATCGGCCGATCATCGAATTGCAATCTGACCTTGAGTTCTCAGTTAGTTTCACGAGTGCACGCTGAGATTACGAAACACGATGCCGGGTTGTTGATCAAAGACCTCAATAGCATCAATGGAACCTTCGTCAATGACCAACGCATCTCTGAGGCTCCTATCGTTCATGGTGACCAAATCAACATCGGCGACTTTCGCCTGCTCGTACACGTTGGATCGCTTGCGAATATTACAGCGGCCAACTCCGATGTCGTGATGTATTCTTCGAGCGAAGATACCGAATCTCGAATCAGCTTGCACGGAGATTCCGGCGCCCTGCACGAAACTTCGTTTGGTGAAGACGCAGCACGTGCCGAACGCGCAAGCTTACGTCTTGAAACCCTCGTTAATGTTACGCAACGGCTCGCCCGGCTCCATGAGTTTGACATTCTTGAGCCACTCATCGTCGATGAGGTCATGCGCATCCTACCGGCCGAACGCGTCGTCCTTTTCCGCGTTGACAAGAACGAAGAACTGCAAGTTTGTGCAGCACGCAACTCAACCAGCCCAGGAGCCCCGGTTGGAGTCAGCCGCACGATTCTAGAAGAAGTCTGTTCCAAGCGCCTGTGCATTCTTTCGGCAGACGCCTCCCTCGACGAGGATATCGATGTCTCGGATAGCATTATGCTTCAGAATATTCGTTC
>PJEL010002600.1_pt1 | contig 16326 bp, 7 predicted proteins | sample 1853271 | NCBI WGS metagenome assembly PJEL01 (sample SAMN08108733, study PRJNA415343) | Invertebrate metagenome, whole genome shotgun sequencing project. | host: Globobulimina | place: Sweden: Gullmar Fjord | collected 2015-08
TGCTATTTCTCTAATCAATGGGGGGTCATCAAGTGCCTTTCCTCTTTCATCACGACACAAACAAGATGCAAGATCAAAACGGAATCCGTCTACATGATACTCTTCGACCCACTTCACCAAGGAATCAATCACAAGGTCCTTTCCACGCTTTCCATTGACATTGACAGTATTTCCACATCCTGACAGGTTCACGAGAGCTGGATGTCCTCCAGGAATCTGTTGATAGTATTCCAAGGCATCAATTCCTCTCCAAGACAACAAATATGGATCCGCATCATCACTCTCGGCGGTATGGTTATAGACAACATCCAGAATAACCTTGATACCTCTGCTGTGCAGTGTCTGGACCATTTTTTTAAATTCAGTTGCAGCCTGGACCGCATCTGCGGCAGGATTTCCTGTTTTACTAGATCCGAATCGCGACATTGGAGCCATAAAACTCAGATGAGAATATCCCCAAATATTCGTCATGTGATCTCTTGGGTTTTTATGGCGCTGGAACTCAAGCTCGTCGTATTCAAATACAGGCAGCAGTTCAACGGCGTTTACTCCCAAGTCAACCAAGTGATCCACTTTCTCAGCAATACCTGCAAATGTTCCTCGTGTATCATCCTCCAGCCCACTTGACGGGCTTGCTGTGAATGACCTCACAGCTAATTCCATAATGACAAGGTCATGTTCAGGAACATCAGGTTTTTTATAGTCTTTCCCCCAGTCAAATTCTTCAGGATCTAGATCATATGTGCCATAAAATTGACTTCCTTTCTTCCCCTCAAATCGCTCAAACTCATCCCGAACTCCAAACCGGGACCTCCCAGCGACATATGGAGCATATGGGTCGAGCAAGATTCTTGTAGGGTCCCACCTGAATGGAGTCTCCCAGCCTCCCTCACCATGAACCTTGAGACCGTACAAGATTCCATTGAAAGGAAGATTTGGTACACATCCATGCCATATATCACCTTCTCTGTGCATATCCAACGTGGCCAGCTCAGTACCCTTGCCATCGAAGAGTACCAGCTGGACTAGTGTAGAGTGCTTTGATGCCACAGCGAAATTCACCCCTGCAGGTTCTTTCGAAAGAGATGGTCCCAAAGGATGAGTAGATCCAGGAACCAGTGAATACATCCCCTGACCCCCTCCTTGCTCTGCAATATTCTGTGCAACAGCAGTCACCGTCTGTCGGTCTTGACCTCCTCCAGTTCCAAAAGGTATTAGGGTCGTCTCAGCACGCCTTATTTTTCGTCCAAATCGCAAAGGCGATTTGATACATGTATCGAAACGTTTTTCACTCACTGTATGGATAAGACGGGGTGATGATTTCTGTATGGTTTGCACGTGCCTTTGCATGGTGGAGATCAGCAATTCTCGGGAGGGCTCGGATCAAGTACGTTATTCTCACATACACCACAGACACATGTACAATATAATTTTGAAATGTTTTTATGTATGATACAGTCGTGATCACAGCAATCTATTGAGCCAAGAGGGAAATTAATGGCCTTCTCTATGTACATCATGTAGGCTGTAACAACCAGCTGGCTTATTAGCCAAGATACAAGCTTGAAATTGCGTAGAGAATTCTCCATCCTTATGCTGCCACACATTCCATGGGATTGATGGAAGTCTCAGATGGCAGTATCTGGTATCCATGATGACGATGATGACATAGGTACGTTGCATGCATGTGCATGGCCGGCCATGGCCATGGCGCCAGACTGCTTTTTAAGATTTTTTTGGATTTTCTGGACTGATCGGATATTGATCACCTGAAAGTCAAATCTACAAGATAATACAATGCAAGTAGCTGTTTAGATTTAGATAAATCTTTTAGAAATACACAACGCGTGTGTTGTGAATTGTGTAGTGACTCTGCATGCACATGTGCAAGTAGTGTTTCATGCCCCACGGCCTACGAAATAGTCACGATGGTCTCTCAAAAGAAGCGAATACATAAGAAATCTACGAAACCTCTTGTAGAAACGGTTGAAGATGAGCCATTATTCGCGGATGCTGGATTAGATGAAGTAGCTAGTGACGTAGACCTTGAAGAAGAGGAGAGAGAGGCAGCTGAGACAGCGGCCGCTGTTGATGTGGATAATGCGATTGTGGAGTATGAGAGATCTCTTCAGAAGATGGCGGAGGGAGAGTCTGATGACGAAGGAGAGTTTGAGGATGTTGCAAGTGATTCATCAGAGGAGGAGCGGCCACAAAGGAATACTGTAGGAGAGGTTCCTTTGGAATGGTACTCGGATGAAGAGCATATTGGATACGACCAAGAAGGTGATAAAATAATAAAAAAGAATCGTAAAGACAAGCTTGATCAATTGTTAGATAGGAATGATGATTCATTGGCTTGGAGGACAGTGTATGACAAATACAATGATGAAGAAATTGTGCTGTCAAAGGAGGAAATCCGAATGATTCAGAATATTCGAGCAGGGAGGTTTGCACATAGTGAGCTTGATCCATATCCTGATGAGAATGATTGGTTTAGTCGTCATAGGGAATACATGCCTCTGAGTGCGGCTCCAGAGCCCAAGAGTCGGTTCACGCCATCAAAGTGGGAGGAGAAGAAGGTTGTCAAGCTTGTCAGAGCAATTAGAAAAGGATGGTTGACAACGAACAAGCCTCCTCAAAAGCCTGAAGTGTACAAACTCTGGAATGATGATGCAGAAGAGTTGAACAAGACGATGGCTGGTTTGACATATCTGGCAGCTCCAAAGATGAAGCTTCCTGGGCATGAGGAGTCATACAATCCTCCAAAGGAGTACTTGCTGTCTAAAGAAGAGGAGCACGCTGCGGAGTTGGAAGCCGAGGAAAATGATGAACCTGCTCCATTTATTCCTAAATCATTTGATTCGCTGAGGAAAGTGCCAGCGTATGAACGGTATATCAATGAAAGGTTTGAGAGGTGTCTTGACTTGTATCTGTGCCCTCGAACGCGGATCAAGAGAATGGATATCAGTGATCCCGAGTCCTTGGTACCAAAATTGCCAAAACCAAAGGAACTTCAGCCTTTCCCTACAATTCTATCGATTACATATCTTGGGCACTCTTCAAAGGTCACTTCCCTCTCCGTTCATGCATCTGGTCAATGGCTCTTGTCAGGATCCCGTGATGGAACTGTCAAAGTATGGGAGGTAAAGTCAGGAAGATGCATAGAGACATGGACTTTTGATACCACAATTCATAGAGTTGCGTGGTGTCCAAAAGGAATGTCAAGTCTCTTTGCTGCTGCAACTGGGAAGACTCTTTTCCTTGTCCCAGCCAAGGTTAATAAAACATTTAGTGACACGATTGAAATGCTCGAAGCTACAAAGAGTACAGATGACGATGAGAACTCACCTGCATCCTGGTCAGTCACTGAAGTCAAATCATCATTACATAATACTGTTGCAGTGACCATCTCCCACGCGTTTGAGGTGACTGATGTTTCCTGGCATAATGCTGGTGATTATTTCTGCTCTGTCTGTCCCAAAGGAAACACAAAGGCAGTGCTAGTTCATCAACTTAGCAAAGGAAGTTCTCAAAATCCATTCAGAAAGAATAGAGGTATAGTTACAAGGGCCCTCTTCCACCCATCCAAACCATTTTTCTTTGTTGCAACCCAACAGGCTGTCAGAATTTATAATTTAGCAAAGCAGTCCTTGGCAAAGAAACTTGTCTCTGGATCAGGAGTGATCACAAGTATGTCCATTCATCCAAGTGGTGATCATGTGATTCTAGGTGGAGAAGATCGACGCGTGTGTTGGTATGATTTGGATTTATCTACCAAGCCTTATAAAGCTCTTCGGTACCATGAAAAGGCCATCAGGAGTGTCTGTTTCCACCCAGGATATCCATTATTTGCATCTGCAAGTGATGATGGCACTGCCCATATTTTCCATGGTAAGGTATTTAGTGATTTGATGACCAACCCAATGATTGTTCCTGTGAAAATCCTCAAAGGACATGCTGGATCTGAATCAGATAGATCAGTTGTAGATGTGGTCTTCCATCCAAAGCAGCCATGGGCATTTACAGGTGGAGCAGATGGAAAGATTCATTTGTACTTGAATCCATAATTTTACTTTTGATAATGTAACATATTGTTATCAGACGCACATTGTCGTTATATACCAGGTTCATCGGTTGGAGACGCACGACTCGCATGTGTTTCTGCATGGGAGAGACAAATCAAACATATGGCGTCTAAATGCTTGTTAAGACCTTATAACGAATCTGAGTATAATGATGTCATATTTTCACCCTGAATTAGACGATGCGGTATGCAAAATCTTGGTTTAACAATTGGGTACCTTGAGTGTCTCTTGATACTCCCTCCTAATTTCACTCTGCAGATTGCGTCTCTTGATAGCTCTCGAGATCTAGCGCTGTTACAATCTCTTAAAACTTTTAGAGTGTCTATGTGTCATAAGGATGCAATGGTTGCTTTCAAAAAAGTCATGAAAGAACTACATAGTTGTTTGAATAGCAAAAACACGGATGATATCAGTCTGTACTGTACAATTGCGATTGAGTTATTGTTCATACCCGAGGCACCTTTCATTCATTCATGCTATCTAAGTCATATCAAGTCACAGCCGGTAGAGATCAAGACTGTTGTGATGAAGGGCTGGGTAGAGAGAGTTCAGCAACTTGCTCAGACAGAACCTTTCATGGCTATGGAGATTGTGCACTCAATCGCAGCCATGGGTATCTTTTCAAGTATTCAGATAGATATAGCTATGACTACGCTTGATGTGATTGCTCAGATCGTGAAGGATACTTTGGAGTCAGATATATACTTGGGGGAAGAGACAGAAGGGATGTTGGAAAAGGTGTCGACAATGGGATATTCCATACTAACCAAGTGCTCACAAGATATTTCATCATGTGGATATGGAAAGCTACAGACATGCTGCCTGTTAGTTATTCGACTGTTAAAGGTATGCTGGCTGCTGTATTGTCCCTTGGTGTGTTTCCATGTTAATGTTTAAATGTTGAATTCTGTAGGAAAAAAAAGTTGTCCTGAAGCTGGAGACGGTGATTGGAATGCTTTTATTTGCTATTGTATCCAAAATTGTAGGGGAGACTGTTGTAGTGATTGCTGCTGTACTAGAGCTGTGTTTTGGAGAATCATCCAGGGTAGTTTTGGAATTCAAAAGAGCTCTCCAGTCAATTGCATTGGTTTCCAATCGTGACCTGTCCTGCCAAATGCAAGCATTAGATGGAATTATATTGGATGATTTGAATGAGATGAATCGATTTGCATTGCTGCGTGCAATGTCAAAGTCTATCAATCGCGTGTTTATAAGGGAGATCCAAGAATCTGAATTTCTCGAGGCATTTGTAGAGGCTCTTTGTACATCATTGAAGGCGGCATCGCACCTGTATGGAGAAGGAATGTACTGTGTAGAAGTCTTGGCGGCAATCTTACAAGAGTATGCAGCCTGCCTTGGCGATGTATTAGTTAAAGCTCCTCTTTTGTCCAGAGAGATTCTTATCCAACTTCTGGATATATCACTTGAAAACCTGGACTGTCAGGATCTCTTCGTCACTAGGACCTGTCAGAGTTTCTTGAATTATGTAATTGTCGTTTCAGCGCAACAGGACAAATGTTTTGGAATGGGAATCTGTGCACCTGAGCGCTTGCTTTCAATTTGCGGAGAGATGCACAAATCGAAAAAGTCAAAGTACAGGCTACTGTCGATTTTACTACAGTATATAGATGCTTCTGATATCTTGAAAGGTATTCCAAACTATATTGAAACTACTATCAGAGCAGTTGCTTTTGATAAAGGAGTCCGCAAGCCTGCAATCTTGTCATTGAAGCCGATTTGGAAAAGTCTTCACAATTTTGAGCATGAAGAACAGCAAGAGAAGCGGACCAGGAATGTTTTAGATATTGTTGTTGATGCTTTGATGGATGAAAATGAACTTCTAAGGGCTTCTACCTTGACAAATATTCTCCCTGGATTGATAAAAGAGTGTCCTGGGAGTTTTTTGTATCTGCTGCATGCACTCCTTGATAGACAAGGGATGATTGGGTGGCTTGGGTCTTGCTTGGGTCTTCTTACAATTGGTAAGAAATTCGCAAGCTTTACCAATCTGGATAGTCTCGAGAAGAAAAGTATCCATGTATACGACTTGCTGGAGAGAGCTATCAAGGATAAGGATCAGAAGGTACAAATATCAGCCTTGCAATTATTGGTGGCAGGCAATGCCAGCAAAACAATTGATGTTCCAAATAAACAAATTCTTGACCTTACTTGGATGTATTACAATATGGCAATGCGCTGTGTTTCTCCGTCAGCAAAGCAAGAAAATCTTTCATGCTATGGAAGGCTCCTGGCACGGATGAAGGCCTCAGTAGCTGCCACTCTGACAAGGCCAGAATGCTTTGAGCAGGATGTGCATAATGATGTTAGATTATGTGAGCTCTGGATCCAGTCAATTTGTAGTCTATGTATCTCATGTCTGCACCCAGGGGACGTGTATGGAAAAAGGTTTATGGCAATAGAGATTTTATGCATGACTATGGAAGCATTTGATACATTGATTGATGCCAATGGTTCCAACCAAGTAAATTGTGTGAAAAGACGTGGATCCTACATTTCAATACACTCTAAGGATGAAATCGGTCAAGGGCTGAAGTATGGTGCATTTGCACCATTTCCTACAGAACTCTTCTCTCGTGGCACTTTAAACCTGCTGTATGCTGCATTACCAGATGCTTATGAGCACGTCAGATTAACATCGATGATCATTTTGTTAATGATTCAGAGGGACTCAATCAGTATTGACGAGGTTGATCTGCACCGATTGTCAATATATGCACTAGATTTGTTGCAGAGACCTAGGCTATCAGATATGGAGGCAGGCTCTATGATGCTTGGCATTATCTTCAAGAAATACATTGCAAAAGGATCGTATTCAATCCTTCTCAAATCAATGAAGGATATAAAAGTTAGAAAATACGAGGGGGAATCTCCTACTTTGTTTATCAAGCAAATTATTGAGATCACCAAGGTAAACGTGCTAGAGGCCAGCACATCCTGCTCTGACCTATCTGCCCTTAGTTGTACTCTTTCAGGGCTTGCATCACTAGAATACCTTTTGGATGGAATGTCATATCATGACATCAAAGATACAATGGTATCACTGTTGGCTGTCCTAGACCAAGCATTTAAACTCATTATGCCTGTCTTGACCTCTCCAGAACAAAATATCTTTGAAAGGGAAATCGAGGAGAACGATTTGGGTTCCATCGATATGAACCATCTAGAAGAGGAACAAATTTTGAGAAATAAGGCTTGGATGATTTCAAAAGAAATGTGCCACGTCATAGAGACAGTATGGGAGGCAGTTTCAAAGGAGCCAGTAATATCCAATACTCTTACATCACAACTGAATTCATGTAGGGACATGATAATCGATCTGTTACTTGATGCCAAGCACTATGGAACAATTGATTATTCAAGAGAAACATTGCAGAAGATATGTTCAATAAAATTAAATGGGTTAGACACGAGCACTATTGTGATGAAGCGCATGTTTGACCACATGCTTAGAAATGGCCAGACTCGTAGAGATGCCATTCGAAGGAGTGGAGGATTGCCATTTGGAGTGCACAGCACTATGGTGGCAAATCCGAAGTCTCGTTTAACTATAGATGCAATGAATCGACTCATTGATATTTATCAAGGAAAGACTGACGTTATGGTAGATTCCCTTTGGCCTAAAGTGCACACTTTGAATACACTGCCACCAATCTTTTCTGATCACAGATTGGCTGCATTGGAACAATTTTACGGACAATGCTTTAAGGTCATTCTCTCAGGACTATCAGACACCACCTGGGAGATTCGAAACGCTGCCGCCTTGAGCTTTACCGCCTTGGTTTCAAGGGTTATGGGGTTTTCAAATGTTCGGAGGGAAAATCATGTAGATCTTTGGCCACACAGGTCACCAACAGCGAAAGAATTCTTCGATACATATACAGATGTTGAAAAGTTTATCTTAGCTAGAATCCAGGCTTATGGATCAAAGGAAACCAAGACAGGAGACGGTGACTCTCTGCTTGCTCCAGTCCTTGGACTTCTTGGACGGTTAAGGCCGACATATTACAAAACGGGAATGAATGAATCCTCTGGACACATTCAGGCATATGCAGACGCTCTGATAAAAATATCAGAATCAAGAGAAATTAAGATACGAAAGATGGCTGCCAGAGCGTTCGTATCTGTCGTCCCATTGTCAATGTGGTCAGGCTTTTGTCGACGCCACTCTGAATGCATATCCACTCTGATGTCAAAAGGCAAGGTGCACTGGAACGCTGTTCATGGCCGGCTTTGTACAATCACTGAGATTTTGAAAGCACTTTACTCGCTTCTAGAGCAGAATGATGACATTAACCATACCATATTCGCTGATATTGGTCAATCAATTTGTTTTGGGATACAACCAGAATTCTTGCCACTGATGATTGCATGCCCACCAGCATCTGCAGAGTTCCTCAAGGTCTGCTTGCTCCTCTGCCGATTGGAGCATACATATACCGATGAAAGAGTATTTGCATTTTGCAGTAAGGATGTGATCAATGTCATGTGGAAACCACTCATGTCCCTAGGACTAACTGATAATATGATGGTACCAATGCTGGCAATATGCTTGAAGAGGATGATCAAGTTGGCATTCATTTGGTGCTATCCCAGAATGATACAGCACAATAAAATCACTTCGTACTCAAGATACCTAGAGTTCATCCACATTCATCTTCAGCATCCGTATTATGAAGTCAGAGAGGCTTGTCTCAAGAGCTTGATGCACTCTTTCAAAATGATTCATGCTGCAACAGTGGACAAGGTCAATGTTGCAAAGAAGCTTGGATTGCTGTATAAGCATATTAGCGATTCGTGGAAACACGAAAGTGCATATCAAGCAAGATATCTCATGGTATCAGTGTTAAATATGTATCATGCAAACGCATGGGAAGTTTGCCTTGAACAAGGTGTGATTGCTATAGGAGCAGCATCAATTGAACAGTACTCAAGCAACCCAGGAATGCTCTCTCAAGTCATCCTGGCGTATGCATACAGTGTCCGGTCAGCAAACTCGGGTAATAATCTCCTAGATATACTCAAAATATATAGCAAACCGGAACACGCTGAAGAGACCAGGATGGCATGTGTGCAGAGCATGGGCATCACACAAGCCCTAATGTTTTCTCCAGAAAATGCAAATGTAGAGGAATATATTGGCTTCTGGAATGTTGCATGTATGCTATTGGAGGATGAAGAAATGGAGGTGAGGTCAGAGATGACGGATATCATTCAAAAATCCATGACGCATACCCTGCCCGAGGAGATGAGAGTTGAACATGTCCAGGAAATTGTTGTCCCTTGGCTTGGCACTCTTCTGGAATCCCATCCAGCGTATATCGCTCAGCTGCAATCATGGATATGTACTCCAAGTGAAGACTGCTTGAAATGTATCCAAGAATTCGAATCAAGAAAACGCAACAAACTCTTTCTCGTTGAAAAAGCAAATCAGCATGAAGATCCCCTGATCTATGTGAATCTGGCCAGCAGTCAGTTGGCACATTTGAATCTGGGGCCACGTGGACAGGAAATATTGCCATGGCTAGATGCATGCTCAAAGTCTCTTTTAAAGATTTTAGAGTACTTTGAAAAACTCGAAAGTCGAGACCCTGATGCTGCCTTGCACTATTTGGACATGCTTGCTTCTCTTGCATACCAGCATATGTACCGCCTTTGGGCAGGCGTGTGGTCATCATCTCAGGCATGCAGACATGCCAGCCTGGCGCTTCCAGAGTCAACACAATATTTGCACAAGAAAATGGCATGTGTCTCAAGCGTCATCCTGACGGAGATGTTCCACATGCGAGACTTGTCACTTCTCATGAACAAGGCCCTTGGCCCACCCCAGAATAGCATTAGAAACTCCCCATTTTCAGCATCGTGTCGATTTTCAATCCAATTTTAGACTGAAAAAGTACATTATTGTTTAAAAACAAAATAAATACCCCTCACATAAAGACAGTCAGCATGCCGGCATATTGCTCCTTGTAGCTGTATCCAGCCATGTCAAGGTACTGTACCACACCATGCCTCAATCTACTATGGGAACTTTTGCTATGTTTTCCTTCGCCTACTACAACATCAACCAGTGTAACATTACCTTTTGATTTATATCCATCAAGTGCACTACCCAGCAAAGACTGAGCTTCTGTCACATGAAGCCCATGGAGGTCTAAAATTGGTCTCCCTGAATTTGACATTGACTCTGCATTCCTCGAATGATAAATCGCACGAGCTGCCTGTGAGTGACACTCTTTCATCAGCATATTATAATGTCTACCTTTTTCTCCAAGCTCCTTGGCCAGTTTCTTATCTCCAGACAGGAATGCCCTTGTGGCCTCTTCAAACAACTGATTTCTAGCTATTGCATATGACCGAGCATCACCCCTATGATCCTGATACTGCGACGCAACAGCCGTCCCTGTTTCAAACTTTGTATATCTATCTGGCTCTGATTCCCATATATGACGCGTTGGCTGCGCCCGTGTCTGAGGTGGCCTTGAAGCCACTGTGTGATAAACTGGTCGAGAACTCTTTACTTTTGATGCAAAATCAACGGCAAATGGAGTCGAATGATATGATTCACTTCTATCAGCAGTAGAACCAAGCGCTGGGAAATCATCAGGGTCAATCTTTCTATCTGCAATTTGTGGAAGAGTTCTAGGCCTGGGAGCTTGAGAAGCTTGTTGAAGTGTGGCACCTTCCATCTCTGCTTCTATCGCGCATATAGCTTCAATAGCTTTAGAAAGAGATTCTTCACATTGAATTGAATACAATTCTGTCAAGGCACGAGTAGAAAAAGACGGAAACATCCATTTCAGAGACTGCACAACACTCTCAACGTTTTCCACAGCACCTTGGGTACCCACTACCCCTCGAGGTTCAAATGCTGCCGCATTCACATTCATCCTTACTTTATGTACTATATTATATACGTATAAAAAGCATGTGTTCGTTTTGTTGCTTCAAAATCATTTCAAAACCAGCCAAGATGAAACCAATTCCTTTTCATATATTTGGAGGGAGACCAAACACCAGGTCCTGCGTAGTTTTACCAATAATTTACTTGAATACAATGATGAGTATATAAACAGCACGAGCAGATGTAAGTGGTTGCTTCTATTCCTGACAGCTGCAATAGCTGAAGCCCTACCAACATTTATTCATATATTTTTCATGAGGCCAGTCTACCTTCATCTTCCCTTGATAGATGACAAAGCTCGATCTCAAAAGATAAACTATCATCATGATATGACGGGCCGATACCACCAGAGACGAAGAAGCAAATCCAGTCCTCACTATCGTTGCACAGGCTGTTTGCTACTCTCTTTGGTTGTCTTTTCGATTATAGCATTATCTGGGATTTTCATGCTCATAACGATTGCACTTGGAATCAAGACAAAGCTGTTTGACCCACAGAAAAAGATTCGAGCGTATGCAAAAGAACTATCGTTTGAATATGGACATCCTTCTCGGATGTGCCACTCTATCCAACCAGCTCAGGGAGAGTTGTATAAATTGCACTGGGAAAAAGCATTTGAGTTGTTCCGCAATCATGCTCCTGCATCAGTATTGAATGTGATGCCAGAGTTTGGGAACGTCTCGGAGAATTATTATACAAACCATACGAGGTCAACTGTTCTTTTGAAATACATTCGGGCGAGCTATGCATCCTTTTTTCCTGGCTTTGCCATGGTGAGGTCTGGTTTTTCAAAACGAGGGACACGATATGTACTCTATAGTCGAATATACAAGGCAGGGAACGATGCAATTAGGGAGAATTTAGCAGCAGCTTCGCATTCAAAGGCACGATTGTCGTACAAGATTAATAAAAGAACACCATCAAAAATCTTCACATTTGTACGAGAGCCTGCAGAGAGATGGGTTGCTGGGTATAATGAATTAGAACATCGCTGGGGTGTGCAGCATACATATAATGTATCTGAAAAGTGCATTGGATGTGTGTTTCATACATTTCCCCTGGGAAAGAACCGTGTGTGGGCATTCCTAGGAGACTTGTTGCTCATGAGACTTGCAAGAGAACACGAAATACAGCATGTGTACCCAATGTCGGGTATCCTCCGTGCTGCTCGCAACATTGACTTTGTAGGAAGGATAGAGACCTTTGATCAGGATTGGAATAGAGTATTGAAAGATTTTATCGGACCCATTGCAGATGGATACACATTTAATCACAGTATGGGACTCCACAACTCGAGTGGATTTGAAGCCCAGAAGCATGGACTGGACCTACTGAATCGCAGCAAAGGGTTTGCTGAAATATTGCAACACATTCTATTCAAAGACTATGCATGCTTTGGATATAAACTTCGAGTGCCAATGGAGATTGATATTCTCAAAAGCCAAGACCCTCCTCCTCCCCAAGTCAAAAGAGATGGAGTCAGTATTGGCGAGAATGCTACATAATGAACATAGCACTGGTTATAGTCAAGTAATATAATAATAGTGATAATAATTTAATGCATTTTCTTTGATGATATCATTGTGATTTATTCAACATGTCTACATGTGGGATTCGCCCACGCGTTGGGCAGGTCTTGATAGAACGACAGAATTGTGGATATAGAAACTCAATTTATGAACGACATAGATTATTAAATGGATCTGTAGACTTGAGAAGAGTCAATGGGGGTACATTTTCAGATGCAAAGAAACGACATGTCTCTCCAGTTCGCAGTGCTCAGACTCAGCAGCCTCTAGATGCTGAAGAAGCGGAATGGTTCCCAGATCTTCAGTTAAAAGAAGTAGATACAGATAATTCTTCTGTATGTGACGTGGTGGTTGCCGGTGCTGGACCATCTGGACTGGCTGTGGCGACACGGGTTGCTGCTGCTGGTTTCAAGGTGGTGGTGGTTGATCCTGATCCTCTTGGAAAATGGATGAATAATTATGGTGTGTGGACTGATGAATTTGAAGCTATGGGACTGGAAGATTGCTTTGATGTGGTGTGGCCTAGTGCTACTGTGTATCTGGATTCTTCAAATCAAGGGGAGCGAACGTTGACGCGGCCCTATGCACGAGTAGATAGACCAAAGCTCAAGAGGAAGTTGCTTGAACAATGCATCATGCACGGTGTTGAATTTCACTGTGCAAAAGTGAAGGACTCGGTGAGTACTCCCGAGGCGACTGAAATAATCTGTGGGGATGGGTTGAGATTGAAAAGCACATTTGCTGTTGATGCAACTGGGCATAGCAAAGCACTGGTCAAGTATGATGGAAAATATGATCCTGGATACCAGGGAGCGTATGGAATAACTGTTAATGTAGAATCACATCCTTTTGATTTGGATAAAATGCTTTTTATGGATTGGAGAGATGATCACTTGGATGACTATCCTGAATTGAAGGCAAGCAACTCCAAATTACCAACATTTCTCTATGCCATGCCGTTTTCTCCTACGAAAATTTTCCTCGAAGAGACGTCTCTTGTTGCTAGACCAATTATTCCATTTCCAGAATTAAAAGCAAGGCTTGATGCTAGAATGAAACACCTTGGCCTCAAGGTGCTGTCGATTGAAGAGGAAGAATACTGCTCTATTCCCATGGGAGGAATTTTACCGAGATTACCACAACGTATGATTGGTGTCGGCGGAACTGCTGGTATGGTACATCCATCTACTGGGTATATGATTGCACGAGTTTTGGGGGCTGCACCAACTGTGGCAGATGCCTTGATTGATGAATTGTCATCTCTTGGTGGACAAGACAAGGGTGACTGGAGTCCCTCAAAGGCAGGTTCTGTCAACTTGGATACAGCATCTGAAGAAATTTGGTCGACAATATGGCCATATAGTAGGATTTGTCAACGTGAATTTTTCAATTTTGGAATGGAAGTTCTCTTAAAACTTGACCTTGCAGAGACACGGGACTTTTTTGCTGCATTCTTTGCTCTTAGCGATTTTCATTGGCAAGGATTTTTATCTTCGAGACTGACGTTTATTGAACTGATTGGGTTTGGTCTTTCCCTCTTTGTGAAAGCAAGCAGTGAAGCACGGCTCAACTTGTTATCAAAAGGATTCCCTGGCCTTGCAGTGATGCTATACAAGCTGGCAACACTCTCTAGAAAATGATATGGATTTCGTAGATTACATGATGTTTTGCATTCATATGTATTTCGTTAGAAATAAGGTATTCTAATAGTACTCATTACTAGTCAAAAATCCTCTCCCCTGTTGAAAATGCATTCCAGATGAATGTTCCAAGCAAGTACAAGCCAACGGCGAGACTCCATACGTCGTCCCAAGATCCATTCTGCAATATGTATCCTGTTGCAGCAGTTCCAAGGACCCCAGCCAACACTCCTGCTGTGTTCGACATTCCTAACAAAACTCCTGAATATTGAGGACCGATATCCTGATGATTTGAGTACAGACCAGACTGTGAGAAAGCATCGAAACCTTGTGCTGCCATCATACACAAGACTGCTTCTGTTACCGTTGTCACATTTCCCAATTGTGTTAGGAAAAATGCTGGACCGAGAAAACCAAGCGTCTGCATGAGCTTTCTGACGGATGTCACTGACCAGCCCTTGGCAACAAGACCATCTGCAATCCATCCACCGATATTTGCAGATACAGCCATTGTGATCCAAGGTAATACAGAGAAAAACCCACTTGATTTCAAATCAAGACCCAATACTTGATTATAATACGTTGGCATCCATGTTAACAGAATAAATGTGCCCCAGTTATGGCAAAAATGGGATCCAATCAAGGCCCAGACTGGCTTTTTGGACAGGAGCAGTTTCCATGGAATAGATTTTTGCAAATCACACCGGGCCACGGTGTTATCTACTATGTACGTCTCTTCTTCTTTCGATATTCTTGGATCATCGTAGGGAGTCGATGCTGCTTTTGTGTTCCACCAGATAAACCATGCAATACCAATGCTACCAAAGATGTAAAACACAGAAGGCCATCCCAACCCATTGATCAACTGTGGAGAGCACCCAAGCCCAATCACACTCCCCGTGTACATACCAGAATAAACTAATGACAACGATCTAGAACGTTCTTTCACAGGAATCCATTTCGACATGATATTATTCATTGCCGGCATTGCAACACCTTCGCCAATACCCATGCATGCCCTCGCCACCAGCAACGCAGGCAACCCCATCGCAGCAGCCATTGGCGTCATAAAAGTCGCCAATGACCACCAGATGACTCCAAATCCTAAAACTACCTTGCCACCATACCTATCTGCCCAGACACCACCCAAAATTTGTGTCAGCAAATATCCCCAGAAAAATGACGACTGCACCAATCCAATCGTTGCAGAACTCCATGAAAAACTTTCCGCCATGGGTAAAATTGCTATCGACATGTTTACCCTATCCATATTACACAGCATAAATGCAGAAAAGCACATGGCTACAATAGTCCACCTCCTCTTCCACCCTGTCGTTTTGTCCCCTGCGGAGTCATCCGTCTGTGACGAACACATCACAATAGATCTTTTACTAGTGGTACTATCTACTATATGTCGTTGACGTCGACCAAGAGACACGCGACGATCCATCCTTCGCTGTGGCAGAGAAGAGCCCACTTGGCTCACCAACCCTGCCACCACACGCCTACACGACAGACATCGCATCCATCACAACGCCACCCATCTTTTTCTATGTATATATCTACACGTACCGTTGACACCATATCCGACTATCGTCAGCCATCCATCGCCCATGACATTTGGATAGTCTGCTACCATACGATAACACTATCATTGTGGCAATGTCACACGCAATCAGCACAATATACTACTAGCCCCTAATAAAAAAACTCAAATGTGCTACAATTGAATGCCTTGTTTCGCCCCTGTTGGTTCGGGATGCTTTGTTCCGGGTCAGTGACACACCATCTGCTGGTTCACCGCATGCTTCGATACCGATTTGTATGATTTCTTTCTGTATGCTTCTATCTCATGTCGCTTTTCTTTTATTTTATACGAGAATCGATCGATATTTGGGCACAATATGAAGAAGAAATTCTGAAATTTCAATTATTTGTCTTTTTTTTTAATTCTCTTCCAGCCAATTGGCTGAAGCTAGCTTTTTCTTTCCAGCGCTGGAATTCGAATTGGTGGCGCCACCTCTTTTCTCATTTCATCTGTCAGCTGACAGAATGGTGGCTAGTCCAAGAATACGTTGACTAGTCCCAGAAACAAGTCATGTCAGACTACTACATCATCATTTCAGGGAGGAAACACGTCATGCTTCTCG
>PJEL010002601.1_pt1 | contig 16322 bp, 19 predicted proteins | sample 1853271 | NCBI WGS metagenome assembly PJEL01 (sample SAMN08108733, study PRJNA415343) | Invertebrate metagenome, whole genome shotgun sequencing project. | host: Globobulimina | place: Sweden: Gullmar Fjord | collected 2015-08
ATTTGTCCTGTTGATTTGGATGCCCCCGAGATCCTGTGCTGGATTGTCTTGTATGATGCAATCAATGACAGATCCACCTGCCAGCTCAACTATTGGTACACCAATTACTGGGTGGTCGGGCATTACTTTTCTATCATAATTCATATTTGAAAGGATAAACGACTCCCCGGATCCGTCCTTCTGACCAAGACCAGGTATGTCTGTGATGCTGATCTCTGATATATCCTCAGCAGATTCAATAAAGTATGGGTTTTTTGGAGAAAGCCAATCAGGATCCTCCATCAGTTTCAGAGTATTTGTACATCTTGGAGTGGCCAGGAAAACAACATTGGAGAATGCCCAACGAAGTTGTTGTGTCTGCTGCAGAATAGGTTGGGCCATTTCTATCAATACCGTCTTGGTTGGCTCCTTTGAGATCACATAGTCCTCTACATCTCGATTAGGACTGGTTATGTTATTAATAAAACCAGTATCAACCCAAGACGGTGGTACGTCTCCTGGCTGTGGAGCAGGAGTCTCGGGAAGAGTGATGGATTGGTTCTCACCTGTGCCTTGAACATATTGCAAAACACCATATGATGCAGGCATTCCACGTCTCTCTGATACCCTTCCCGTAATCCAAAACGATGTCTGATTTTTCAAATCCTTTGTACGTAATAAGACATCCCTACGCTGACCCAGATTCACATCCACACACTCTCCAACCTCTATAGGATTGACTGGACGTGCATCAATGGCAACCAGGGTCACATTATGCCCTTCAAAGCATACGATTTGATATGCCAGTGATCCTGCGCCTATCAAGCGTATTCTATAGACAGAATTTGGAAGTACCTGTATCGAATACCGAGTTGAACATGCAGGATCCGGAGTGCAATCCTGCTGAGTTGGCGACACAGCAGTACAGTCCTGGTAGCAGCCCTGGTAGTTCATCAACAAGGACCTTGGGGTCCCTACCCATGCAAACATTGACGGCTGCTTTGCCTCAGAAATGTTCAAAGGAAATGGAAGATTCAAACCCTTTGCAAGTTCCGGGGCAGGGGTGTCGAACCACTCAGACACCACTACAATCGCATCAGGGCCTGGTTCCTCCTTTTCCTGTATAACAAGTGGACCTGCTAGGCCATCAGCAACCAAGACACTCGTATGACTGTGATACATGTACGTCCCTGGTTCTTCCTTCACCACAAATTCAACAATCATCGACTCATTCTCCTCAATAGGGCATTGACTCATGTATCCTGTTCCATCTAGGAAGGGGACACCTTTCATATCAAAACCATGCCAATGGATACTCATTTCACTAAACCCGTCAGTATATTCCATCAAACCATTTGTAATGTTGATTTTTAGGGTATCACCAGGCTCTGCAGTGATTTCAGGTCCTCCAAGTTTTCCATTGATTAAAATTCCTATACGTTCAGGGCCAGAGTCTGGGCTTACAAGACCGCTGGTCACCGTCAGGTTATACTCCCGAGTTTTGCACAACCCGCAAGATAACAGGGTGGCTAGAAACCAGAAGATACGTGACATTTATTTAATTTCCCTTCGAGTGAGAACAATCTGGGTGCCAAAGGTTGAATATCGCTCCGAGGTGTGTCAAGAGCAAACCTTGTCCTGTCCTGTTTGTACGTACACGTACAAAATACAAGTTGATTTTTAGTGTAGGACAAATCTAGCAAGCATATATGAGTGATAGTATATAGACTTTTTTTGTACTGTGGATTGAGAGAAAGAGTGACATGCAACATACTGAACAAATCAACATGGTGCAAGCATGCATGCTATCATATGATACTTTTCAGCAATGTGAGTGAGATCAATCCTACCAGGATTCTGGTTCTGTTCGAGTTGTCCATGGACACTGATGAAATCAAAGCAACTGTAGATCTGACATGCTCCTGCATTTCATAGGACACATGGATATGTCAAGATCCTGGGATATATACACCTACTGTAGCAGTCATGATGAACCACACAGATGGGCGGTTCATATCTATACTGGGAATGGTACCAGTATCACTACGAAGGTGTGACCACAACAGAGTAAAGAGACTGAGGTGTTTTGACCAGATTGATTTGCAAGCACCTTTGGTTGAAGATTCAGTTGCACATCATCATCCAAGTGCAGGATATCCTTGATATCATGTTTGTTTCAACCATCACATGCATTTTAAAATAAAGTAAAACAATAGGACATCACATACGTGTATTTGTAGGTGAAATACGTAGTATCTATTCACTCATGGTGTCATTTGCTCCCTCACATGTGAAAGGACATGTCCTGTGGAGAGTCTCTGGTTTCACGAGTCATTCGAGTCGATCGGACCATTTTATAGCTAGATCGCAATATAATGGTGAAAATAAAGCTCTGGCCCTCGACAGAAGGCAGTCTCTGCACGTTGGCCTTGCACTGGTATTGACAAGCTTTGGTGCAAGGGCATCTTCAGCGGACTCTATCGACCCTGCGGAACTCCCCAGAGACTTTGTAGATCTAGCATATGACCTGATTGATGCCCTCCGAGACTCTATTGATGCTGATCTGTCGGGTGCCCCGGAGAGGGAGGTCAGGAGAAAGGCAGACCCTGCCAAAGATTTAGTCAAGAGATATATAAATACGTGGAGTGGGGCATCAGCAATTGCAGACTCGACGGCGTGCCAAGAGATTCGAACTGCAGTTCAAGAGCTGGGAGAGTTTTATCGAGTGAATGGGCAACGACAGCGGATGACAGATAGTGTAGCAGCATCCATCCTCAAGCATCTAGAGACGGCAGAAAGTGCATTGCCAGAGAAGAAGGAAAAGAGCATTTTTCCATTTTAACACAACATAAAACTGTATAGAATCGATTCATAAATATCGATGTACAAAAGCAATATGCTTTCCTCGTGACAAGACCATCACTACAACCTGCCTCTATTTCGAACATCTGCACCAAGTCGTGCATCACGTTCCTTCTCGTATGCTTTCACGTCTGCAGCAGCCAAAAAGTCTTTCTTCTCTAAATATGTCCCTCCTGACTTTTTATGAGCTTCCAACTCTTCTAGTACTTTGTCATCTTTGGTTTTGAAATCCTTCCAATCAGATTTTGACTTGTCCATGACTGTCACCTTTTTCGCAGGAGCAATCTGCTCCAACACGGCATCCAGACCTTCCTTCTTGGTATTTCCACTCTGCTTCCGTTTCGCTTCTTTAGAGTCTTTACCTACGTCTCTCTGCACAGTTATATTCTTTCCAGCAAACCTCCTTGTCTCTTCAATAGTAATCATCCCTGACGCATTCATTGCAACACTATTCGCATCCTTCACTTGAGACAAAGCCTTTGCAGCAATATCAGATAGCGTCGAGGCATTCTGGCTGCTGCTACTGCTCTTCTTCTTCTTCTTCTGTCCAGTACCAAGCCCAAGGTGCCTCATCCACTCTGTATCACCATTGCTCTTTTCCTTCTTCTTTTTGCGTGCAATACCTTGACACAGAGCTTCAATTGAAGACACATTTTCTACCTTGTTGCTCGTCTTCTCCGTAACTGCAGCCTTTCCTTTCCCAGACTCACCAGCCTTGAGTGCTGCCCATACATCTGCTGCCTTGACCTTGTCTTCTGCAGACTTCTTTGTCACCGCTCCATCCTCTTCTGCCTCATCCTCTGATTCATCTTGATCATCTTCAAATCCTATACCGCCAACCCCTCGTCGTCGTTTCACCGCTGCTACCTTCTTTTTACTTTTTTTCTTCGCTGCTTCCTCGTCTGAATCTATTTCATTGGCAGGATTGAAGTCCACATCTTCTTCATCCTCACTCGGCAGCTGTGCTGCCATAAATGATGCCATTCTAAAATTTTATATTGTATTTTTACTCAGGGCATATCCGCATCATACGAAACGATCCTACAAAAAAATTATAATCACAGTGTATTAGTTGAAACCAATTCATTCCATCTCGGATGCACGTACCCAGACATCTTCTGGTCTGTTTGATACAATGGACCAGCATCGTCTTTCTACCAGAGCATATAATGTATCTATGTTTGTTTTGTAAACAAATCCGTGACACAGATATCGGCAGGTGTGCGTACATCACGACGCACGAGGAGCTCCGAAATCTGGTGGTTCCAAGAAACCAACAGAAACATGCACGTTTTACGACACACAAGAGATTCAATAGCGGGTAGAAACAAGAATACTCTGAAAAATAGAATATATGTGTGGAATAATAGACGAAAGCTACCACGATTATGGGCCTCTTCCGTCCCGGAATGTGGCAGGGAGGAGGAAACGTCGACAGTCGACGCAATAAAACCTCTCGTAGTGATGACATCTGCCGCCATTATGCAATTATCAGCACCATATATGGCATTTGCAGCAGAAAGTGCTCCCGAAGGAACGTTTGATATGATCCTGAAGACGACTGAGGCTCTCGGCCCTCTTGGAGGGCTATTTTTTGTGTGTGCCGTGGTGATTTGTGAATGCATTCCACTCTTCCCAACCACTCCCTTGAGTTTAGCATCTGGCATATTATTTGGACCGCAACACGGTGCCTTGTACGTGCTGGGGGGGACGACATTGGCATCTGTCATTTCTTTTACTGTATCGAGAGGATTTGGCAGACCAATTGCTGAGAAAATTATTTCTGCCGAGTTGGGTGCTTCTCAGGATGAAGGAGAGGGTTCCTTGATACAGAAAAAAGTTCAAGATATCGAGACGGTGATTGAACAGGGAACATTTTGGCAACAGGCTGGGTCTGTCCTGGCTCTCAGGTTGACACCAGTCATTCCATTTAGTGCTTCAAACTATTTGCTTGGACTCACTCCCCTTCCAGTAGGGCCGTATTTGACCGGTACTATAGTAGGAATGAGCTTCTGGTCCGTTGTCTATGCCTCTCTTGGAGGTGCAAGCAGAGTTGTCTTATCAAAAGGCGTAGACCCTGATGTGTTGCTTGGGGAGCTTCTTGAGACCACTGGCAATGTCACCTCTAAGGCAGGATTTGCTGCACTTCTCGGTGCTGCCATTGCTGGGGCTATATTTTTTGGAAAAAATAAAATTTCAGTGGAGAAAGCTACTCAGAAAGCGCCATCAGTACCACCAAAGAACCAAGATTGGGAACTTTCTGATGAAGAACCTTCCCCACCAATACATGGTGATCCTGTGGCCACCAAGATGCATTATCCTGCAGCTGACACAGGTTTCTATGGAGAGAAACAGTAATAATAATGAATGATGATGATCCATGTGTGGAGGAGAATTTTGTTGGTTACATGTACTACTTTTAGTGTTCACATTTTGTTTTGTCTTCACACATGGAAAATCTTCCCATATTGTATTTTGGTATTCCTTTTGAGATTGTCGTATCTGTAACACATCCTCTCTCACTCTAGTATATAGAGTATAGATCTGGGGTTGTCACAGCTTTGCTGTTGTAGTAGATGATTGCTTCTTTGATGGCCGGATCACCCATGCTGACGTGGATGCCATGCAGGTCTCGAACGAAACCTTTGGGTTCTACTACTTTGCAGGCATACATTCTCTCCACCTGCTATATATAAAATATTTTACATTAATACAATCCGTATGACACACGACAGCAATCCAAAGAACAGAACAATCGTCATTGCCGTGGACGAAAGTCCAGTCTCCAAAGAAGCCTTGGAGTGGTCTGTGAACAATTTACTTCACAAGAACGACAATGTACGCCTTTTGAGTGTTATTGACTCTGATAATAGACCAGCATATGGGATACCAGGCGGTATACCCTTGGAAATCGGAGCATCAGACAGTCCAGACCCACATCAACTAGAACAAAGGAGAAAACTTCTCCTCGAGTGTAGCAACTTGGCAAAGAAGAAGACTGGCAATGTCAAAACAAGTACATTGGTATCTTCGAGTTTGGGAACGAGCAGTGACCATGGAAGAGAGATATGCGAATTCGCAGCTGAGAACAATGCAGATATTCTCGTTCTGGGAAGTCGTGGGTATGGAAGTTTCCGACGGAATATCAGTGCAATTTTTGGCCTCGGAAGTGTCTCCAACTTTGTAGTAAACCATGCAACGGTACCCAATGTCATGATTCACAAACATCGGGAATCAACAAGGAAATGAGACGGTTTGTATGTCGTTCTCTCCCTGTGACTGACCGAGCAGTTTTCAGCAAAATTGAAGTCAGAATCTGATGAATCAAGAAAACACGCCATATGCTGATGTGATGATGCTATTTTATACCATTAAGATTTTAAAAGAAAAAGAACTAGTTCGTTCTGGTACATTGTCTTGAGAGGGTGCCACGTTCACTTTCGAACCAACAGGAAACATTCGAACGTTTCACAGGAAATCCTGTGAAAGAAGACACCGGTGTGCGATGGGTATCAACTAGTTGGAGAAATAATAGAATCAGTACCAACATAGAATACAATGAAAAGTAGTCGTTCCCTTGTACCAACCTCTATTCCGACACCTCTCAGTGTCGGACGTCCTGCCACACAGCCTCAATCGAGTCGTTTCACTGCATGTCATGCAAAGAGATTGAAGAAGCGGTCCCAGACAGCAACTCGTGGATCTGATGGAGATAATGGCCAGGAAGCAGATGTGATAACTGTGTTGAGAGATGGCTCAGATGCATGGAGATTGGATGACGTAGCCGAGAGGATTTCCAGAGGAGAGGTTGGCATAGTTCCTACAGACACATACCCTGCCCTTGTGTGTGATGTGGAAAATAAAGTTGCTATTCAGTTGCTTTATGAACTGAAACGTGCCAGTCCTAAAAAGAGTATGAGTATTCTGGTCAGAAACATGTCTGACATTAGCACATATACCCTTGGGTTTCCTCCTTCTAGAATGCCAGGACAGCCAGATTTCTACAAAATTGCCAGAAAGATACTCCCTGGTCCATACACCATGATACTTCCAGCATCAAAGAACCTGCCCAAGCAAATTATAGATTTTGATGCTGGCAAAAGCAAAAAAAGAAGTACTGTCGGTGTTAGACTTGTAGATAATGTGGTATGTCAACAGCTCTTGCAACGTTTGGAAAGGCCACTCTTGTGTTCCAGCGCAATACTTCCCGAACTCCGTCAGGATGATGGCCGAGTGTCCAGCATTCCTGATATAGGAACTCTGTCTGATTTCTATGGTTCCAGACTGGGATTCATTGTCAATGTAGATGAAGATGATACGTACATTGATATGGCATCATCATCATCACTGAATGAGCCAAGTACTGTGCTTGATCTTACTCAATCTCATGAGATTGAGGTGGTGAGATATGGCAAAGGTCCCGTCGATTGGTTGTCCTCGTGATGATTGGTTGTTTCTTTGTTTGGATTGGTATCCCAGCACATTGTTGGTCTATGTAAAATAATCTTTCTTTTTTTTCTTCATCACGGAGCCCTGGGTGTCTTAGACACCTCGACTGATCAATGAGGCGACCTGGTCAGTGGGCGTCGATGTAATATCTCATATATATATATAATAAATATACATTAATAACTATATCAAACAAGACAGTATCTATCAACCTGATTCTGTATTTGGAGAAACGAAAACAGTCGTCAACCACCGCGTTTTGACAGAATGACGGAAACCAAAGAAGAAACACTCAGGCAGCTCAGTTTCGTACCAGAATATGGTTCTAAAGGATATTCTATTGCCTCTAATGTGTATGAAAATGCAAAGACGTATGCTCCAGAACCTGTGAAGGAGACATTGGCGAATCTGGAGCAGAGAACCGCGCCCTACATTCACCGGGCAACCGATACTGGGAGCCAGATATTGAAGACAGTGGATTCCAAGGTATGCTATTTGTAGATATAATGATGTATTTGACAGGTTGAATTCGTTGGGTTTGTATGTTTGAGCAAGTTGTAGGTGACGTGTCAACAAACTCTTGTTCCTGTAGGTGGACCAAGCTGTTCAGAATGCTCATGCGACATACAAACAGCAAAAGGCATACCACGCTCAGAGTATGGAAATGTACAAGGCTGCTCGTGAGCAATATTTGAAAAAAGTGGAGGATGTGGTTTCTTTTGTCAAGGAACAAGGAATTACTGGAACAGCCAAGGTGGCGGTTGATGAGGTTACAGTGGCTTTGAAGGAAGCCCGTAAGATTCCAGGGTCTCTTGCGAAAAAGGTGCATGACGCTTTTGAAAAAATGGTGGCATTGGAAGCCGTGCAGAAGGTGCTGAAAGGGACGCAACCTACTGTGCAGATGGCATACAGTAAGTACCAAAAGGTGCATGACAGTGTGGTGGCTTCTTCGTCTTACAAAAAGCTGTACGACATGTCTGCGACGACAGTGTCTCAAGTGCAGGCTTCTTTCATTTACCGTAAAGCTGCAGAAAACTTGTATCCGCTTGTAGCCAAGTATGCAGACCCAATGTGTGAAAAACTTGATCCATCCTACAAGGCTCTGATGATGCATGTACAGCCAGCCTCGATCGAGTCGAATTAATTCATTGGTTTCATTGCAATTCAGTGTAACATATATGTAGCGTTCTATTGAGGTGCCATCATGCTGACGTATTTTGGCTTTTTCTTTTTGATGATTCTGTAGGCCATCCACCAGTACATGAGCACGACGCGTCCTTGGTTCACAAAGGTCTCTCTCAATGTATCATTCGCGGATCCTATCTCTTTTAGAACATCTTCTCCTGCTTTCACTTTTGTTTTACCATCTGTGTCAACACCACAATCGAATTCCAAGCCTGTGAGTTCATTAATACATGCTCCTTCAAATGCATGTTTGATGAGGGATGTCTTTGGAATCCACCTGAGGGGTTTGGGAACACCTTCCACATTAACAAAGAGGCCTCCAAATACAATGGATACAAGCATCACAGCTGGACCAATAGCAAGGGCTGCAGACGTTGAAGGTGCGGCAGCTCCAACAGTGAGACCAAGGGCCTGGGCTGCAAAACTCTCTGCTACTAGTATGCCCAGGAAATTGGCAAACTTGACAGGTGAAGGAGCTAACCCAGTACAGGGATACACAACAGCACCGAAAAGCATGGGGAATAAGGATCCTACTGGAAGTTCTGCTGCTAATTTTGATGCAAAGTATGAAATAACTGGATATGCAGACCTTCCTCTCTCCCTCTGAACAATAGTTCTTTCCCTTGGGAATACATTGAGCGTCTTGATAAGACTTGTCATTGCTGTGCCAATACAACTTACTTGTATTAATCCGAGGCGTGACTGAATATCAGACTGCTTCAGTCCAAGCCTCCAGTAGATTGCAGAAAAGACAATTGCTGATGACATCTGAGATGATGCTCTGGATACAAGTGTGGCTTTATCACGTCGAATCTGCTTCCAAGACCTACTCAAAAGCAATGCAATTTGTCTTGGTAGAGAACATCCTGGAGTATATGTAATCATCTGATCGTTGCTACTGGTTGTTGGAGGAGGTGCCTCCGTCTCTGTGGATTTCCATGCATCTGCAAGTCGAGTTACCCTTTCCACAGATTCTGCTTCAGCTTCTGGACTGGAGTGATCAATGGCAACCAGGTCGGCAAGGAATTCTGCTGGATTATAATGCTCAGGGCATGTGTGTCCTTGTGCACTGAAATAAGACAAGACTGCATTTGCTGGGCCACAGTAGATGAGCTTTCCTTCAGAGAGTAAACATACATCGTCAATCATTTCAAAAATGCTAGAGCGCGGTTGATGAATTGACATTATCACTGTGTTTCCTTCAGAAGCCAGGTTCTTCAGTGCTCCGACGACTTGTTGGGCAGCAAATGCATCAAGACCACTTGTCGGTTCATCAGCCATGATCAATTGTGGACGAGCAATCATTTCACAGGCAATACTTAATCGCTTCTTCTCTCCACCAGAGAGGCCCCGCATCTTTGCATCGCCGATAATAGTATCTGCGCATTTAATCAGCCCGAGCTGCCGGATCACCGTTTCAACCAACTCGTCTCGTTCTTGTTTTGTTGATCCCTGCTTTGCACGCAGTTCTGATGCCATTGCAAGGGTCTCGCGGACGGTCAGTTGCGAGAAGAATAAATCTTCTTGTGCGACAAATCCTGTCTTATACTTCGACGAGGGCATCGGGCTACCATTGGCAGTGACATAGCCTTCCAAACGTAATTTCGAAGAGTAAGGAAGTTGACCAGCCAAGGTATTTAGCAAGGTCGTCTTACCTGCGAAAATACATCGACAATGAGACACGTATCAACACATAAAACCACAATTGAATACAAACCTGACCCTGATGGACCAAATATCGCCATAACCCTGCCCGGTTTTGCCTCCCCTTGGAGCTTATCCAGCAGAACTCTATCCGATCCATCCTTGTTTGAGAGCCGGCAGGTGACATGAGACCATGAAAGCGTTACACCCTGTTCTGGATGTACAGATGTATCATTATCACGGGTATTGGATGCCTTCCTGCGTCTGTGACGCCTCAGTGTACCAAGCACGAAGGACCCAGCGACGACACCTGCCTGGACTTGAGGTGGAAGAAAGAGACACGCCGAACCCAGAATAAGATCAAGCATTGTGTCAGTATTATTACATTAATATTTCATGAGTGAATGACAAAATGACGGTGATTCAAATACATCATCCGAACAATGGTCTGTTGTTGAAGATGCCAGTGGCAGGCTGTAATGCTGGCTCCGCCTGAATTCCTGCATGAATAAAGACAATGGTTACATCTCTGTGTCGGACATAAGATTCAGCAGAAACCCATCTGAAGTTTCCAAGGAATGAATCCTTGCCAATCTTTTCTATTGGCAGTTTGTTGTGCTGTTTCACATCAACTTTCAGATGTGACAGCGACTCTATTTCACTGCCGCAATTTCCCTTTGTACTACTCATACCACGTACCTACTGGTTCTTGTTGAATTCTTTTATATTCATCATACGCAGTGATAATCTTTGATTGCTCTCCAGAGCGGAAAGTCTGTTCATCCCGAGCAGCATTTCGGAATGGATCCTGGACAAGGCCCTTTCTTTGGTTAATATCCTTGAGTACTTTCCCTTTCAGCGTTCCTACTTTATCATCCATTTCTTGTATCATAGCTGCTACTTTCATGACACAGTCGTGCAAATTTGCAATAGCTGCCTGCAATGCTGCAAGTGATGTGTCAGGGGTCGAGGTCTTTGACCTACTCTTTTCCTTGATTGTAACTTCTAATTCATAGACGGCTGACATCTGCGCTTGTAGTCGCCCTTGAAATTCTTTCAACGTTTCTTCTAAAAATGGATATGGCAAGGCCATGGGGGGACCAAGGTCTTCAACATGATTTGATGCTGATCGTGAATTCGCCCTTGTCATATTCCTCCACATTATGGCCCGTTTGAATGAATACACTGCGTCTTCTGTGTGTCGAACAAGATGGACTGCTGCCTTTCTAAGATTTTCCGCTTCGCTCGAGTCAAATGATTCTCGTATAGAGAGTGCAGAGATATTCTGCGAGATGATTTTGGCTTGGTGGTTAATGTCAGTTGTCGTGTCATTGCCAGATACAAGCTGATCTTGATCCTCTAGCTGCTTGCATTCGTGCTTATATTTTCCAATCATATTCCTTCATACACAAATACCACATGTTAGACTAGAATATCAGAGCATGACAACAATACAATAATCACATACTCTAAATCTGTCAAATACTGCTGTGCTTGAGGACTCAGCTCATCCCAGTTCGTTGAAAGAGATATTGGACGATTTTCTTTCGTCAACAATTGTTGGTTTACTTGCTGCTGATTCTGAAATGTACCCCCAATGCCAGGAGCACCACCCGTGGTGTTGAGAAAGCTATGTGTTGATGAAGGAGTGAATGAGAATCCTCCACCAGCAGGAGAAGGGCTTGGAGCTCCTCCAAAAACAGATGGCGTGCTTGCTGCACCAAACATACTAGGTTTGCTCGCTGCACCAAAAGCAGGAGTCTGGCCAGGGGTAGATGCTCCAAACCCTGGAGTGCCAAGACCTGATGAAGCAGCAGCTCCAAACGCTGGTTGTGATCCAAAAGATGTATTATTTTGAGACCCAAACAAACCACCAGAAGCACCAAAGGAGGCTCCCGCGCCGGTTCCTGAAGATGCAAATGGAGACGCAGTGGAGCCTGGCGTACCAGCTGTATTTCCAAATGAAAATGCCATACTATGTTATTTAGAATATTTCTATTGGACCTCTCAAACCTCTATACGTTCATGTATATGCCCTTCCCTCTGAAGATGGAATAATGTTGTTCTTCTCCCTGGCGAAAAGAGAAACACACAGAGCCGATCCTGCGCTGGGGAATTTACAAATACTGTTTTAATTAATTAATAGATAAACTATGGCATATTCTCCCGTAAAATCTTGTCAAATATTGATACGCAAGAGTCAATCTCTTCCATAGTGACTGTCAGTGGAGGAACCATTCTGATTATATCACCAGCACCTGCTGTGATAATCAACAAACCTTGATCTCTTGCAGCATTCACCAAGGATCCTGCTGGACCATCTAATTGAACTCCAGTAATCAAACCAACCCCACGGACATCTTGTACATGTGGATTATCAGATGTGACTTTGCGGAGTCCATCTCTCAAGGCATCACCTTTTGATGTGACATCACCAAGGAATGCAGCATCGTTGATGATGTCAAATACGGTACATGCTGCGTGGCAGACGAGAGGATTACCAGCAAAAGTGGAACCATGGTCTCCTGGGCTCATTACTTCTGCAACACGTTCCTTCATGACAACAGCTCCAATTGGAAGACCTCCTGCCAATGGCTTTGCCAGGGTCATCATGTCTGGTTCCACGCCATAATGATCGTGACCCCATAACAATCCAGTCCTTCCCAATCCTACTTGAACTTCGTCAAATACAAGAAGTGCCCCCGCCTCGTCGCAAAGGGATCTCAAGCCAGACAAGAATTCCTTTCCAGCTGGATGGATGCCACCTTCCCCTTGAACAGGTTCCACAAATACTGCAGCCGTTTTACCCTTTTGAATCACCTTGGCTGCGGCTTCTAGATCTCTATATGGACTCATGACTGCCCCAGGCATGACTGGTTGAAATGGAGTCTTGTACTGTTCCTTATATGTGAGAGCAAGGGCACCCATGGTTCTCCCATGGAATGAATTTGTGAAAGAAACAATCTCATGGGGCCCATCCAGTGACGCGTCATATGGGTCAATACCAGCATGCACTTTGGCAAATTTCCTTGCAAATTTAATGGCTGCCTCATTGGCCTCCGTCCCAGTATTTGCATAGAAGACCCTGTCTCCAAAGGAATTCTCAACAAGCCTCTTTGCCAGCTGTGCCTGTGGTTCTGTATGATACAAGTTTGACGTATGCGTCAATCTTTCAGCTTGTTCTGTAACAGCTTGTAACCAACGCGGATCTCCATGTCCAAGAGCATTCACTGCAATACCAGCGGCAAAATCAAGGTATTCCTTGCCCTCTGTGTCATATAGTTTTGTTCCCTGGCCTCGAGTGAAAACAACATCAGGTCTACCATATGTCTGTAATATATACTTCTTTTCTGTATCAATAGTCTCCTGTGCTACAGTCGCATGCATCATCTGCAGAGAAACAGTGTCAGTTGTGGATGCAACGTTTCAACAGGGTGAGAGATTGCCCTAGACAGTGGAGTAGCACAAGTGCAAAATTAAATCGTACCATTTTGCTATATATTCTATTTGATGATTGACGTGGCATGCATCGCCTTGGGCCTCTACTACAGAGTCCATGAACAGCGACTTGCCCACATCCAGTGGGATGGGTTTCCGTCTTCTGGTACATATCCTGGAGGATGATATTGCTTCTAAATACTTTGATATTAAAATTGAATTACTCGTAAATCCAACCATCAACAACTCTTTCAAATGCTGCAACTTCATCTGAAGAAAACCACAATGCAATTTCTCTCTGGGCAGATTCTGCAGAATCACTTCCATGGATGATATTCCGACCCACGTCTATTCCATAATCCCCTCGAATAGTTCCTGGTGCTGAACTGAGTGGGTTGGTAGCTCCAATCATTGTCCTACCATACCCAATGACACCCTTGCCCTCAAATACCAAGGCCAATACTGGACCAGATGTTAAGAAATTGACAAGCTTTGGAAAGAATGGCTTTCCATCATGTTCTTCGTAATGAGATTTAGCCGTGGATTCGGAAGGGACGATGACTTTAGCTGCAACAAGTTTATATCCTTTCCGTTCAAACCTGGCAATAATTTCTCCACACAATCCACGGTTGAATCCATCTGGCTTCACCATGATGAAGGACTGCTCCTTCTGAGAAGAAGAGCAGAATGCCATCGATCCTGCTGTACACATGCCTGCAGCGGCAGCGGCAGCAACAACAGCAGGGAGGTTCCAAGTGCCAGAAGAGGAACTGCCCTCTGCTCTGGTCCAGGAGGAATATCCTCGCTTCAGAGCCGTACCCAACGCATCTGAAGTAGAAAATAGTATGAGATGCGTCATGCTCGTGGATTCTACATGAATTTCAGCAAATCAACTACATACCTTTGTCCATGCCGAGACGTTGTGATTGTCGGGCAAATGCACGGACAGCATTTCTAAACATGGTGCTTCGTTTGGATCGGTATGAAGGAAATCTATTTATCGAATTTTATATAGGGCATTGGTGTGGCAGATCAACCCTGATCTCAACAGAGGAAAAATCTCTTGAGATTTTCTCCTTGAACTGGATGGCAAGTACCATACAAAGCATGCTACTGTAGATCTATAGAACTGTCTGGATGGAACGCTGTTGTTGTCGTTGTTCTAAGGATATACACGTGATTGATCCTAGAAATTCGTCCGAGGAAAAGGCATGGCACCAGCAACAGAATATGAAAACAATTACACATTCATCTAGTGAGAAAACAAGCAAAAGCAACCCTATCTATCAGTACACAATTTGAGCAGCCTTCACCTTTGAGAACACCTCTTTATATCCCTCCTTATACTCGTTTGCTTCTGAATCAGAACCCATATCACCCTTGATGGGCTTTGGCAAAATCAGCATGCATGATGTAGGCCGCTTTGTTGCTCCAGCCTGACCAAGAGCATCCTTCGATGAGACAAAAATGTATGGGATGTCATTATCTTCACAAAGCACTGGTATCGGAGTCACTACGTCAATTGGAGAAATATCTCCAGCTATAATACATACTCTGCAGGAAAGACAAGGCGTTGTAAGACGACAGATTAGAATCTCTCTCGCAATAAAGACGGGCACCTACCCTTTCGTTTTCTTTCTAATAGCTTTAATAACTTCTTTCACTCCCCGTTTGACTTGCTTACGCTTTGCAGCCTTCTTCACCAACTTGAACACCTGCATGCACATTCACTTTCGCTCATTCCCTGCATACCCAGATGAAATCCTTTTTTCATTTTAGAAACATACCTTTTTGGATAGTTTATCATCTGCAAGAGGCTTTGCAATCGGTGCCAGGTATTCCGTAGAGACGCTTGGAACAACAACATCTCCGGCAGACGACTCCCTCTTGGCTTTCTTCTCTTTCTTCGCTGATTTCTCCCCCATAATGTGTCTATTTGTTTTGAAATTTGATTATGAATGTCATGCACACGTTTGGTTCACTATACGTTTTTGCACAGATCGTGAGGAAATCTAACCTGCTAGCCTAAGGCTAGTAGCCTTCAATTCCTCATTTCGACCATCGGATCCAGGCCGATCGGCCAAATTTGAATATTCATAGGGCGATTTTCCTCATTTCGATCGAAATCGGGCAAAGTGAAAAAGAGGAATTGAAGCCTAGGAGGACGATTTTCCTCACGAATAGGCAGATTGCCACTATACAGTTGTTTGATCAAACTCATGATCCATGAATGGAGAGGCCGCCCTAGGGCGATAACTAGACAGAATTTTAATATACCCATACGAGCAATCTCAAAACTAGAAACACCAGCCATAGCCCCTTCACAAGATCCATTACCTCGTTTCCGCTTTTCTTGATATGGAAGGAGTTTCCATACGCATGTTGAGTACGACATTGGACAGTGTCCAGACTCAATCCAGAACCACCAGTGACCTCTGACGAGCGATTCTGGTCTCTCAGAAGGTGCAAACGCTCGCTTAATGCGACAAAACGACTCCGTGTTGACCCATGCGGGACCCCTCCGATGGGCCGTGGCAGTCGGTTTCGAGACGGGACGTCGTCTCCGGTCACGGGACTCGCGTGATGGGCGGACCCCGTGTGGTTGTTTGTAGAAGAGATGTTGTTCGTAGTAGAGGAATTTTAGAAAATTTTTGGCTTTTTATTCATAGCTGTTCTACATATTTTCTATTGTTTGTCACAAAAGTATTTTCCTCGATTGTGGCAAATGTACGCAAGGCACAAGTTTCGCTTGAAAGGAAGCTCCA
>PJEL010002602.1_pt1 | contig 16318 bp, 10 predicted proteins | sample 1853271 | NCBI WGS metagenome assembly PJEL01 (sample SAMN08108733, study PRJNA415343) | Invertebrate metagenome, whole genome shotgun sequencing project. | host: Globobulimina | place: Sweden: Gullmar Fjord | collected 2015-08
TTTCACTGATTAACGCAGTTTAGCGCACTTTAGCCAATAAAATAATAAAAATCAGCGTGTATCTGCGTTAATCTGCGTCCTAAAAAAGTGTTCAACATCATCTTGACCCCTACAAAATTTTGGATTTTTCCTTGAAAAAATAGTACCTTCCGACTTGCTTCACCCTTACTTTTGCGTAGGATATTAATTGAGCATTACCCGAAAATTCGTTTTTTGGGACTGATAGCCCCAAGCGATACCCTAAGCAATTGCCTGAGAATTTGTTTTAAACTTTATTGTTAGAGCGTGTTTCTTAAAAGACTTCGGAAGTCTTAACCGGGATTTTTAGCTGAAATCAGGCTGCAAAAGGTTTGATTTAACCGGGAAAAAGGCATTTTCAAGACTTCCGAAGTCTGAATATGCCCTCATCCTCTATTTAAGAAACACATTCTTAGGCTGAAGGAAACAAACAATGAATGAAAAAGGCGATATAACTGCCCCAAAAACTACAGCGAGGATGAAACCTCTCCAGGGGAAACGTATCTTGATTGTCGAAGATGAGGCAATAAGTTCCACTCATCTCAAGAAGATCTTAAGCAGGGGGGGATATAACGTTGTAGGTATGCTTGCCTCCGGTGAAGAAGTAATGCAGCAGGTGGCCCGGACACCCCCAGACCTGCTTTTGATGGACATTCAACTGGCGGGAGAGATGGATGGGGTGGAAACCGCCGAACAGATTCGGGCTCACTTTGATCTTCCCGTGATCTATTTGACGGCGTATACCGATGATGCTCTCTTGCAGCGGGCCAAGAATACCGAACCGTACAGTTATCTCATCAAGCCGGTTCAAGAAAGGGAACTGCTGATTACCGTTGAGATGGCGCTCTATAAACATGAGGTGGAGAGAAAATATCGTGACCACCTTGAGGAGTTGGTAGAGGAGCGCACCGCCGAATTAACAAAGGCCAATGAACAACTCCAACAGGAGATCACCGAGCGCAAGCAGATGGAAGAGGCCCTGCAACAGAGTCGAACCCGGCTACAGTTGCTGAATGGCATCTCAAGCAGGATCATTGCCCAGATGCCGGTTGAACAAATTATAAAAGACACAGTTCAGCATATCAGCCTTGATGAATATTTTTCAGCTTTGCGGGTAACCTACTCAACTATTGATGCTCAAGGCAAGATAACCGTCCTCTATTCCATTGAACCGCCGGGAATGCCAAAACTGAGCGGATTAGAGGCTGATCTGAATGTTGCTCCGGGCTATCTGAGCGCCTTGCTGCAAGGCGACATGGTTATTGCGGGAGATGTTAGCCGCGACACTCGATTGGCCCCTCTGACCGAGGCGATGTTGGCGGGCGGTACCCGGGCTCTACTTGATGTACCGGTGATCCGGACAGACACAGTGGTCGCTTTGTTGTGTTTTAATTCGCCGCAGCCCAGGCAGTGGAGCGAACATGAAATTATAACCCTGACAGACGTGGCCGAATACCTGTCCATCGCCATCAACGAAGCTCAAACACGAGAAGCGCGCCGGCAAGCAGAGGAGGAGTTGGAGCAACGAGCCCAACAGTTAATCGTCTTGCGCGAGCTAGATCGGGCTATCACCACCGGCCTGGACATCAACAACGTATACCGGGCCTTTACCCATCACGCTGCTCGCCTGCTGTCCTACGACCGTCTGTCTATCGCCCTGGTACAGGGAGACGAAGAGGCCCGGATAGCCTACGTCTTTGGGGAAGGGGGAACTCTGCCGTCGGTAGGGACTCTACTGCCGCTCAAATCTTCAGTCACCAAGTGGGTTATCGACCAGGGCCGGCCCTTGCTGCTCAATGATCATACCGACAACGTTCACTTGTCCCAAGATGTGTCAATGACAGCCACAGAAATCTTGTCCTCTATGGTCGTTCCGCTTCGAGCCAAGGGGCAGGTCATCGGCACCTGGAACATCGGCAGCCGGCAGAGCGAAGCTTATAGCGCGGATGACTTTGAGATGACCCAGATTATGGCCGACCAATTGGCTATTGCCATCGAAAACGCCCAGTTGTACGAGCAAGCCCAACAAGAAATCGCCGAACGCAAGCGGGCAGAGGAGATGTTGGAGCAACATGCTCAAAAAATGACTGTGCTGAACATTCTGGGGCATCAAGTTAGCGCCAGCCTGGTTGTGGAACAGATCGTAACCATAGTCCTCGGATCGATCACCGCTATTGCTACCCCCGACCTGGCTCTAATCTACTTGCTGCCAGAAGACCAGTTGATTTTGCAAGGCGTTCACCCGGATACCCCAACTTATGGCCAGAACGAGACCCAATTGCAAGTAGGAGAGTGCTTGTGCGGATTGGCCGTCAGTCAGGGGAAAAGTGTCTTTTCCGCTGACATTCATTGCGATCCGCGCTGCACGGTGGAAGCTTGTCAGCAAGCCGGAATGCGCTCATTTGCTGCCCTGCTCTTGCAGAAAAGTAATCAAATACTGGGGGTACTGGGATTGGCCTGGGTGAGACAGCGGGACTTTGATGAACAGATCACCTTTTGGGAGACTATGAGTAATCAAATCGCTATTGGTTTACAGAATGCCCTTTTATATGAACAGGTGATGGGCCATGCCGAAGAACTGGAGCAGCGGGTAGCCAGCCGGACGCGCGAGTTAACGGCCTTGTACGAGGTGACAGCAGTAGCCAGCCAGAATCTTGATTTGCAGACAACCCTGGAGCGGGTGCTGGAGCGTGTTCTAGTGGCAATGGAGAGCGAGATAGGCGTTATCCACCTCCTGGATAAAACGAGTGGGAAGCTGCTATACCTGGCCGTCCAACAGGGGTTCTCGCCCGACCTGGCGGCTCAAATAGAAACTATGCCTGTGGGCAGCGGGTTGGCCGGCTGGGTGATAAAGTACGACAAACCCCTGATTGTGCCTGATACAAGCGCCGACCCGCGCTTAATCATCCCCCCATCCGACCTGGGGGCCAAAATCTATGTCGGGGTGCCGATGCGGGCCGGCGGTCAAGTGGTTGGGACTCTCAGCCTTTTTAGAGAGACAACGCAGCTCTCGTTCAGCCCGGCAGAGATCACTCTCTTGACCTCTATTGCCGATCAGGTGGGGGTGGTCATAGAAAGTACTCGGCTGCACCAACAAGCCGAGCAGGCCGCGGTGATAGAGGAACGTCAGCGGCTGGCCCGAGATTTGCACGACTCTGTTACCCAATCGTTGTACAGCGTGACCCTGCTGACCGAAACCGGCCGCCAAGCAGCCGCAGCCGGAGATATGAAGGTTGTAGAGAATTGCCTGCATCGGGCCGAAGATGTTACCCTCCAAGCGCTCAAGGAGATGCGCCTGCTGGTTTATCAACTGCGCCCCCCGACGCTGGAATATGAGGGCCTGGTGAGAGCGCTACAGCAGCGACTGGATACCGTTGAATCCCGGGCCGGCATCGAGGCGCGTTTGTTGGTGCAGGGTGAGCTAGAATTTACTGCGGCGCGCGAGGAGATACTCTACCGCATTACCCTGGAAGCTTTGAACAACGCTCTAAAGCACGCCTCGGCAACCGCAGTCACCGTGCGGATATGCGTCGATGGTGAACTTGTGAGGCTGGAAATCACCGACAACGGGCAGGGTTTTGACCTCGATGCCACCGCCGGCACGGGTGGCATGGGGTTGGCTATTATGCAAGAGCGGGTGGAGCAACTGGGCGGCGCCTTGACCATCGTATCTTCGCCGGGAGAAGGAACAACGGTTAAAGTAGCGCTTAGCAGTGTCCCAGACCCGTAACCATCAGAATGTCAAAATCCAAAATCTAGAGGGGGAATCAATGACTGAAACAATTCACATTCTTATTGTCGATGATCATGCCGTGGTTCGGAAAGGGCTGCGAACCTTGATCGGCTACCAGAGCGGTATGGAAGTAGTGGGCGAAGCGGCAGATGGAATCGAGGCTGTGTCGAAAGTCCGCTCGCTCCGGCCCGACGTTATCTTGTTGGACCTGGTGATGCCGCGCATGGGCGGGCTGGAGGCCATTGGCGAAATTAAAAAAGAAAACCCCAAAGCACGCATTTTGGTACTGACCAGCTTTGCCGAGGATGACAAAGTTTTTCCGGCTATCAAGGCCGGGGCGCTGGGCTACCTGCTGAAAGATTCGTCCCCTCAGCAACTACTACAAGCCATTCGGGAGGTGCATCGGGGTGAGTCATCACTGCATCCCACCATTGCCCACAAGTTGGTGCAGGAACTTAGCCAACCGTCGGACCTGCCGCCGGCCGACAAACCACTAACCGAGCGTGAGATGGAGACATTGCGGCTGGTAGCGCAGGGGTTGACCAACCCGGAGATTGCCGAGAGTCTGGTCATTAGTGAACGAACCGTGCGCAATTACGTCAGCACTATCCTGGACAAGCTGCACCTGGCTAACCGTGTTCAGGCGGCGCTTTATGCGCTCCGGGAGGGATTAACCAGCCTGGACGAAACATAAAGTATGATATATGTCATACTCTATAGGGTCATTTGTCACCAAAGTACCGCTCTCAGAGCGGTACTTTTGTATTAGACAAGAAATGACTTCTGCCCAATGCGCTTTGAGCCTGGGTATGATATGATTAAAATGTTTATTTTTTATTTATGATTTTTTAAATCCGGTTTATCCGCTTAGGGGATTTCTAATGCAAAAAAAGAAAGTTATGGTTGTGGATGATATGGCCATGATGCGTTTGGTCATTAAAAATATGCTTGGTCAGGATCCCCATCTTGAGGTGAACGACTTTGCCTCCAATGGGCGGGAGGCGCTGGATAAGCTCGAGCGGGTGCAGCCGGACCTGATCTTGTTGGATATCGAGATGCCGGAGATGGACGGGCTGGAGTTTTTGTGCCATGTCCGCTTGAGGAGCCAGGCCAAGATCGTCATACTCTCTGGGATAGCCGCTAACGGTTCCTATAAGGCCACTATGGCCCGTTCTTTGGGAGCGGATGGAGTCATCTCCAAACCCTCCGGCGCGCTCTCCTATGATCTTGAAGATAAGCGCGGGTCTCAGATCAGGCAGGTGATTTACGACCTGTTAGAAATTAGCCCGATATAGATGTTCAGATAATGATTTTGGATCCAAGACCCTAAAGGTTTTCAAAACCTTTAGGGTCTGATACGCGACGACTCAAAATCTTTTTCTGAGAAGCTATAGTATAACCACTCCTCCTATATTGAGAACAACAATGAGCAATCCAAGTAATGGTCAGCCAATTAACGCCGACATCCAACAGGATGCGTTTTTGCGAGTCAAAGCGGACAAGGTGTCGCAACTGTTAGACCTGGTAGGCGAACTGGGTTTGGTAGCCGCCGAGGTCACGCACCATCCCGACCTGAGGGAAATGGAGCTGGAAGGTTTTGAAACCGCAGCCCACCATCTGGAAGTGTTGATCCGCGAACTGCAAGGGTTGGCTTCCGGCCTGCGCCTGGTACCCGTGGGCGGCGTGTTCAAGCGCGTCCAGCGCCTGATCCGCGACCTGTCCCACCAGACCGGCAAGCCAGTTGACCTGGTGTTGGAAGGGGGTGAGACCGAGATTGACAAGGTTCTGGTAGACCAACTCCACGATCCCCTGATGCACCTCATTCGCAACGCAGTAGACCACGGTCTGGAACCTGCTGCAGAGCGGCTTGCGGCCGGTAAGCCGGAGCAGAGTCGCATCACCCTGACCGCTGTCCAGCAAGGGGGAGAGATTCAAATTACGGTGGCCGATGATGGCCGCGGCCTGGACCGGGAAATGATTCTGACGCGGGCCAGGCAACGTGGCTTGGTTGAACCTGAGCAGGAGCCGGATGACTCCACGGTCTGGAACTATATCTTCCACTCTGGCTTCTCAACTGCCCGGGAGGTTTCCAGCCTGTCCGGTCGCGGGGTGGGGTTGGACGTGGTGCGAGTCGCCATTCAATCTTTGCGGGGCCGGATTATGGTGGACAGCCGGCCAGGCGAAGGCGCCCGCATCACTCTGCATATCCCCCTGACCCTGGCCTTTCTTGACAGTATGGTGGTGCGCCTGCACAAGCGTCTCTATGCCATTCCCATTGACGTTATCGGCCAGATATTTAAACCGGAGGCCGCCCAGGTCACTCGCGCTGCGGCAGAAAACAACGAGGTGGTTCGGATACGGGACGAGTTGGTGCCGGTCTGCCACTTGCAGCATTTCTACCAGGAGGGGGAAAAGGATGGCTTGTTAACAGAACAGATTATGGTGGTGGTGCAAACAAGCAGAGGCGTCTTGGGTTTGCCGGTGGATGAGGTTATCGGCCAGCAGCAAGTCACGATGAAACCCCTACAAAGGCAACTCAAGGACATCCGTGCCGGCGCCGCCTGCGGGCTGCTGAGTTCCGGGGATGTGGCCATTGTGCTGGATTGTGAGCGTCTGAATTAGCAGGTGTTTATGAACCCGGAAGAGGTACACTATTTTGAGTCTATCCGCCAATGGATCTACAAGCACACTGGACTCCATTACCCGGACCAAAAACATCCAGTCTTGTATCATCGTCTCAAACAACTCTGCTGGCAACTGGATATTATCGGCCTCAAAGAGTTGGACCAACATTTGCGGAAACGGGATTTCCCTAATCTGGCGGTAAAAGTGGCCCGCACCATTTCGACCAACCATACCTACTTTTTCCGTGAAGAGGAGGTGATACACTTTTTTCAGGAGCAGATAGTGTCGCGTTTGCCCACCCAGGATCGGTTGCGAATTTGGAGCGCCGCCTCTTCCAGTGGTGAAGAAGCCTATACTATGGCTCTGGTGCTGGCCGAAACGTTGGGCTTTGAACAGGCCAGGAACAGGGTTTCCATCCTGGGCAGCGATATCAACCCGCTGGTCATCGAGCAGGCCGAACGCGGTATATATAGCGAACAGAGTTTGGAAAAAGTGCCTCAACACCTGCGCCTGCGCTATTTTCGTCCCGTGGGGTTGGGGCAGTGGGGTATTGATCCCGCTTTGAAGCAGATGTGTACTTTTCGCCGGCTCAATTTGGTCAGTAAACCGTGGCCCTTTAGAAACTCTTTTCACCTTATCCTGTGCCGCAACGTGTTGTACTACTTTGACCAGACACACCAGCAGGAATTGATAGATCGAATGTATGAAGTGACTGCGCCGGGCGGCTGGCTGATAACCAGCGTCACCGAATCGCTCAGAGCGCTGAAGATACGCTGGCAAGCTGTAACAACGGGCGTGTATCGCAAGGTGTGAACAATTAAAAAGCCTGTTAGGGCCGGGGGGCTGCGGGGGGTGTCCCTCCGCCCATAGGCGCGAACTTAACGACTCCTCGAACCATACCGTGTTGCTGAATGGCTCGATTTGGCCCCTACAGGCGGGTAAAACGCACAAAGTTAGGGGGGCAACATGCAACCTAACTGAGCCCCATCAATGACTTTTTAAGCACCCTGTCCTATGACAGCACACTTCTGGGGGATTTTCGGTCAAATCTTCCCCTTTTGAGGAATTAGAGGACTTTTGCAAAGTACATTTCCCTTAAGTTCGCGCCTATGGTCCCTCCGCCTCTCTCCAATTTCTGTGGACAGGGATTTTATAAATTCCTATACAATTAAAAATGATGAACGATGAATGATGAATGACCAATAACAGAGGACCAATGACCAACAACAAAATCCGGGTATTGATAGTAGATGACTCGGCCCTGGCCCGCAAGATACTGATCGCGGGCCTGACCAGCGACCCGCAGATTGAGGTAATTGGCGCGGCGCGAGACCCTTATGTTGCTCGTGACATCCTGGTCAGGGAACGGCCCGACGTCATCACCCTGGATGTCGAGATGCCCCGAATGGATGGGGTGACATTCTTAAAGAAATATATGCCCATTATTCCCACGCCAACGGTTGTGGTCAGCGCCCTGACCGAACGGGGCAAACGGATCACCATCGAAGCATTGGAGGCGGGCGCTGTGGATGTGGTACTCAAACCCAAGATTGGGGTGGTGGATAAGCTGCCCGTTATGATGGGGGACCTGGTGCAGCGGGTAAAGGCCGCTGCACGGGTGGACGTGCGCCGCTACGCCCGCCTTCATCACCCCGGAACAGGAAAACGGGTAACGTCGGTAAAGGTCAGTGGGGCGCTACATGAGACCACCGACCGGGTCATCGCCATCGGCGCATCCGCCGGCGGCGTGGCTGCTCTGGGGCGCATCATTCCTATGTTTCCCCCGGCCGCGCCAGGCATCGTCGTTGTCCAGCACATGCCGGCCGGTTTTACCACCAGCTTTGCCGAGCGTTTGAACACCTTGAGCGCGATGCAGGTTAGAGAGGCCAAGCCGGGTGACCGTATCCGGCCCGGCCTGGTGCTGATAGGTCCCGGCGGCGAGCGCCATATGAAGGTGCGCCGTTCCGGCGGGGAATATCGGGTGGAGTTGATAGGCGGCGAGAAGGTTTCCGGGCACTGTCCCTCTGTGGACGTGTTGTTCCGTTCCGTGGCCGAGCATGTAGGACGCAACGCCGCAGCCGCGCTTTTAACCGGTATGGGTGAGGATGGGGCCGAGGGTTTGCTGTTCATCCGTCAGACCGGCGGCAGGACCTTAGCCCAGGATCAACAAAGCAGCGTGGTATTTGGTATGCCCAGAGCAGCATGGATAAAGGGGTCTGCGGAGAGCCTGGTGGCTTTGGATGAGATACCAAGACGCTTGATTAGAATGTTAAAATTGTGAGAAACCCAAGTGTAAACATCTTGGGCTTTAGCCAGCTCAATGGGTTTCTCCAGGGAGAAGCCAACTTGAGCACAGATAGGCAAAAGATTATGGCCTTTCATCCCCTGTCTAAAGTCCGAGGGGTTTTCCCGGCTTCTCCAATAAACTGTGTAAGGGAGTAAGGTAAATGACAGAAGAAGACAGAACAACCCTGTTTATGGGCACCGACGATGACAACATTGAGAACATGTACCTCACCTTTGAGGTAGAAAAGGAAGAATACGCCATAAATATAAGCAATGTCACCGAGATTGTGGGCATACAGAAGATTTCCGAGGTGCCCGATGTACCCAGCTTTATCAAGGGCGTTATCAACTTGCGGGGCAAGGTCATTCCGTTGATGGACGTACGGCTGCGTTTTGGCCTGCCCTGGCGGGAATATGGCGATCGGACGACCATCATTGTCCTGGAACTGGACAGCGTCTTTACCGGCCTGGTGGTCGATCGGGTCAAGGACGTGCTGGACATTCCAACGGCTAACATCGACCCGCCGCCGCGCTGGCACAGCAACGGCGAGAGCGGCATCATCAAGGGCCTGGGCAAACGGGACGATGGGGTAAGCATTATCCTGGATGCCCGGCGGCTGTTGGATGACCAGGAAATTCGCCTGGGCCTGCCTAATGAGGCGTTGCTTGAGGCCACACCTTGATCATCGCCCGATTTTATATTTTGGAAAGTGCCCGCTTCATCCGGGCCATAGATTATTACGGAGGAAAAAAATGACAAATACAACCTTTTCTACTCAAACTAAAGCCGAAACTCGCATCGCTTTCTTTCGCTCATTGCGGGGTAAGTTGATTTTGCTGTTCCTGGCCGTATCCCTGCTGCCGTTGATCATCGTGGGTTTGCTGGCTTACCTCCAGGCCCAACAGGCCCTGGAGGATGAAGTCACCGCCAAGCTGGTTGCCGTGCGGGATATCAAGGCCAACTGGATCACAAGCTATTTTAACGAGCGTCTGGGTGACGTCAGAGTCCTGTCCGAAAACCCATCCACCGTGATTGCGATGCATGCCTTTGATGAGGCAATCGAGTCCAGTATGAAGGAGTTGGACGCGGACGAAACTGGGGCGATGAACCACTATCGCTCCCTGTACCTGGGCAAACCAGACCAGGCGGATGCCGGCGACGACAGCGACTACAGCGCTGTCCATGCCCGGTACCACCCAATGTTTAAGGAGTACCAAAAAGAATATGGCTACTACGATATCTTCCTGGTGGGGCCACACTCCGGGAACATCGTCTACAGCGTATTCAAGGAAGACGACTTTGGCACCGGCCTGAAAAATGGTAAATATGCCGCCACCAACATCAGTGAGGTTTTTCAGAAGACGGTGGTTGCCACCGAGCGGGACTTTGCTCTGCTGGAAGACTTTGCCGACTACGCGCCTTCCCAGGAACCGGCTGCCTTCGTGGCTTCGCCCATCTTTGAGGGCGCTGAGCTGGTTGGGGTGCTGATCTTCCAACTGCCTATTGACCATATCGACGCTATTATGAAAGATGAGGCTGGTATGGGCGAGTCGGGCGAAGCCTACCTGGTTGGGTCCGACAAGCTGATGCGCTCCGACTCTCGTTTCTCTCAGGAGAGTACCATCTTGAAGCGAGAGGTCGACACCATTACCGCCAACAAAGCCCTTGCTGGTCAGACAGGGGTTGAGGTAGTGCCTGACTACCGGGATGTGCCGGTTCTCTCGGCCTACAAGCCGCTCGACATCTCCGGGGTGCATTGGGTCATCTTGGCCGAGATAGACGAGGCCGAAGCCTTTGCCCCGGCCCAACAAATGCTGCTGGTGATGTTGGCCATTATGGGCGTGGGCGCGGCGGTAGTGGCAGCGGTAGCCTTTTTCAGTGCCCGCAGCATCGCTAACCCGGTTATGCGCGTGACCGAAGTGGCCCGCAAGCTGGCCATCGGCGATGTCAACCAGGTAATCGAGATCAATAGCCGCGATGAAATTGGGGTGATGGCCGAGTCTTTCCAGCAAATCATTGACTATCTAAAGACAATGGCCGGGGCTGCCAACAGTTTGGCCAAAGGCGACTTAAGGGTTAAGGTTACGCCCCGCTCTGAGCAGGACGTGTTGGGCAATGCTTTTGCTCAGATGGTAGTCAACCTGCGCCAGGTGATTGGGCAGCTCAACGTTGTGATCGATCAGGTGGTTCAATCGGTGGAACAGGTGCGCTCGGTGGGCGGGGACCTCTCATCCAACGCCGAGGAACAGTCCGCCGCCGTGGAAGAGGTGACCAGTAATCTGGAAGAGACCGATGCCCAGGTGAAGGCCAATGCGGAAAATGCTAACGTGGCCAACCAGTTGGTCAATGAAACCTCTAACGTGGCCGGCAGCGGGCAAGTAAAAATGAAGAGCATGACCGAGGCTATGGATGCTATCGCCGTCTCGTCCCGGCAAATCGGCAAGATTATCAAGGTCATTGACGAGATTGCCTTCCAAACCAACCTGCTGGCTCTGAACGCCGCCGTAGAAGCGGCCCGAGCCGGGCAGCATGGTCGAGGTTTTGCCGTGGTGGCCCAAGAAGTGCGCAACCTGGCCGGGCGCAGCGCCAAGGCGGCCAAAGAAACAGCCGAATTAATTGAGGATGCCGGTCGTCGGGTGGACGGAGGGGTTGTCATCGCCGATGAAACGGCCTCGGCCCTGGGCGAGATTGTACAAAACGTGGTCAAGGTGAAAGATCTGGTGGCCGAAATTGCCGCCGCCAGTGAGGAGCAGGCCAAGGGCATTACCCAAATCAGCGCCTCGATGGTGCAGACCAACGAGAGCGCACAGATTAGTAGCCAGCAGAGCGAGGAACTATCCAGCACCGCTGATGAACTGAGCAGTATGGCCGACAGGCTGCGTGAAGAGGCGTCTCGCTTCACGCTGAAGCGGGGGCAAGCTTATGCCGACGCAGCGGAGAACGGCAGGATGCGCCAGAAAGCGCCCCAGCAACAATACGCCGCCAAAGCTGGCGACACAAGCGGGGAAACAAAACCACAACTGTTCAGGGATGGAGATAACGAGGTAGAGTTGTCACTGGATCAGGATGAGCGGGGGTACGAGCAGTTTTAAATTCTCTTTACCCAAGAAGATTTCTAATCCGGAATAACTATTTACAACGGAGACAGACTCAGCCTACGGCACGGCAACGAGAATGAAAATCTTTACCCCTCACCCCCCTCTTGCCTTGCCCAGACTTTGCAAAGTCTATGCAAAAACTTTGCACTCCCCCTCTCCCAATTTGGGAGAGGGGGTTGGGGGGTGAGGGCTATTTACAACGGAGTCGCCGATGGCGCGGGGGGTGTGGGGGGTGTCCCTCCACTTCCTTCTCTGCGCCACACGCCCAGTAAGATACCCGAAATGCAGGGTATCATAGGAGATTTCTAATGGACAAAAAGAAAATTATGATTGTGGACGACGCAGCGATGATGCGCCTTACTGTCAAAAATATGTTCGACCAGGACCCTCATCTTAGCGTGGTAGACTTTGCCGCCAACGGCAAGGATGCCCTGGACAAACTCGAGCGGGTGCAGCCGGACCTGATCTTGCTGGATATCGAGATGCCGGAGATGAATGGGCTGGAATTTTTGTGTCACGTCCGCTTGAAGAGTAAAGCCAAGGTGGTCATGCTCACAGCGGTCGCTCCCAGCGGTTCTGCCAGGGCCGCTAAGGCTCGCTCAATGGGGGCGGACGCAATCGTCTCTAAACCATCCGGCGCAATCTCCTTTGATCTGGTGGAAAAACGCGGCGTTCAACTCAAGCAAGTGATTTACAAGCTGCTAGAGATTGAAGGATAGAAACTTATGACCGCTCAAAACGTCCCGCCCGGCCATTCCAAGGAATGGGAAGAGATGTGGGCGCTCTTTGCCCAGGAGGGCAAGGAGATGCTGGATATGGTAGAAGAGTCTCTGTTAAAGTTGGAGTCTAATCCTACTGCTGTCGAGCAGGTAGCCAACTTGTTCAGGGCGCTGCACAACTTCAAAGGCATGGCCCACATGATGGACCTATCTGTCATCGAATCCCTGGCCCATCACGCCGAAGATGTGGTTGCCCTGGCCAGGGACGAGGGTGTGATCCTGACCGTCCGGATGATCGATTTGCTGCTAGAGGTTTTGGATCACTTGCGGGGTATGCTGGATCACGCCCTGACCCACTATGTTGATGCCGCTGCCGCCCCAGCGGAAAAGCTGGAGGCGCAATTGCAGGCCGTCCTATCTGAACCCCCGACCCAACCTGCTTCTATCCCGGCCGATGTGCCCGCAAGCACAGCTGAAATGCCTGAGCCGAGCGTCACGCTGATTGATCCGGCCACAGATCCAACCTACGTGCGGGTTTTTTTGGAAATGGCCGGGGAGGCACTGAGTCGCCTGCATTTGGCCCTGGATGCGCTGGACGGAGGCGATGAGGCGGCGGTCAAAGAAATTGAGGGCGTGGTGGATAAGCTCAAACATGCCGCCGGACGGATGGGTTATGAACGCCTGGACGTAGTGTTGGACGACCTGGCAGCCGCCGCGGCAGATCCCGACGGTGAAGCGCGTCTGAGCAAGCTAAAAAGGTTAGAACTGACCCTGTTTGAGGAGTTGACCGTTATTCAGGAGTCGGCCCACTGGCCGGACTCAGATGACGGGATGACCCTGGATATTGCCTGGCTTTTTAGGCACTGGCACGCCGAAAGGGTCTTTGCCGATTTAACCTGTTTGGGTGAAATAATGGACGGCCTGGAACAGGCGATCAAACAGTTTCTGCTAGACGGCAATCCCCCGGAGCGGAACCAACTGTTGGCCGATGAAGCCGCCTACTTGCTCCGTGCCATCTACCATAGCTGCATCTTTTACAAACTGGACCAGGTCGCTTATCTGACCCTGGCCCTGGAAGACCTCTATGCGCGAGTGGCCCAGGCGGAGATGAGGACCAATGAGGCTCTGCTCAACCTGACCCGTAACTATGTGATGCGCTTGGGCAGCGCCATCGAAACCGTGCGTGAGGGCGGCATCCCGGAATTGGCCGCCCTGGAGGCGATGAACAGCCAGACTGAGGAGATACTGTACCAGCATACGGAAGGCCGGGTCTCCCAGGTTACCAGGGACGTGTTGGATTTGCTGGACTTGCCCCCGGAATTCAAGGAAATGATGACCACGGAGACCGTGATCGGCATTAGCCTGGCTCTCCAGGCCGGGGAACGTTTTTATACCATTCTGGCCGACCTGAATCGAGATGAAGCGTTGGCCCAGGCCTTTTTTGAATGGTCCCAATCCCAGGCCGTGCGTCTGATTACCAATGTTACGGTCTATCAGAATAATCACTCTCTGTTCAACTTCTTGATCGCCACGAGCGAACTCCACCCGGCCATTGTAGAGACTTTGGCCGCTATCGATCCGCAGGGTAGCCTGCTTCTCAAAGAGTGCGCCTTACGGGAAGAGGTGGATCCCCGGCAAGTCATGGACAATCTGGGAACCCAGGAAATCAGCCCCAGGCCGGAACGCGCAGCAGATGTCCAGGTGTCTGCTTCCTCAGACATCCTGGCCGGTTTGTTGGAAACCATTGGCGAGCTAGTCGCCACCCACGCCACCCTGCAGCGGGTAACAGAAAGATTAACGGACATTGATCTGCTTGAAAGCGTGGAACGCTTGGCCAGGCAAGTCAACGGCAGTCAGGAGCATGTTCACCACAAGGTGCCGGCATCGCTGGCAGCCTGGGTCGAAGACCTGCGTACCCTGGAGCAGGTGGAAACCGAGATAGGGGTAGCCCTGGAACAACTCCAAGAGATGACCCTGGCTCTGCGGATCAAGTCGGCCGCTGAAATTATGGGACCGCTGCAAAACCTGGTACAAGATGCGGCCCGTCACCAGGAGAAGGTAGTTGAGTTAAGGGTGGAGGGCGCGGATATTGAGCTGGATCATAGCCTGCTGAACATCCTGGCCAGGCCGGTACGCCGTTTGGTCTGGTTTGCCGTAGCCCACAGCCTCGAGACCCCGGCGCAGCGCAGGCATGTGGGCAAACCGGTCACTGGGCAACTATCGGTAGCAGTCAATAAAGGAGAGGATTGCGTCCAAATTGTCATCACCGATGACGGTGGTGGCCTGGATGGCGAGGGGATACTCAGGCGTGCGCGTGAATTGGGCTGGACAAGTAGCGACAACGTCCCGCCGGATCAGTTATCCCAATGGGCGCTCAAGGATGGCTTTGGCATGGTGGGCGGCCATAATGATCTTGAGGGGGTTGATCTGGCGGCCATCGATGCGCTCTTGCGCAGCCATCAGGGTTGGCTCAACGTAAGCGACCAACCGGGACAGGGGACTCGCTTTACGCTCGAACTCCCACTGGATATGGCCGTGATTGACGGCATGATAGTCCGCGTGGATGGGGTCTGTTACGTGGCTCCAATCAGGGCGGTTCGCCGGATTGTCAAGCCGGAAAAGGGCCAGATTACGCATACCTCGGCTGACGATGGTCAGGACATGCTGCGGCTGGAAGATGAATTGATACCCATTTGGACATTGCGGGCGGAGACGAGCGCAAAAGCCACCTTCCAGGAAAGCCTCATGCTGGTCGTAGAAAAGAATGACTGGGCGGTGGCCCTGCCCGTGGACGAAGTGATCGGGCAACAGCCGGTTCTGATCCGGCCCTTACAGGGTTACTTAACAGATATTCAGAGCGTCTCCGGCTATGCCTTACTGGGTGATGGAGAGGTGGGAATGGTGTTGAATCTCAATCGGATCAACGTCTGGGCCGGGAGAGCGGATTAATGCTCTAGCCTGGTGCACCGTCAGCCAAATTCTGCCAAGTAGGTGCATGTCATTCTGAGACGAAGTCGAAGAATCCCTACAGAGCTACAATAAACAGCAAGGTCTAAGGCGGCAAAACCGAACCACAAAACCTGCCCTTGTTTGTACAAGGCCCCTTGTTTATACAAGGTCATTTCCCATTGTCTCTGCTGGCCCAACGTAACTTGTCAAATCTTACCTGACACGGTACTAGACATCTTCATATAACGAATCTCAGCTAAACGAGTCAAGATTCCGAAAAAAGGCAACCCAAATATCATCCGAAACAAATGCTGATTTCGCAACGGTTAATTGAAAATGTTATGGCGGCAAATAGTCAACAAAGTATGAGATAAGGTCCCGCTGACCACTTATGTTGGACGCTCTTTGGCGTCTGAATTAAATAAACTACTCGCTTAGGCGCGCTAGAACAAAAGACATTATCGGAATTAAGGCGACTGTCACTTTCTGACACAATATAGAGCTGTTTTTGCTCAATCAAGCTCAATATTTAGCCTGTTAAGTGACTGTCACCTGATCTATCGCTATTTCCAATAATGTCTAAAGTATGGGATAGGCTCCCGGTGGTCGTAAATTGGACGCTCTATAGCGTCATAGAATAAATAGGACAGTTTGCCAGTATTGTTTGAATTTACATTATTGGAGAAGCCGGGAAAACTGCTTTACACTACAAAGCTTTAGGCTTCAGTGCCCCACACAGTGGGCTACCCCACACAGTGGGCTACCCCACACAGTGGGCTTGGGATGAATTCTCATCAAGGATGAGGGGCCAGTATCTTTTGCCCTTTTGTGCTCAAACAGTGCACAGCGTTCCAAATGGACCGTTAGTGGAACGCACTTCTCCTCAGCC
>PJEL010002603.1_pt1 | contig 16315 bp, 12 predicted proteins | sample 1853271 | NCBI WGS metagenome assembly PJEL01 (sample SAMN08108733, study PRJNA415343) | Invertebrate metagenome, whole genome shotgun sequencing project. | host: Globobulimina | place: Sweden: Gullmar Fjord | collected 2015-08
CGTCAAACAGCAGCTCTGCATACAGTACCTTCCATCCTGGAAAGTCGTGTGATCATAGGGAATAAAGATATTCTGGAACTATTAAAGAATCAAATTTTGAAGATCTGCCCTCAAGAAAAAATGATCAGATATCTGAAGAGGCAATTGGATGATCTCAAACCCATAAGTGATGAAGTCTTTTATATCAAAGAGGGGTTCGGAGGGGTGCGACATATTCAGTATGCCATGTGGATGGTTTTAATCGTTGTTGATCACGGTAGTGGTAATTCTGCTGATATCTTTGATTTCCTGAAGCGCAACGATTGGATATCCGAATTAGATGAAATTCGCCTGAATCAAGCGTTAGAGTTGTACTTTGATTTGCGGAATTTTATCGGATTATATGGTTTTTATGGGGAAAAACTAAAAGAAATAGGGTCTGAAAGTCTGGCGATACGTCATAGCGAGGAGAGTAACTATTTAGATGACCAGTCAAGCATGGCTTACTTGAAACTAAAGAATCGTTTTACAACTGTTGATTTTTTGGATCGCTTTAGATTGCACTCGATCCAAACAGTATCCAGGCTGGCGCAGTCTATTGTGGGCAATATTCTGGATCGGACGATTTCCGAAAAACTGCCAGGTTTTGTGCTTTTCAAACATCTGGGCACTAACCAAATAACTCATTTTCAACCCCTGTCTTCGGGAAGTGAAAACATTCAAGTTGATCGAAGTGGCAAAACACTGAACCGTTCTAGCAAGGGGCCATTGGAAGACTTTTTTCTTTCTCAACCCAATCTCTTGGAATTGTTTAAATATATAGGCAAAACGGGGAATCAACTCAGCCCGAGTTTGGTAGAAACGTTGTCTTCGCTCATTCCTGATCTTTACGATACGATAAAACCAGAAAATTCAACATCTATACGCAGTTTTATTTTTGACCTGTTCATCACCGAAAATAGTTCTGCGGCAATCCGGCAGATGATCGAAATAGCATCTCCTTTGAGTCGGAAGGGAAATATTAAGACACTTTTAGGACTCTTTTTGCCTGAAGTCAACCAAATGAGATTCCTGCTGCGCAATACAGAAATACATGAATACCCATTGTGTATTCATTCAATGAAGGCGCTGGAACAGGTTGAAGATGAGATGGATAATATTCAGAAAAACGAACCTGAATTATGGCGTTTTGTCAGCGAAGAAGATATTTTTGCTTTGAAATGGTCCATGCTTTTCCATGACCTTGGCAAGATTAATCCCTATCGGAATCATGAGGAACTGGGACCAGTCCTGTCGACGCAGATGCTTTCGCGGTTGGGCTGGGCAGAGGATTCAGAGACGTTGGATCTAATCCGGTTGCTGGTTGCCAATCATCAATCGATTGTTCGTTTCAGTCAACTATCGACTTACTTGGATCTGGGGATCCTGAAATTTTTTGAATTGGCGCAGCGAGATCCCGGCAAGGTTTTACTACTCTACTTGATCAATATTAGTGATTTTAAGAGTGTTAATTCAGAAATGCGTCACAAGACCGCCAATCTCGAAAGATTTTTTGAAAAGACCATTAATATTCTGAGTGAGTTTAAAAGAGAACATTCATCGATGCCGATGAATAAAATTATCAATAATTATCTCAACCGCATGGTTTCCGAGGTACGAATATCTGTGTTGTTGGAGCTTTTGTTGAGGCAATGTTGTAATAGGAGCCTTGAGGACGTCATTTTGGTCCCTCTCAGAAAACTGAGTTCCCAGGCTGGGCAGGATCTTGAAGAATATCGAGCAGAGCTTGAAAATGCCTTGGAATATCTCAAGTTGGCTGAGTTGGACCATAACACACTGAATAAATATCGGTTTCGATTTATCCAGATTATCAAACAGGTGATTCCCGAACACTGTATCTTCGACCTTGTAAAACCGTTAAGTTCGCAATGGAACTGGTTTTTTAGCACGGTTCCCAATCGATATCTTCTCAGTTCGGACATTGGCAATATTACAACTCAATTGCAACAATTTGAAGCAAGAGAGCATCGTAACCTCCGCTTCTCGGTCAATAAAGGGGAGCCCGGTGAATATGATACAATTCTGTTTTATAGTATTGGTGATTTGAAAATTCAGGCAAAGATGGCCTATGCGCTCAGCAGGCGAGGGGTGAATATCGAAAATGGAAAAATTAACAAGGTAATTTATGCCGACCAGCAGGAGGGCTGGGTGGGGTTTTTCAATCTTTCTCAGCAAACCGGAGAGGATGCCCTATCAAACATTGAATTGGAATCAGTGATTGAAAATCTGATAATTCCACCACTAAATCCTCCACCAGTCAGTAAACTTGTGGAATCACACATGCAGGTGCAGTATTTTCACGAGCCGGAAAAAGGATATCAGATCATTGAGTCGGAGCCAGGGCACTTTTTGCGTACAAAAACAGATTTTGTTGCTGTCAAAATATCACTTTTTGATGCACCTTTTTGTTATTATAAAATCATGCGGTCTTTTGAGGCGATAGGGATTATTCCGCAGCAAGTAACAATTACAACTATCGGAAATCAGATTATTGACTATTTTTACATCCATCCAGAAGAGAAAGAAAAACTGGTCAGAGAAGGTTTTAAAGGTTTATTGCAGAAATACGTGAATTCAAAGATTTATGTTTAGTGATTCATATCAAGCACTAGTAGTTTCCTGTTGCAACAATGAGCCAGAGATTATATTTCTGTTTATCCCTCTATTTATAAAATATGGCAATGTGGTGTCTCAGAAAACACTATCAGGTCGATGAAAGCAAGAGATGACAATATTATTGGAAGTTTTTAGATTTATTTCATGATTTTTTAGGAAGATATAATGGAAGATGTAATAAAGATTGGTTTGTGCGGTCTTGGGACTGTTGGTTCAGGCGTGTTCAGATTGTTGTCAGAAAATGTGGACATCATCAAAAATCGTATGGGTAAAGAAATTATTGTTACCAGGGTTGCCACTCTTGATCCATATGACAATCTCGGACTCGATTTTTCCAAAACCACGGTTTCCGATTCAGTGAATGATATTTTGCAGGATCCGGAAATTGATATTGTCGTAGAGCTGATAGGTGGGAAAACAATCGCAAAAAAAATTGTCGTAGAATCTCTTCAAAAAGGGAAATCCATAGTTACAGCCAACAAAGCACTACTGGCTGAATATGCAGAGGAAATTTTCAATGCCGCATACCAATCAAAAGGAAATCTGGGATTTGAAGCAAGTGTGGCAGGCGGGATTCCTATTGTACGTAGCATCAAACAGGGATTTTCAGGTGACCGCATTGATAAAGTTATGGGAATTGTCAATGGTACTGCGAACTACATACTTTCAGCAATGAGTAGTGAGGGTGTAGATTTTGAACAGGCTTTGCTTGATGCCCAGAAGAAGGGATACGCTGAAGCCGACCCAACTTTTGATGTTGAAGGAGTTGATGCGGCTCACAAAGTGATTATTTTAATGTCACTGGCATTTAATGGGCTGTTCGAATTCAGTCAGTTATATGTCGAGGGTATTTCGGGTATAGAATCTGTTGATATTGCGATTGCCGAAGAATCTGGTTACGCAATTAAATTGCTTGGAAGTGCTGCGAGAACGGACAATGGGTTTGAAGGGAGAGTCTGTCCAGCACTGGTGGATAAAAATAGCATGCTGGCTGCGGTCACTGGGGCTTTCAATGCAGTCTCAATTTGGGGGAATTTTGTTGGGGAAACACTTTTTTATGGTGCAGGTGCTGGATCCCACCCCACAGCGTCAGCGGTTGTTTCGGACCTCATAGAGACAGCACGCTTGATGGTTGTGGGTATGGATAACCCAGTGCCCCCATTAAATACAGGCTTAGATACTCTGGCTCGACAGGATATCTTACCCATGGCCGAAACAGAATCAGAATACTACTTGAGGCTCACACTCAATAATGGGAAGACATCAGTTGGTGATGTTTTGAAAATCCTTGGTGATGCAGACATTAATCTTAAATCAATGGGTCAAAAATCTGTTTCCAGTGATCTGATGTCAGAGAAATATTTGATACTATTTACTGAAAAGTCAAAAGAAGCGCACATGCAATCAACGATTCAGAAATTAAATGCACTTTCTGTTAATACAGAACCGGTTAGAATGATCCGGGTTGAGCAATCTTAGACTGTTGGTTTGCTTTGGGTGAAGATGAGTTTGAAGAGGCGATCGACCGATCCGACTGTCAATCGCGTCGGTTTGAATAGGAATTCGCAGAATACGTTGGTTCTGCTCGTGAAACAACTGATTATGTTGCAGCCGTAAATCAGCAACGAACCCCTTGATTCGTGAAGAAATGTTGATCTCAACCTGGAAAATACCCTAAAATGGACTTTTGTAGTTTGCGCGATTATGATAAAAATCAAGATTGTCAAATAATGGTAGACAAGGAACGGTTGGTTTCGACACCTGTTGCGTAGAATACTTTTCTCGCTTAAAGTTTGCCCTCGCAAGGATCTCACCCGGTGGATTAACCTTTTCTGGATAATGCGATTTAGTTCTTAATATTTTGTATTTTTAATAATTTAACTTTGGAAACAATTTGGCCTCCTCTAAGAAAAAGACAACAAAACCAGGTAAAAAGCAAAATATGGCAATACAGCCTGCTCAGGCTATGAATGATTCAGTTGAAAGCCAGTCTGAGCAAAGTGAGGAATTACAGAGAGACTTGCTGGATGATTTTCTCTTCAATGCAGCAAATTATCTATATGTGCGCCGTAAACGCTTCATTGCATTGGCTATTGTTATTGCCTTGATTCTCTCGTCTGCCTATGGTGCTTTCAGATATGTTCAATATCGTGAAAACGTTCGAAATAAGGAACTGTATGTTATTGAAAAAATAATCAATGCTCGCACTATCTCAAAAAGCCAGCAATATCAACAGGCGTTGCCGTTCCTCAATCAATTTCTTGCGGAATATCCGGGTACAAGACAATCTACGCTGGCATTACTTTATCGAGGCGGCTTGTTTTATTCACAGGGGAAATATTCGGAAGCGGAAAACGATTTTGAAACGGTTCGTACAACCCTGGATAGTGATTCCGAACTATATGTTCTGGCGAGTATATATCTTTCCAATGTCCTGCAGGACCAAAAAAAATCATCTCAGGCAATTGAAGTATTACAATCAGCCCAGTCTGAGAAAATGACGGATATTGTGTTGATGGAGATCGCAGAGCTTTATTTACAAACAGATCAAAAAACCAAGGCTCGGGAAACGCTGGATATTCTGCTGAAAGACTATCCACAGAGCCCCCACACCGCCAGAGCTACGCAACTTCTTAAGCTTTTGTAATTAGTTGCCTTAAAAGCATGAAGCGCATATAATAAAAGATCAGTCAAAAATTAGTCCGGGTAAGATGACAGCTGAAATTCGGGCTTATGTAACACAATGACGTTAAAAAGGAACGATGATATGGCAGTATCAAAAAGTGGTTTAGAAGAATCCGTTGATTACCTGGATTTTGTTGAGGAACATAGCCTTGTAACGGAGATTAATCTTTTCGAAAAAGTCAAGGTGATGACCAGCCGGGCAAAGGACCTGTACGCTGGTAAGACTAGCAGGCTGGTTTCTGGCTCAGAAGGTGGGAATCCGATTGCTTTGGCGCAGTACGAACTGAAGAAAGGTCTGATTGAACCGAATATCAGTGAGAAAGAAGAGCAACCGGATTATACAGATGATCTAGAATACGAATAAGAACTGCGTTTACACTGATATCCCATCCTCTCTTTGTGACAGGTTTTTGTATTTGGCGATATACGATCGAGCATCTGTAGAAAAGCTGGTTCGTATATTGACAAAACCGCGTCTACTCCTATCCCAAGAATCTTCTTCGCTCTCCGGGAAAAAAAGTTATGGAATCCATAAAATATCCACTGGGATATGGGAGAATACCTTCCCGCATAGTCAAAGTTGGAGACCTTAAGCTCGGTGGTGGATTTCCGATTTGCATTCAATCAATGCTTTCAAGTCCAACATCTGACGTGACTCGTTGTTTCAACGAAATTCAGGCATTGGATAGTGTTGGTTGTGAAATGATCCGCCTGACAGTGCCATCCAGGAAAGATCTGGCAGCTGTCCCTGAAATTCGCCGTTTGATGAAGGAAGAAGGAATTGTCAGACCATTGATTGCGGATGTTCATTTTTCTCCCCAATTAGCTGTTGATGCCTGTGAGTTTTTTGAAAAAGTCAGAATTAATCCGGGTAACTATTCAGACCGACCCAAAAGCGCTGCTGGAAACCAAGAAATAGTCAATTTTGAAGAGGGTTATGAAAAGTTAAGGGATGCGATAGTTCCACTGGTCGACAATTTGAAAAAGTACCGGAGAGCGCTCAGAATTGGTGTGAATCATGGATCTCTCTCATCTCGAATGATTGAACAGTATGGGGATTCCCCACAGGGAATGGTTGCCTCCGCGCTCGAAATGATAGATTTGTTTGAAAGCCAGGGATTCGATCAACTGGTAGTATCTTTAAAATCATCGAATCCGATCATCGTGCAGAAAGCATATCGCTTATTAATTGAGCAGCAGATTGGCGACACCCCAGTAGCGCTTCATCTCGGTGTGACTGAAGCTGGAAACGATATGATGGGGCGAATAAAAAGCCTTGTGGGTATCGGCGTACTACTCGCGGATGGGCTTGGGGATACGATTCGTGTCTCTTTAACTGAGCCTGGACCGAATGAGATTGAATTTGCGAAAGCCTTGATTCAGTCTATATCGAATTCCCCGCCAGGAGCGAAGGTTGCCAAGGGTGTCTGGGAGAGAGCTCTCAATCACAGAAGTGTTGAAAATAAGTCGTTAGAAGTGGACGGATTGACTTTGGGGGATCAGTCCGGGTTAAAAATCGGCCAGGCTGAAAACTCTGAGCTACCGATCTGCGAATTCCAGTTTGACTCTGACTTTTCATACAGAATATCGAAAGAAGGCATCTTTTTAAATGGGCGACAGGTCCCGTTGCATGTTATTGCTGAGGATCATATCGGGGATCCGGACCTGGAGAACATCAGCCAATCCGCTGCTGTTCTGATCCAGTCCAGAGTGCCGCTTCATCACTTGCGTAGGATCTATCATGAAACAAAAACTGCCCAGGTGGGATTTCCAATCGGACTGATGGTACCGGTTGGTCTGGAAAAAGCAGATCTCTTTCAAGAAATACAGTTGGCAGGTATTCTCAGTGAAGGCCTGGTGGATTTTCTGTTACTGCCGGAAAAAATCAGTAGCTCGGCCTTAACCCGCTTGTTATGTTTGTTGCAGGCGACCCGGGCACGCATGGTAACGACGGACTACATTATTTGCCCTTCCTGTGGCCGAACGCTCTTTGATATTGAAAAGACAGCTGCCGAAATTAAAAAACATACAGGCCATTTAAAAGGACTAAAGATTGGCGTGATGGGATGTATTGTCAATGGTCCCGGGGAAATGGCAGACGCCGATTTTGGATATGTCGGCAGTGGTCAGGGCAAGGTGGATCTCTATTTTGGTCAGACAATGGTGCGTCGAGGTATTGCAGAGAATAAAGCGGTAGAAAAACTGATTGAACTGATCAAAAAAAAGGGGAGGTGGCATTAGTCGGTCATTTATCTTCTAACGGGAGGGCCTCCCTGAAGCGCCCTGACCCGTTAGTCATTTGAATTTACCGGGTATACGCGTTGAGAATCTCTTTGAGATTCCGGATGGCTAGTAACGCATCTGCTCCACTAACCGGTGCCATTGGGGAAAAATTTCCAGTAACGGCATTATTAACTTGCATTAATCCTCGATTGACAACGGTGCGTACTGCGTTATAGTACCAGACATTCGGATTCACATCGGGAAACGGGGAGGGTTCCCCAACAAATCTTGTAGCAAGTGCTGGATCCCGTGCAATCTTGATCAGGAGATCCTGAAGCAGTTGGGCAAATTCCGCGCGTTTGAATTCCTGGTCCGGATAGAACTTATGTGATGGGTCTGCACCCAGTCCTTTGATTCCCAGGGACATCACTTCTTTGATGGCGGATTCCAATGGATGCCCGTTGATATCTACCGCATCCGGGTATTTTTGGAGCGGATCCAATTTCATTTTGCGCTGTGACTTGGGAACCTGATAGCCACTGCTTCCTTTCTTTTTCTGATCTCGATAAAGCCTGTCTAATTTCAACTCGACAATGAAAAGACCTGCGACATCCGCCCGTGTAATTTTTTCTACATTGGCGATCCGCTTACCAAACCCACTGCTTGGCAGAGCCCGCTGAATCCGCTGAATCCGTTTCAACTCCTTGTTCGCCCTTACTTCAAATTTTCCGCCCTGTCCCAGAACTTTTTGGTACAATTGAGCCGCCTGATCATAATTGTATCCGGCGGCCTCTGCTTTGGCCATGTAGAACATTGGAGCGGGACTGTTTGGGGTTAAATCCTGTGCCTCCTCGAAATGATCTTTGACCTTTTCATACCATTCCTCTTTAGGTAACTGCAGAGAAAGATAGACCTGCATAGCGTAACTATGAGCCCTTGCTCGACTGGCAGTTGAACTCGCGCTGTCCAATGCTTGCTCGATTTGAGAAGTCGCCTCCTGCAAAACCTGTTTTTTGGTTTGCTCAGAAACCCCCGGTCTTGAAGCTTCATAAGCTGTTGCAGCAGCGAGTCCGCTGAGCGCTGGTGAATAGTTGCTCTCAAGACTTAATGCCTTTTTATAAGCTGATCGGGCAGATTCAAATTGGGACTTTATTAAAGCTTCATCTCCTCTCTGTACATGAAAGGATGGGGTATCCATATGTCCTGTTTGACTCCGTTTTTTAGCGGGAGCTCCCCCACATGCCACAATCATGAACGTCAGCATGATGAACATGCTGAAAATCATTCCCCTGCTTTCTATCTGCTTTTTCTTCATTACCAGCTCCATGTTTGATTTCACCCGTGCATGGGTTCCAGATGCACTCGGCAGTTTTTATAACGGATCTGTTTATCCGATGATGATGAGAACTCTTGCTTCACGTAAAAAAGTCTGTGTTGCTTCCAATTTTTCCAGTAATGCTGCGTCTTCGTTCGATATGGACAAATTGGTTGATTTTTCACTACCGGTTGCTTTGATAATGAGCGGATTGCCTTTGACACGTTGATGCTGCCGCGATTTTTCAATATCCTTTACATATCCAACGATACCGTGCTGAAGGACGAAATCTCGTTCCACGTCTGCTGAGCCATAAATTTCTTTTCCCTCAGCGTTATATATTTTGGGAGACATTGCTGGTGCAATACCGGTTCCGCGCGCATCGATTATCAGGCCTGTGTAAACAGTCCCAACTTTCCCGCCATAGGTGACACCCTCATTTTTTTCCACTTTTTCTACAGGTTTTACGATCGCGGGTTTCTGTCCTATATTTGCGCCTCCGCGTTCAAATTGTTCATTATTTACTAAAATCGATACAATATCGCGCAGATACATTTTCATCGTGACCCAGATGGAGCCGTCTGACATGGTTTTGGGCTTGCCGGCCTCTACAACGTGTCGGAGTCTACCATTAATTTGAGTATTGATGGTATCGCTTTCCAGCATACCCGCCTTAACAGTTCTTGTGGAAGAGATATTAATGCCTTCAACTATTTGCAACAGGTTGCGCATGGCGACTATTTTTGAAGCTTCATATGCTGAATAGGTCTTTTGTGCCTGTGTTTTGAAATTCGGGTTCGGGACACCCATGCCGGTTGCATAGACAACTCCATTACTCCAGTCGATACATCCATTGCTTTGCATCGTTGTACATTCACTTTTCACCTCTTTTGGCATGCATGTTGTTCCAGAGCAAAATTCTTGAGCCCAGAGCGTACCTTGAAAAAAAGCCAGGATTGAAGTTATCAGAATTAAACGTTTCATTGATAAACCCCTATAAAGTGTTAAAAACTGAGCATTTCCTTCGAAAGTCGAACAAATACTCAATTAGTTATTTAATTCAAAAGTTTAGCTGTTCTCTCAGGAATCAACAAGAAATGACTTTTATCACTTCTGTCTATCTTATCAATAAAATCATTCAAATTTAATGCAAATAATGAAAAAATTCGACAAAATCAAAAAAATAAATGGGATTTTCGTATTATATTATTGAGTTACACGAAAAATATCCATAATGAAATACAACCTAGAACTATCCGATAGACTCCAAATGGTACTAAGCGCACCTTAGTCAGAATGTTTAGAAACCATTTGATAGAGGCCCAAGCTACGAAGAATGCGACAATAAAACCTATTCCGAAATACCCTATATCAGCAATCTTGAGAAATGACAAAGATTTCAGTATATCAAAAGTAACAGCAGCAAACATAACAGGAACGGCAATAATAAAAGAAAAGTCCGCAATTGGTTTATGTTTAATTCCAAGCAGCAAACCGGTTATCATAGTTGAGCCAGACCGGGACATTCCTGGCCAGACCGCAAGGCATTGACCGAGTCCGATAAGAAATGATTGTCGGTAGGTGATGTCCTCCATGCGGGTGATGGTTTGTTTAATCGGCAGAAGTTCAACCACGATCATTAATATGCCTCCGACGATCAAACCTATCGAAACCGTTATAGGGCTGAACAGGTGGGACTTAATTATGTTATACAGCAAAAATCCGATAATCATGATGGGAGTGATAGCTAACAGAATATGGACTCCTGTTGGATAAGATTCACCCATGAAAATTGAATTAAATATTTGCCGGGGTGCTAATTTTGACGGAATAAAGCTAACAAACGTACTCCAGTAAATCATGACAACAGCAAGAATAGCTCCCGCTTGAATAAAAATCTCGAATGTGGCTGCATTTTCACCTGTAAATTGAATGAAATTCCCTATCAGGATCATATGACCAGTTGAGGATACAGGAATAAATTCTGTTAATCCTTCAACAACCGCTATTAGAATTGCTTTTAAATATAGTATGATCATTTGTCTTCTACTATTTGATTATTACGTCCCTTATTGAAGCTGTATTAATTGAATATGGTGTCAGAAAGAAAGACAAAAAAAATTGTTTACTCTGAAAAATCAGTTCTCTTTTTACATTTCCTGCGTAGCGAACTCACCAGAAAGCTTCCGCTGTATTTTCATTAAAGATTACTCTTTTTAATCAAAATGACAATCAATGAGTTCAATATTCAAGCGGAGAAAGATCAGAATCAGTGATGAAATCTGGAAAAAGAATGCGGAAAAGGGGCGTTGCCGCTTTAAAACTGAAAATTAGTTGATGAATTAGAGGTAAATGCTATATATTAATAACCATACTGAGCGAGAGGGGCAACTGCCCAAAACGGAGAAAGTAGTTAAGGATAGTTTATGTTTAAAGGTTCATTTCTGGTATGGATGGATCTGGAGATGACAGGTTTGGACTCAGAAGCCGATAGGATTCTGGAAGTATCAACAGTCATCACAGATATCGATTTAAAACTTGTGGCAGTTGGACCAGAGCTGGCGGTTTTTCAGGATAAGGCACTACTGGAAAATATGAATGCATGGAATCAGGAGCATCACGGGAATTCAGGCTTGATTCAGCGTGTTTTAAATTCGAAAATTTCCGAGCAAAAGGCTGAGGAGCAGACCCTCCAATTTATTAAAGAATATGTAAAAGAGGGTGAAGCCCCACTATGCGGCAACAGCATTCATCAGGATAGACGGTTTTTATTCCGATACATGCCGGCATTGAACAGATTTTTAAGTTACAGGAATATTGACGTCAGTACAATCAAAGAGCTTTCCTACCGTTGGTTCCCCAACCTACCGAAGTTTAAAAAAGAAAACAAACATACGGCACTGGAAGATGTCCACGAATCTATTGCCGAACTGGCCTACTATCGTGAACGAATATTTAGTAACCAATTTGAGACTTGAAATTCCAAGATATATCTGGCGAGTGCTCAACATTGAAGTAAAATGATTGAATTGCCATAGTGTTCGAGTGACAGGTGATACTGCTGGGACAACCAGTTGAAGGTTTCACTGGAATAAAAACTGACATGGGTCTCATCGTTCTTATAATACCAGCTGCCAAAATCCATCCCTGAATAAGTCAACTGTGTCATCACAGCAAGCCATCCCCCTTTTTTAACTAGATTAATCAATTTTTGCCACTCGGTTAGAGGGTCCCGGAAGTGTTCCACCACTTCTGTGCAGGTTACAAAATCATACTGTTTTGTTAATAAGGCGGAGTTTGGATGATAAAACGGGTCATGGTAGTCTGTTTTAATGCCTTGTTCGTAAAGCATTTGAGCCAATACCGGAGCAGGTCCACAGCCATAGTCGAGCCCATGATCACTAATTTTTATTTTTGATAACAACGGCGGGATAATTTTTGACAGGAATTGGCGATAACCCTCATCGTCAGCGCTATTTTGATGTGTATCATACCGTGCTTTTTCACGCGGAACAGACATGTGATCTCCGGCCGGGACAAATATCAGCCCACAATGCAAGCACTGAAAATAGGTACGTTTGCGATCTTCGAAAAACGGATCAATGTGGTGATGGGAGCAAAGAGTACAGCACTGGGGTGACATGCAGGATTTCTGTATTGGAGTTTCATATTGAAAATCAGAATTGATCGGTATCTGACTTACAATGTATCGGCGAAACCGGATATATGTAAATGTGTTTCGCCAGATGAAAGCAAACAAATAGCCCTTTAAGGTCGTATTAGGGGATTTTACAAAAGTGACAAACATGCTATTCTTAATCTTTGGTTAAATAAAAATTCGCTTTCATAATGGTTCTTGCCGGGATTGTGAACGCTTTATCAACAGATTAATGATGAAGAGGCAGAACCAAAGGTGCTCTTTATTCTTACCTCGGAAGAGTGGTAGGTAAATCACCGAAATTTTTAAAACGATTAATTAAATGTAAAAGGAGTGAAAAATGGGAATTCAGGCAACAATAAAAACAAATAAGGGCGATATCCAGTTGGATTTATTTGCGGAAAAGGCACCGGTGACAGTTGCCAATTTCGTGAATCTGGTTTTGAAAAAGTACTATGATGGATTGATCTTTCACCGAGTGATTGATGACTTCATGATTCAGGGAGGGTGTCCCAATGGAGATGGTAGAGGCGGCCCCGGGTATCAATTTGAAGACGAGTGTACTTCAGAGTTGAAACATGAGAAGCCGGGTGTGCTATCCATGGCTAACGCCGGGCCAGGCACTAACGGCAGCCAGTTTTTTATCACCCATGTAGCAACTCCCTGGCTGGATATGAAACATACTGTTTTTGGTGCAGTTCTAGGGGAAGCAGATATGACTGTGGTAAACAGTATTGGCCAGGGTGACAAGATTAATGCGATTGAGTTTACCGGCGATACGGATGCACTCCTGACTCAGCAACAGGAACGTGTTGAAAAATGGAATCAGGCCCTTGGCTAAGGGTCGGCTCTTAAATTAGTTCATATTCTGTTTGCAAAATGTCCAGTGTTTTGGGGACTTTTGCGAATAGATTATGTGAAGTTATTTATGAACGATCCCTAAGTCTACGGATTCGTAAACACCAATTCTGGTAGAGATGTGGATATGTGAAGTGTCCGGCAGATTGCTTGGAAAAGCGTTCTGCCGGATGAGTCTGCAACGTCTTTTTTGCTCCCGGTGCAGGTAAACGAGGAATAGGAAAAATTAATCCCGGCTCCCTCCCAGAAGGTGCAGAAGCATTAAGAAAAGATTCAGGATGTCCAGATACAAAGATAGTGTCGCAGAGATGTATTCGTCTGTCGGGTATCGTTTCAGGATATTGAAGGTGTCATAGATAATGAAACCGCTGAAAAGAAAAACACCGGCAGCAGAATAAAGAAATGAGATTCCTGAACTTTTGAATAAAAACGTATTTAACAAACCGCCAATAATCAATACAATCAATCCAGTGGTCAGCATCCCACCCATAAACGAAAAATCTTTTTTTGAAATAATGACATAAAAAGAGAGTCCCGCAAAGATCAGTCCTGTCAATACTGCCGCTTGAGTGACTGTCGTTCCGCTGTATACAAGTAGAACCGGAGCCGTTGTCACACCAGTTAGTATCGTAAAAGAGAACAGTGCAACCAAGCCCATAGTCTCTTTTTTCCTAGCCCACATGGCGAAAAATATCGCCGCGAATTCCAGTACGATGAATAAAATATAGTTATTGTAAACAGTCCTCAGAAATGGCTCATTGGTCATGGTCATCCATGAAGCGCCGGCAGCCATCAATACACTGATGGAGAGCAGGCCGTAAACTTTTTTCAGAAAAGCCATTCTTTCCTCAATGGGGGCCGCTGCCGCTGGGATTGCTTCTCTCATGCTTTGTACTGACTGCATATATACTCCTTTGATGGTGTGATTGGGTTACCTGATGGTCGATTTCTGATACATCGCTCGTTTAGTCTTATTTTATCATGCTGATTCGATTGATTCAACTGCTTAATCAATAATTGGGATTTCCTGGGAGGTCCCAGTCAGCGGTTATTTCCTGTTCATAACCTTGATAAACTGAAATTCTTAAATAGAAAGTGGCGAGTAATAAAATGCAAGTCTGACTTGTTTATCTATAGCTGTATGAGTAAACGTAGTAGCTGGTGGTAATCTCTCCAGATGAGTCTTTGTAGAGGGTTGATGTTTTGTAGAGGTTGTCATCATATGTATACTCTGTCAGGTTTGTTGCTGTTGCCGTACCGGATCCATCCACACTGTAGCTTTGATCGGAAAGCTTTTGACCGCTGCTGCCATAGCTGTATACCGTCTGTGATTCTAACAGATAAGCATTAGATGAATATGAGTATGATTGGTATGTAATAAGCTTGCCTGATGTATTATATGTTCTTCCGATTTTGGATGATGGATCACTGCTGATATCGTTCCCATCACAACTATAACTAATATCTGAAATTATTCTGTCATTTGTTGAGCTGTCTGAACTATAAGTATAGTTTAGGTTTTTTGTACTGTTACACGTTTCAACAGAGCTGCTATCAACATCATAAGACCGGATGGATTCTGTTTGTCCCGAACTGTTGAAAGTATAAATTTCTTTATACGTTGTTTCTCCGGATGCATCTTTTTGCTCAAGAGATGTAATCCTTCCTTGAGCGTCTCTTCCATATTCAATATAGCTCGATGGTGAGGTCCAACCTGAGGCTTGTAAATAAGTGTGATCCAGGACTAGAAAACCATTAGTATACCATTTTTTTGATTGGCTGATCTGGGTATCTGTCGATCCGGAAACATTGTATGTCTTGTACTGGTAATCAGCGAGTTGTCGCAAATCGTAGTCTGCGTAATGATCGATGATCACTTCCTTAAATACCGCATTAGTATCACTGGAGTATTTAATAGTTTCAGTTTCGATTGAATCCGCAGAAATATCCCCTGACGCTGTCGGGTAATAGGTTACTGTTACAACGATCTTAACGACTGTTTGACTATTGGCATCATCGAAAAAATCTGAAGCGAGGTATCCCAAGTCACTGGAGGCATCGAAACTGCCCAGGGTACTATTTTCGTCAAATCTTTGATAGGTATATGTTTCTGTTGGTGTTGTTGAGCTGCTGTCAACTTCAATTGTCGTCGTCACAGAGCCGACCAATGTATTGCTGGTCCCTGATTTCTTTGTGTAACTGGATGCATAATAGGAACTGTATGATCTTGGGTCTTCGGAAAATCCGTAAGTATTCAATGTAACTGTATCTGTGGTGTCGTTTTGGTTTAAAATTGCATAACTCTGAATCAGGTCAGATGTTGAATCATAAGTCAGGGAATAGGTGCTCAAATCAGCGTCATAGGCCAAATCGCCAGAAGAATTATATAGCGTTCGCTCGATAGTTGACAAACTCAATGGACGAATGATGCCAGTATAGGCCCTAGCTGTTGGGAACGTATCGTCGGAGAAGGGAGGATTCGCCGAATAGGTGTCATAGTTTTGGGGGCTGGGTGGAACCGTACTGCTGAGTGTGTAAATGGTGTTGATTGTTTTGTCACTGTTGCTTAAGAGTGATGCAGGCTGTTCCCAGCCCCAGTAGTTTGAATCAAAACTTTGCGTGCCCGTAAGTGATAAGCTGTAGACACCTTTCACCTGGTCAGTAGAAGACAAATTATAACTGATGTATTTTGAAAGGCTGAGGATGGGTTCGTAACTTGTCAGCGATGATTGAAGCGTATTGTCCGTCTTGCAGTTCGAAATCGTTAGGAAGACCCAGGGAATCAAAAAAAGATAGATAACTTGCTTTTTAGTGTCTTTTTTCATTTTCTGGTTGTTGTTTTATCAAAAACGGACAATAAGTTCTAAAAATGGTATTTAAACCCGGATAAGATCTGTGTTGATCCTGTGGCGATCTTTATC
>PJEL010002604.1_pt1 | contig 16314 bp, 16 predicted proteins | sample 1853271 | NCBI WGS metagenome assembly PJEL01 (sample SAMN08108733, study PRJNA415343) | Invertebrate metagenome, whole genome shotgun sequencing project. | host: Globobulimina | place: Sweden: Gullmar Fjord | collected 2015-08
TTAGTGCAGACATTTCCCCTGTAGAGAAGGGATTACTTACAGAAAGATAACAATCTTCAACTTCTAGAGACCTAGCTTTCACTTCAATCAAGAAGACTATTCACTTCATAAAAATACACTGTTATGCTAGTGCAGCATCATATCAAGATGTAAGTTTACTACCTAAACAGGATAACAATACATAGCTCTTGTTGACTCCAAGTCAACAAAGTAAATGTACAACAATTTAGACAACGTCAAACGCTGAAAGGCAAAATGGCGTGCAGGGCAGGGCATGGAGTAAGCCTGACGGCGGCACCATCGATCAATTAAAGAAGATTGTCGATAATCTCAAAGCTGGTATAGACGACCGCGGAGAGATCCTTAGTTTTTACAATCCGGGCGAGTTCCATATGGGATGTCTGCGTCCCTGTATGCATACCCATAACTTTTCGCTGCTTGGAGATACACTCTATCTCAATAGCTTTCAGCGCTCCTGTGATGTTCCACTTGGACTGAACTTTAATCAGGTTCAGGTGTTCACCTTGCTTGCTCTGATTGCACAAATTACCGGAAAGAAGCCGGGAATGGCGTATCATAAAATTGTTAATGCTCACATTTATGAGGATCAATTAGCGCTGATGCGGGATGTTCAGCTCAAGAGAGAGCCTTTTGAGCCAGCTTCTTTGTCGATCAACCCTGATATCAAATCACTAGAAGATCTGGAGACCTGGGTAACGATGGACGACTTTGAAGTGTCGGGTTACCAGCATCATGAAGCGATAAAATATCCGTTTTCTGTTTAATGGGCGATAATGACCTTATCGTTTAATTAGCTGAAAAATCAGAGGTAACGAACATCAGATTGTTATAATAATCGGTATTCGTTACCTGCTTTATATGAATAAAAAACTTTACTCATATTCCTACCGAATCTACACCCTCCTGTTTCTACTGCAAATTTAACATTGTTCGCAAAATGAACGTTGATATCTATTCATTCACTGGTTACACTTAATACCTCGGAAATACCGATGTTTTTAGCTGTTGCAATCGAATATTCACGTTTATCGTATTACGATACACTCGGGTCATTAAGATATATTGGAGCAAGTTATGGAAAGGGCTATTAAGAATTTTTTAAGCCAGGAATCGGCGGGCGGCATTCTGCTTATGATTGCAGTTGCACTCGCAATGATTATGGCAAATTCGCCGCTATCAGGAATGTATCAGGGCTTCCTGGATACGGAAATGCAGATACGCGTCGGTAGCTTAGATATCGACAAGACTCTGATACATTGGATTAACGATGGCCTGATGGCCCTGTTCTTCATGCTTATTGGCTTAGAGGTTAAGCGTGAGTTACTTGAGGGGGCGCTATCGAGTGCGGCTCAAGCCTCTTTACCCACTTTTGCGGCGATTGGTGGCATGGTATTCCCTGCGGGGATCTATCTGTTATTCAACTATGGTGATCCGGTGACTCAAGCTGGCTGGGCTATTCCTGCAGCAACTGATATCGCGTTCGCCTTAGGGGTCATGGCCCTGCTGGGGAGCCGCGTACCTGTATCACTCAAGGTCTTCTTGTTAGCCTTGGCAATTATTGATGATTTAGGTGTTGTAGTGATCATCGCCATGTTCTACAGCACAGATCTTTCTATGTTAAGTCTGATAGTGGCAGGTATTGCAATTTTAGGACTGGTCGGGCTTAACCGGAAAGGAGTGACGGCCTTAGGCCCCTATGGTGTAGTAGGGCTTATCCTCTGGATAGCGGTATTGAAATCGGGTGTTCATGCCACCTTAGCGGGGGTGATTATCGCCTTCTGTATCCCATTGCGGGCAAAAGATGGCAGTTCTCCCTCTGAGAGTCTGGAGCATAGTCTGCATCCCTGGAGTACCTTCATGATCTTACCGATATTTGCATTTGCAAATGCCGGGGTCGATTTGAGCCCAATGAGCTTCGGCGATCTGTTATCACCTGTGCCTGTCGGTATCGCCTTAGGTCTGCTGTTGGGTAAGCCATTAGGTGTGCTTGTATTCAGCTATATTGGCGTGAAGCTAAAACTGGCTGTACTGCCTGAGGGGATGGGGTGGAAACATATTGCACCGGTTGCTGTGATGTGTGGTATCGGTTTCACCATGTCGATGTTTATCTCTTCGCTGGCATTTGTTGGTGATGCAGAAGCATACGGTGATTTTGCAAGACTGGGTATTTTAGTGGGGTCGTTCGCGTCGGCGATTATTGGTTACTTCTGGTTGGCTAAGGTATTGCCCGAAGTTGATGTAGTTAAAGCAAGCAAGGAGAGATAGCATGAGACTAATACTATTAACACTTACCCTGTGTTTCGGTTTTATTTCCACAGCTCAAGCTGAACAGTTGAATGCCTGCAATACCGATATTAAGAGTGAAACCTGTCAGCACTACCTCGAAGGTGTGGTCGATGGTGCCCTGATGTATAAGCCCAATGCGACAGGAGCTCGTATCGAGACCGATAGCTATGAGTCCAGAGCCCTTAAATATCGAAGTGGTAAGCGTTTCCAAGAAGCTAACCGAACATACTGTGAAGGTCGGATCCCGGACAGAAATGTCTTAGTCACCGGGCTTGCCGAGGCGTTTAATGCGGGCAGTATACAGAATGTTGAGATGCTTAATAATGTGATGTACAGCCTGATGGACTGTCAGAGACTTAAGTAACGTATTGGTGCAATTAGAGTAAAAGCTTATATGTCTCATCTAAACTACAACCATCTCTATTATTTTTGGATGGTTCATAAAAAGGGCTCGGTAGCGAAAGCTGCCGAGGCTTTATGCTTAGCACCGCAGACCGTTACCGGACAGATTAGGGTGTTGGAAACTCGCCTGAAAGGCAGCTTATTTAAGCGTGTTGGCCGCACATTGGAGCCAACTGAGCTTGGCGAGCTGGTATTTCGTTATGCCGATAAGATGTTTAGCTTAAGCTATGAGATGCTGGATATTCTCAACTATCAAAAAGATGAGAATATTCTGTTTGAAGTCGGTATTGCCGATGCGTTATCGAAAGCCCTGGCGAGTCGGGTGTTACTCTCGGTGGTACCCAGTGACGGCTCTATGCATCTTGCCTGCTTCGAGGCAACCCATGAAAGTTTGATGGAGAGGTTACGCGAGCATAAGTTGGATATGATCTTATCTGACTGTGCCGGTGAGTCGTTGAAATACCCTGAGATACTGTCAAAAAAGTTGGGTGAGTGCGGTATCGCTTTCTTTTCCGCCGAGCAATACAGCAAGCCATTTCCGGAATGTCTGGAGGAGGGGAAGTTACTTATTCCGGGTAAACGCACCTCCCTGGGGCAACAGCTGCATCACTGGTTCGATGAAAATGGCCTCAATGTAACCATCTTAGGTGAGTTCGATGATGCCGCCATGATGAAAGCCTTCGGTTATTTCAAGCAAGGTATTTTCGTTGCGCCATCCATCTATAAGCAAGATATTCTCTCCCATGGCATGTACCTGATAGGTGAAACGAGTGATATCAAGGAGGTTTATCATGTGATGTTTGCCGAGCGGATGATCCAGCATCCGGCGGTTAAACGCTTGTTAGAAACCGATTTCACCGACCTCTTCGAGGGCAGAGATCCACAAGTTAAGTTACTGTAATACCAATCAGTATAAAGATGTGATCGCTCAGCGAGAGTTTAGCGCTTCAGAGGCAAGGTCATTAATTGCTCCTGCATAAATGACATTTGCAACATCCATGTTGCTCGCAACGGGTGAAGAACATAGTTGTTCTACGTTTAAGCTCGTTAACACTGCATCGGATGCGCTAAAACTCGCCTGTAAGGAGTGTTTTTGGCTGCCTACTTCTGCGTTGAATGAACTTACAAGGGAATAACCATTCCATCATCCATTCGCCTTGAATTAGTCTGCCAAAAAACACTCTGAGTAGATCACTTTCTTATACTGATTGGTATAACATCGACTCTGTGACTTACAAGCGGTACACTAGCCAAAAAAAGTTAGGGAGCATTTGCGTGTCTGAACCGATGAAGATTGCCAGAGTAAGATGGGCGTGCCGTAGAGGTATGCTTGAACTTGATGTCCTGTTTCAACCTTTTGTTGAATCCCAATATGAGCAGTTATCCACCAAGGATAAAAATGCCTTCGTTCGTCTATTAGAGGGTGAAGACCCGGAGTTATTCGCCTGGTTTATGGGTCACGAGCAGTGTCCGGATCCCGAGCTTGCCGAAATGGTTATTCGTGTCCGTGGCAGAGCGGCTCCATAGTTTCAGCTTACACGCCTCATTCGATCAGCGATTATCGCTGGTCGTCTTCTGCGGTGTATGCCTTACCTCTTTTCTTGCTTGGCCCGATATCGATAATTCTTATTACTCTTTCGCTAAATACCTCTTCTTTACGCTATTAGTCCTGTTCTTTTCTTATCAGTTTTGGTCGCTAAACCATTGGCGTTGCCGGTTTTCTCTCAATGCAAAAGGCGAGGGAAGCTTAGATGAGAGGAATAATAGTGAAAGAGAAAGCTTTGTGCTTTCAGGTAGGAGGTTTGTTACCCCATTTGTCTCTCTGTTTTATATTCAGACCGATAGTAGTAAACGATTAATCATTGTCTGGTCAGATATGCTCGACGACACAAGTTACCGTCACTTGTGTCGCCTGCTTCTGAGCAATAAAAGCTAATTTTGGCGGTTTATCGATGAGATACCCAATCAGCTTTAATCTTATACGCCGAGCTTAATCTGGCTGTAGAATTGTCGGTGTCGGATTTTCAACTTGCTGAGGGTGGTCTATGTTGTAATGCAAGCCACGACTCTCTTTTCTCTCCATCGCACAGCGAATGATCAGCTCCGCGACCTGAACTAAGTTTCTTAGCTCCAACAGGTTATTGCTGACGCGGAAGTTACTGTAATATTCCTGGATCTCTTGTTGCAGCATGATGCAACGTCTCAAGGCTCGTTCGAGACGTTTGTCTGAACGTACAATTCCGACGTAATCCCACATAAACAGACGTAATTCGTGCCAGTTATGGGCGATGACGACCTCTTCATCTGAGTTAGATACCTTGCTCTCATCCCAAGCGGGTAAAGCGCCTGGCATGGGGATTTTATGAAGCTGACTTTCAATATCTTCACCGGCGGCTCTGGCGAATACTAAACATTCCAATAGCGAGTTACTCGCCAGGCGGTTTGCGCCATGTAAGCCGGTATAAGCCACCTCACCAATGGCATAGAGTCCATTGAGATCGGTTTGTCCATGAAGGTCTGTCATGATCCCGCCACAAGTATAGTGTGCGGCCGGTACTACAGGAATGGGGTCTGTGGTGATATCGATACCGAACTCGAGGCAACGTTTATGAATAGTGGGGAAGTGCTTGATAACAAAATCAGCGGGTTTATGGCTGATGTCCAGATAGACACAATCAGAGCCCAGACGTTTCATCTCATAATCTATCGCGCGGGCAACAATATCTCTCGGTGCCAATTCGGCTCGCTCATCGAAGTCCGGCATAAAGCGGCTACCATCCGGGCGGCGCAGGTAAGCGCCTTCACCCCGAAGTGCTTCGGTAAGCAGAAAGTTTCTGGCATCGGCGTGATAAAGGCAAGTGGGGTGGAATTGATTGAACTCCATGTTTGCCACACGGCAACCAGAACGCCAGGCCATTGCAATACCATCACCCGAGGCGATATCCGGGTTCGATGTATATTGATAAACTTTAGAGCTGCCACCGGTGGCGAGGGCGACAAAACGTGCCCTAACAGTTTCGACCTGCTCGGCATCCCGGTTCCAGATATAAGCTCCAAGTACACGGTTTCCCGGTCTGTTTAGCTTACGTGAAGTGATAAGGTCGATGGCATTATAGCGTTCGAGCACTTGGATGTTAGGATGTGCTCTGGCTCTATCTTGTAGTGTGACTTGAACTTCCTTACCGGTTGCATCGGCAGCATGAAGAATTCGTCTGTGACTATGACCCCCCTCGCGGGTAAGATGATAGGGTGCATTCGTCGAGTCACCGTCGAGGGTTTCCTCTTTATCGAACGCCACACCACACTGTATGAGCCACTCCATAGAACGTTTGGCATTCTCTGCGGTGAAGGTAACCACGGACTCATCACAAAGTCCGGCTCCGGCAACCAAGGTGTCGGCAACATGGGACTCTACGGTATCGTCTTCATCGAAGACTGAGGCTATACCGCCCTGGGCATAATAAGTTGAACCTTCACTTAGAGGGCCCTTGGAAAGTAATGTAACTTGTGATTTTTCAGCAAGATGCAAGGCTAAAGTGAGTCCTGCAGCACCGCTGCCGATAACCAAAACGTCAGATTGGTGTTCAACTACTTGTTTCATCAGGTATCATAGTCTGTTCAGTGAGTGTTAACTATGGTAAACCAAGATAAGAATTTTGGATAGATTACCGGTTAACAGAAATTAAATTCATCTCTATGCAATTTTTTTAGAACTTTTCGGAAGTAAGCTAGTCTACATATGTGAATATGATTCGAGCGACTGAGAAATCAGCATTTTAGATTTAGGAGTAGTCGGCTCGGATGAGTGGACAAATAAGTGATCAACAATTAGTTGAACGTGTACAGCAGGGAGATAAAAACGCTTTTAACCTTTTGGTGCTGAAATATCAAAACAAGGTCATGAGTTTGATTGCTCGCTACGTGCGTAATCAGGCAGACGTTGCCGATGTAGCTCAGGAAGCCTTTATAAAAGCTTACCGAGCCTTGCCCAATTTTCGTGGTGAAAGTGCTTTTTATACCTGGTTATACCGAATTGCGGTTAACACAGCGAAGAATCATTTGGTTGCACAGGGGCGACGCGCACCTGCAAATGATATCGATGCAGAGGAAGCCGAATATTACGATGGCAGCGACGCCTTAAAGGAGTTTGCATCTCCGGAGCGTTTGATGCTGTCGGATGAGATCCAGAAGGTTGTCTTTGACACCTTGGATACATTGCCAGAAGAATTAAAGATGGCTATTTCGTTGCGAGAGCTCGATGGTATGAGTTACGAAGAGATAGCGAACGTCATGGATTGCCCCGTCGGCACAGTAAGATCTCGGATCTTCAGGGCTAGAGAGGCGATTGATAAAAAGCTTCAGCCTTTGCTGGAGCAGTAGCATCCTTTAAATGAATACAGGTGAAAAATGGATAAATTAGGTCAGGAATGGGTATCCGCTGCCGTCGATGGTGAAATCGATGAGCAGATGTTAGCTGAACTTGCAGCTGATAAGGATTCACATGAGCAGTGGCGTGATTATCATATGATAGGCGACGCGATGCGTGGAGAGTTACCTAAGACTATACACTTAGACCTTTCTGCTAACATTGCTGCGGCAATCGAAAATGAACCCACAATCATAGCCCCCGTTAAGCGTGAAACGCCTAATGAGGTAAAAGTTAAAACGACGGGACTGAGTAATGTCATTCCTATGTTTAAACAATTTGGTCAGTATGCTATCGCTGCAAGCGTTGCTTTAGTGGCGGTTGTCGGTGTTCAAAATTATAGCCAACAAGAGAATGCGATCGATGCATCCCCTCTACCCGTGCTTAACACTCGTCCACTCATTGGCAGTGTGACACCAGTGAGCCTGCAAACTGGCCCCGTTCAACAGAATCAAAGTTTCACCAACGATCAGGTTATGGAGCAGCGTCAGCGCATTAATGCTTATATTCAGGATCACATGCTGCAACAAAGATTGAATAATGGGGTGCAAATAGACGACAATAGCCATAGTGAACTAGATTCAATCCCTGTGAATCATTAGTCTTATACCCAAACGACCTCGAAATGCAGGATTCAGCATGTCGAGAAGTGACAGAGTTCAAGGCATGAAATAGCGGGATTAGTTATTCTAATTTTATTTTCATAACGCAGAAACATGTTGCTTCTCGGCTTGCCCTTCGGGAGTTTCCGTAGAATATCTGCACTGCGTTAGTGATATTGAAAAGGGACTCACCATTCTCTTCAATCACAGCCTTGTGCACCCATCCTACGGGAGCTCTGAAACGAGCATTTTGAAGTGGCTTGGGTATATACCTATTTTGTTTTACTCGTAAGGAGTTAGCTTGCGTCTTATCCTATTGGGTTTGTTGTTTCTGAATTTCCCTGTGATGGCACAGGAAGTTATATCGGCTAAGGCTTGGCTGGAAAATATGAGTCAAGCCTTGCGTGAGCAAGAGTTTAAGATCTCCCTGATACAGCTTCAAGCTGATCATATAAGGCCATTAGTTTATATCCACGGTAAAATTGAAAACCAAGAAGTGGCTTTTCTCGAGCACCTCAATGGCCCGCCAAAAAATGCAGTCAGAGTTGGCCAGACTGTTACCTTTATTGAACATGACCAACCCGCATACAGTGTCGCTGCAAAACGCATACAAGGGCTCTTTCCGCCAGCATTTGCCGGTGATTTTTCCGCGTTAGAGTCGGGTTATCAGTTCGTTCTCGGTGGACGAACTCGCTTAGCCGGTCGTCCCAGCCAGTTAGTGCGCATTATTCCCAATGACGACTATCGTTACGGATACCAAGTATGGTTGGATATGGAAACATCACTTCCACTGCGTTATGACATGCTGACACAAGACAAGCAACTGCTTGAACAGATACTTGTGGTCGAGCTATTAGTGCTCGATGATGTTCCAGCTATTCTCCATGAAGCCTATAAACAGGAGTGGCCGGCCGTTGTCTCTCAATCTAAACGTGATACAGGAGATAATTGGCAGTTTAAATGGTTACCCACAGGTTTTGAGGTGTTGGTTAAAGATAGCCACAGACTCATGGGCAGTCATGAAGCTGTCGAATATATCGCCTTAAGCGATGGGATTGCCAATATTTCAGTGTATGTTGCAAGGGCCGGTGACGCTCAGATGCCCGAGGAGTTAGTGACACGAAATGGATTGTCATTAGCGACAGAGAGAGTGGGTAATGCTGAAATTGTTGCTGTGGGTAAGGTTCCTACAGAGACCTTGGTTCGCGTAGCCAAAAGCATAACGATTGAGTAACTGTGTCTTCGGGAGGTTAATCTTATGATGGAAGAGATGGCGAAGGTTATCCGGTGCGATAATCAGGGCTGGGTGACGGTTGAAGTCCAGGTCAAGAATGCCTGTAACCATTGTGATAATTCTGAGTCATGTGGAACCTCAGCCGTTTCAAAGGCATTTTCACCTAAGGTACAAGAGTTTTCAATTCCATCCGATACTCATTATGAGCCTGGAGAGTTACTCAGGCTTGGTTTGCCCGAGAGTGTTATTTTGAAGGCGGCTGCGCTGGTTTACTTAATGCCTCTGCTCGGTCTCTTTATTGGTGCAATGCTTGCCTCGCTGATATCCTATCAAATGGGGTTAATTAGCAGTGATCTCTTTGTTATTCCATTTGCGTTAGTCGGTGCTTTTCTTTTTTGGCGATTAGCCAAGACGAAAGCCCGACAGATGGAGTCCTTAAGTCAACCGATCATTCTCTCTCACTTAGGTCACTCCATTTAATTTCTGTAAAGCCACTTTTTAGCCTTAAAAATGAGCTTTATCCGGGTATTCGATTGGTATTAGTCCGTCGATCGGGTACAATTCGGCACTTTTGATAATTTCAACTTCGAGTAGTAATCAATCCATAACATGAAGCACATTAGAAACTTTTCGATTATTGCCCATATCGACCACGGCAAATCAACTCTCTCCGATCGTTTGATTCAAGAATGCGACGGTCTTTCTGAGCGTGAAATGGCAGCCCAGGTACTGGACTCAATGGATATTGAGCGTGAACGCGGCATTACCATTAAGGCACAGAGTGTTACTCTCGATTATAAAGCTCAAGATGGTGAAACATACCAATTGAACTTTATTGATACACCTGGTCATGTCGATTTTTCCTATGAGGTATCACGCTCTCTTGCAGCTTGTGAAGGTGCACTCTTAGTGGTGGATGCCGGACAGGGTGTAGAAGCTCAGACTCTGGCAAACTGTTATACCGCGTTAGAGATGGATATGGACGTTGTTCCGGTTTTGAACAAGATAGACTTACCTCAGGCCGATCCAGATCGTGTCGCCGATGAGATTGAAGATATCGTTGGTATCGAAGCGACTGACGCGGTGCGTTGCTCTGCAAAAACCGGCATCGGTATTAAAGACGTGCTTGAAGTTATCGTTGCGCAAATTCCACCACCTGAAGGTGATCCAGAAGGGCCTCTGCAAGCTCTGATCATCGACTCTTGGTTCGATAGTTACCAAGGGGTTGTGTCACTGGTTCGAATTAAAAATGGTGTATTGAGAAAAGGCGACAAGTTTAAGGTTATGTCTACAGGACAAAACTATAACGCTGATCGCGTGGGTATATTCACCCCTAAACAAACAGATACCACTGAGCTGAAAACCGGTGAAGTAGGTTTTGTTATTGCGGGCATTAAAGAGATCCACGGTGCTCCAGTGGGGGATACCTTGACTCATGCCAAGCATGGTGCAGAAAAGCCTCTTGCTGGTTTTAAAAAGGTTAAGCCTCAGGTTTATGCGGGCTTATTTCCTATCTCGACCGACGATTATGAGAGCTTCCGTGATGCATTGAACAAGCTTAGCTTGAATGATGCCTCTTTGTTCTTTGAGCCAGAAACATCGTCTGCGTTGGGCTTTGGTTTCCGTATTGGTTTCCTCGGACTACTGCACATGGAGATCATCCAGGAACGTTTAGAGCGTGAATATAATCTGGATTTGATCACTACGGCGCCTACGGTTGTCTATGAGATTGTAAAGACGACAGGTGAAACTATCTATGTCGATAATCCGTCGGATCTACCAGCGATAAACAATATCGAAGAGATGCGCGAACCGATAGTAGAGACCAATATATTGGTACCCAAGGAATATCTGGGTAACGTGATCACCCTGTGTGTAGAAAAACGTGGTGTGCAGAAGAACTTGGTTTACCACGGTAATCAAGTGGCGCTAACTTATGAGTTACCGATGGCTGAAGTGGTCATGGACTTCTTCGATCGTCTTAAGTCGACCAGCCGTGGTTATGCATCTCTTGAGTATAACTTTATCCGTTTTGAGCCAGCAGACATGGTACGTCTGGATATTCTTATCAATGGTGACAGAGTCGATGCCTTAGCAATGATCATCCACAAAGGCTTGATCCGCTCTAAAGGTTTGGCACTTGTGAATAAGATGAAAGAGCTTATTCCACGTCAGATGTTTGATATTGCGGTTCAAGCGGCGGTAGGCAGTCAGGTTATCGCTCGTTCATCGATTAAAGCGATGCGTAAAGACGTAACGGCTAAGTGTTATGGTGGTGATGTTTCTCGTAAGAAGAAGCTACTTAACAAGCAAAAAGAAGGCAAGAAGCGTATGAAGCAGGTGGGTAATGTGGAAGTCCCACAAGAAGCCTTCCTCGCCGTGCTTAAGCTCAATGATTAACGGCTAATTCGTTAAGAATTGTTAATAGTGAGCAAAAAAAGGCGCCGCAGTTTGCGGCGCTTTCGTTACTAACGTATAACTGACCTATTCGTCTGTGATACGCGATTATTTGACCGCGTATCTATTAGAAATAGCATTATTTGTTTTAAGGCAGGAGTTAATTATCTATGGCAGCCTATTTTTCCCTTATCTTGGTATTAGTGACTCTGAGTAGTGGCCTGGTTTGGATGGCCGACGCATTGTTACTTGCACCTAAGCGTCGTGCAAAGCTTGCGATGGCGCAAGCGGTGGACGCAGATATCAGTGAAGAAGTCGCCGAAAAAATCACTCGTGAACCCGCACTCGTTGAGACGTCTCGTTCTATTTTTCCTGTGATCGCATTTGTACTTATTTTACGTTCGTTTATTTATGAACCTTTTCAGATCCCATCGGGTTCTATGATGCCAACACTCTTAGTCGGCGATTTTATCTTGGTTGAGAAGTTCAGTTACGGGCTTAAAGATCCTGTGTGGCGCAACCAGTTGGTTGAGAATAATAAGCCTGAACGTGGTGATGTGACTGTATTTAAGTATCCGGTCGACCCTAGAATAGATTATATCAAGCGAGTAGTGGGTCTGCCTGGTGATAGAATTGTTTACCGTAATAAACAGCTCTATATACAGCCGGCGTGTGGTGAGGGTGTAGAGACTTGCCCTGAACTTAAGCAGGTATCTCGAGAGTCGGTTAATCAAGGTGAATTTGCTCAAAACGGGACACCGCTACTGCGTTATACAGAGCAATTAGGCGAAGTGAGTCATGATATTCTGATCAATCCGAGTCGCCCCGATCCTTTGGGATATTACTTCCGTGAAGGTAACCTTCCTGTTGGGGAGTTCATTGTCCCTGAAGGCCAATATTTTATGATGGGTGACAACCGTGATAACAGTACCGATAGTCGTTTCTGGGGATTCGTACCCGAAGAGAACCTGGTCGGTAAAGCGGTTGCTATCTGGATTAGTTTTGAATTTGAACGAACGGCAGCCGACTTCTTACCAGGCTGGATCCCAACGGGTGTACGTTTCGAGCGCGTAGGTGGAATTACTTAAGATGGAACCGATTAAAAACATGCCTAGATTATGTCGAACTTTAGGTTATGAGTTCAACGACCAATCGCTACTCGAGCATGCATTAACACACCGCAGTGCGTCCAGTAAACATAATGAAAGGCTAGAGTTCCTTGGCGACTCTATACTGTCTATTATTATCTCTGATGCACTGTTTCATCAATTTCCTAAGGCCACTGAGGGCGATCTGAGTCGTATGCGTGCCACATTAGTTTGTGGAAAAATGCTGGCTGAGATCGGTTTCGAGTTTAAATTAGGTGATTACCTGAATTTAGGCCCGGGAGAGTTGAAAAGCGGTGGATTCAGAAGAGAGTCAATCATTGCCGATGCCGTTGAAGCCATTATAGGCGCTGTCTACATCGATTCAGGTGTCGAAAAGTGTCGCCGTTTAGTGCTGAGTTGGTATGAGTCACGTCTTGCGACTATCCAGCCGGTAAACCAGAAAGATCCTAAAACCTTGTTGCAGGAGTTGTTGCAAGGTTTTAAAAAGCCTCTTCCAGTCTATAAAGTCACAGACATTAAAGGTGAGGCGCACGCGCAAACCTTTACGGTGGAGTGTTATGTTGAAGAGTTAAGCAAGCCGGTTATCGGTATTGCAAGTTCCCGTAGAAAAGCGGAGCAGCTAGCGGCTGCCGACGCTTTGGAGTTAATGAAGAGATGACCAAGAAAAACGCGCCAGCAAAAAATGAAGCGGGTAAGCAGAACGAACCTAGCTTAGATGAACTGTTGGCACAGATGAACAATCCCTCATCGGATGCAAAATACGATGTGACGTATTGCGGCATGGTAGCGATTGTTGGTCGACCAAATGTGGGTAAATCTACGTTACTCAACAAACTGCTTGGTCAGAAGATCAGTATCACCTCTAAGAAGCCTCAGACAACACGTCATCGCATCATGGGTATTCATACCGATGGCGCACGTCAGGTGGTGTTTATCGATACGCCTGGCTTGCACATGGAAGAGAAACGAGCCATCAACCGCTTGATGAACCGTGCTGCGGCCAGTTCATTAGCCGAAGTTAGCCTGGTGATCTTTGTCGTCGACGGCATGACCTGGACCGAAGACGATGAGATGGTTTTGCGTAAGTTGCAAAGCCGTGATGATGGTCGTAAGACAGTATTGGCGATCAACAAGGTCGATAACATCAAAGATAAGGAAGCACTTTTCCCTTACCTCGAAGCGTTGTCGAAGAAGTTTGAGTTTGATGAAATACTGCCGATTTCAGCGACTCAGGGCACCAATGTTCAGCGTATCTTAGATATGTCAGTCGAATCCGTGCCAGAGTCTCAACATTTCTTCCCGGAAGACTATGTCACCGATCGCTCACAGAAGTTTATGGCATCTGAAATCGTCCGTGAGAAGCTGATGCGCTTCTTAGGGGATGAGCTACCTTACGATTGTACGGTTGAGATTGAGCAGTTTAAGATGATGGAAAATGGCGTCTATCAGATTAATGCCTTGGTCCTTGTCGAGCGTGAAACACAGAAGCGTATGGTGATCGGCAACAAGGGCGATCGCATCAAGAAGATTAGCTCGGCTGCCCGCGTCGATATGGAAGTCTTGTTCGACAACAAGGTGTTCCTCGAGATGTGGGTTAAGGTTAAATCCGGTTGGGCCGATGACGAACGTGCACTTCGCAGCTTAGGCTATGGCGAGGAGTAACTCTCTTCGCACAATAATGCCTCTTGACTCGGTAATGATTCATTGCCGGGTTGATGGGCATTTTTTTTGCGTTAAAACTGGCTTAACGCCAGTGCCATTGAGTCTTCGATAATGTTGCGTGGTTATGTGCTGCACACTCGTCCCTTTCGTGACTCGAGTGTATTAGTGAATATGTTGGTCGATGGACAGGGGAGAGTCGATTGCGTCGCTCGTTTAGGGAGTGGCAAGAGCTCAATCAAGAGTATTTTACAACCTTTTCAGCCCCTTCTTTTTGAACTTTCCGGCCGCACCAGCCTTAAAAACCTCACCCAAGTCGAAGCTGCGAGTCCGGCTATTCCTTTAAGTGGCGAGGTGAGCTTTTCGGGATTCTATCTCAATGAGTTACTCGTACGCTGCACCAGTGTCGATCATGGTGGTGAGGCACTCTTCTTTACCTACCACAGAACCTTGATGGCGATGGCTGCCGGTTTCTGCCAGAGTCAGCTAAGGTACTTTGAGCTCGAACTGCTCAAAGAGATAGGCTTGATGCCGACACTTATCGTCGACATCAGCCAAGACGCCATCGAAGCCGATTACTACTATCGATTGCTGCCCGATGAAGGTTTTATCAGCGCTCTGGGCCCTAAGAGATCTCACTATAGCGGAGAGATGTTGTTGGCTCTGAATGAGCATAAGTTATTGCCTGCACATTTCAAACAGGCCAAACATTTGATGCGCCTCATGTTAGCCCCCTGCTTGGGTGATAAACCTCTGAAGTCGAGGGGGCTATTTAAATACCGACCGACATCACCGATAGCTAAGTAGGTTTACACTGGTTTTCCCCCGCGACAGTCGTTTTTACACTGGTTTTTCCCCGCGACATTAGTACAATAGCTTCAATAATATTTTGACGGCGTGAATACTGAATAACGCCGCCCTATCCCCCTATTTTCTGAGGAATTTCCATGAGCCGTATTTTACTGGGTGTTAATATCGATCACATCGCGACCTTACGTCAGGCCCGTGGGACATCGTATCCGGATCCTGTTCATGCCGCTGCGGTTGCAGAACACGCCGGAGCCGAAGGGATCACGGTTCATTTGCGTGAAGACAGACGCCATATCATTGACCGTGATATCTACCTGTTAGCCAAAACATTAAAAACGCGCATGAATTTTGAGATGGCTGTAACAGATGAGATGCTCGATATCGCCTGTGAAGTTAAACCGACCTATGTATGCCTGGTACCTGAGAAACGTGAAGAGCTCACGACAGAAGGCGGTTTAGATGTCGCGGGTCAGATGGGGAAGGTCGGTGCGGCTGTGCAACGTCTCGATGAGGTCGGGATCAAGGTCTCTCTGTTTATCGATGCCGATAAAACTCAGATCGATGCCGCTGTCGAAGTTGGCGCACCTCTGATTGAAATTCACACAGGTTGTTACGCCGATGCCGAAAATGAAGCCGAAGAGGCCAAAGAGCTGGCACGTATCACCGAGATGGCCAAATACGCTCACTCTAAGGGCTTAATCGTGAATGCCGGCCATGGACTTCACTACCATAACGTTAAGCCTATCGCTGCAATCCCAGAGCTCTACGAGCTTAACATCGGCCATGCAATCATCGCCCGCGCTGCTATCGACGGTCTGGCGACAGCCGTTAAAGATATGAAGCAACTGATGAACGAAGGTCGCAGAGGCGAGTAGGTATTAGCTACGAGTTTCGAGCTATAAGCTACGGATCGGCTTGCTGTTCGCGACTCGTTACTCGCGACTTTCTTGGCTTTGTCTTGAGCTTAAGACCTACAGCTTCTTCGTTTTTAAGGAAAGATATGATTGTTGGTTTAGGCACCGATATTGCCGAGATAGAACGTATCGAGCAAAAAGTACCGCAAGCTGGCGATCACGAGGCTCTGGTTCAGTGTCGCCTGGCCAAGCGCGTGCTGACAGAGTCTGAAATGGTGATATTTGTTGCCTCATCAAAGCCCGGGCGTTACCTGGCCAAGCGCTTCGCCGCCAAAGAGGCTGCCGCCAAAGCTTTAGGCACCGGCATTGGCCGCGGTGTATCATTTCAACATATCGAAATATCCAATGATGCTAATGGTGCACCAATCGTTAGTTTCAGCGATGGAGCGGCAGAAAGGCTCGCCCTTTTAGGTGGCGTTCGCGGGCATCTCTCGATTGCCGATGAGAAGCACTA
>PJEL010002605.1_pt1 | contig 16312 bp, 11 predicted proteins | sample 1853271 | NCBI WGS metagenome assembly PJEL01 (sample SAMN08108733, study PRJNA415343) | Invertebrate metagenome, whole genome shotgun sequencing project. | host: Globobulimina | place: Sweden: Gullmar Fjord | collected 2015-08
CCCCCGAGAGAGCTCCTTCTCTGAGTATTCCATACGGGAAAAGAAAGGAAACCGCAGTTGTTGTCGGAAGCGGTCCTGCCGGATTTTTTGCGGCATTTGTACTGCAGCAGGCAGGAGTGAATACAACTCTGATTGAACGCGGCGCTGATGTCAATAAGAGGGCCGAGGGGATACAGTCATTTGAATCGACCGGCGCATTTGACCCGTTAGGCAACTACGCTTTTGGTGAAGGCGGAGCAGGAACTTTTTCCGACGGGAAATTAACATCACGCACAAAACATATCTCAAAAGAAAAAGCTTTCATGTTATCAAGTTATGTACTGGCGGGTGCTCCGAAAGAAATACAATACATGGCGCATCCCCACCTTGGGAGTGATAACCTTAGAGTTATTGTTAAAAACTTACGGGAAGAATTCCAGAATAACGGCGGACGCGTGCTATTTGAAACACTCGTGGAAGATTTCACAATTAAGGACGGAAAGGTGCATGAGGCGATAACATCATCCGGGGGGATTGAAGCAGATTATTTTATCGTTGCCCCGGGCCACTCTGCACGTGAAACATACCGCATGCTTATTAAACGCGGAGTACAGTTCCGCGCAAAAAGCTTCGCACTCGGCTGCCGGGTTGAACATCCGCAGGAACTCATTAACATCGCACAATGGGGACAGGGAAAACTGCCCGGAGTCAAGGCCGCTGAATACCGACTTACATCAAAGGGGGCTGGAGACCTTCCGGTATTTACATTCTGCATGTGCCCTGGAGGAGTTATTGTCCCCGCAGCAGCATATAGCAATACAAATATCGTCAATGGTATGAGCCGGTATATGAGAAACGGGAAATATGCGAATTCGGCCGTTGTTGCCGGAATAAATCTGAACAAACTCATCGGTAAAGAAATAGGACCGCTGGAGGCCATTGACTGGGTGAGTGCGATTGAAGAACGCTTCCATCAATATTCAAACGGCTACCAGGCCCCGTTTTGCGGCATAGAAAATTTTATCGCAAAAAAAGAGCAGACTAAGGCCATTGAATCCAGCTACCCTCTGGGATTAAAGCCAGCGGCATTATGGGAACTCCTGCCTTCGGAAGTTAGCAATGCAATCACGGAGGGGCTAAAGGACTTCAGTCAAAAGATAAAGGGCTTTGAGTCCGGGATCATAATGGGTCTTGAGAGTAAAACATCATCTCCGATTCAAGTCATAAGGAAACCAGACGGCGGCTGTGAAGGATTCGAAAATCTGTATATACCCGGAGAGGGCAGCGGACATGCCGGAGGCATAATATCAAGCGGCGCTGACGGGATAAAGGCTGCTATGAATATTATCGAACGAATTAGTTAGTCCTTTTTGCATTCCTCATTCTCAGAACAAACACCCAATATCTTTTTGTAATGATCAGGGTACACTTCCTTTGCACAGTCAGGGCAGATGCCGTGGCTGAAGTCAGCATCGGAACGGTCCCGTATATAAACCTCAATCTGGTTCCAGTAGCCGTTGTCATCGCGTATTTTTTTGCAGCATGAGCATATCGGTAACAGTCCGTTTAATGTCTTAATTTCTGACAGGGCCTCCTGCAGCTTTAGAATCAGTTCATCTTTCTTTTCTTCGGCCAGCTTGAGGTCTGTAACGTCCCTGGCAATCGTTACCAAATGCGGAGTCCCGTTAATTACTATTTTTTCCACAGAAAGCAGACAATCCCGTACCTCTCCGGATTTCCTGACACCTTGAGCATAAAACCCCTGGATACTTCCATTTCCCTGTAGAATTTCAAGCATGTACTGACGATAATTAGGATCACTGTATATATTGAGTTCAAAAGGAGTCTTACCAAGTGCCTCATCTGAACTATATCCAAAAGCCTTTTCAAATCCCTCATTGACCTCGATCAAGCGGCCTTCTTCAAGCGTTGTGATTGTTACTGAATCCGGACTTGCATGAAAGGCCTTTGAAAACTTCTCCTCGGATTTTTTTAAATTATCTTCGATCAGCTTTCTCTGCTTGACTTCATCATTAAGCAGCCTGTTTTTATGAAGAAGTTCACCCATATAGTTCATCCTCTGATAATAAAGGAGAGCGATAATCAGGGACAAGAAGACGGCAACAGTTGCCTCGGCAAAAACAGATAACAAAGAGTACCAGCCGCGCTGAGGGGCCAATGCAAGTGACCAGTTTCCATTAGGCACGTTAACATCAATAGCAACCAAGTCCATTATTGCTTCGTGCGCACACATGGCAATAATTTGAGAAGCCAGTGTGTCAGGGGCCTTGCGTGAAAGTTCATAATGATATCCACTGGCAACAAGCTGATCAACGCTGCTAGCAGACAGCAGTTCATCAAGCTTGATCAGAACAATCGTAAAGCCCCAAAATTTATCAGTATCCGACTGCTCATCTGTCAGAAACACCGGGTATCGTCCGATTACTGCCGTCCCGCCCTGTACCAGCTCAAACGGCCCTGCCAGTGTCATTTCCCCTGATTGAATCGCTGCCAAAGCTTCTGTTCTACGCCCCAGGTCATTCAGTAGATCATGCCCTATTGCAGCCTCATTTCCTTCAAGCGGATATATATTCCGGACTATTCCGGAAGGAGCAAGCTGCAGGCTGCTTATTCCACCATAACGGTCAATCATGTCTGCTGCGAGATTTTCAAAGTTCTTTATGTCTCCATATTCTTTAATGAGCGAAGCCAGGGCATACGCAGCGGAAAGAGAACGGTCTAATTGACTTGATAAGGAATATGCCTTTGATACTCCGACCTCGGTTACTGCGTTTCGCAGCTCTGCAAGTCTACTCCGCTCCCACATATAAACCAGAGACGCACAAAAACCCAATGTCACTATGAAAGCTACTATTGCCATCGTAATTAGACGCCTCTTACTTCGATATCTCACAATTACATTCTCCTATATATACTCTTACTGATTCGAATATCATATGATCGGTAACCCGGGTGATTATGCTGATCGCAAATGAGCATTATCCTTTCCGTATAGGCTTTCATCTCCAAGCACTTCTGTTATTTTATTTAACAGCGTCTCAGGCAATACCGGCTTCGGAATGATATTCAATTCCTTTTTTTGAATGCCTTTTTGCTGAATTATGTCTGAGGGATAGCCGCTGATAAATATAGCCCTGATATCAGGCCTTACCTTTCTTATATCTTCGTATGCTTCCAGTCCGCTCTTTTTCGGCATGACTACATCCGAGACAAAAAGACTGATGTCTTCTTTGTGTTCCATAAATATGTTCACCGCTTCTTCTCCGTCCGCTGCCATTATTGCCCTGTATCCGAAATCCTCAAGCACTGACATCATAAGCAGCCTGAGCATTTCATCATCTTCCGCAACAAGTATAGTCTCCGTACCCCCGGCAGGCACGGCAATTTTGGTCTTATCTTTACACTCATCTTTTTCTTCCGATTTTATCAGCGGCAGATATATTTCGAATGTGGTTCCTTCACCGGGCACGCTGTTAACATTAATAAATCCTTCATGCTGCTTGACAATGCCATATACTATTGACATCCCCAGCCCCGTTCCTTTATTCACTTCTTTCGTCGTATAGAAGGGCTCAAATATTCTTTCCCTTGTCTTTTCGTCCATGCCCGTTCCGTCGTCAGAAATCGTAATGAGCGCATAACTGCCTTCCCTGCCGTAACCGTAAGATTGTATAAAACCATCATCAATTATAGTATGTTCTGTGCTTATCGTTAATAAACCTCCCTTCTTCATTGCATCTCTTGCATTTGAAGCAAGGTTCATAAATAGCTGGTCCATCATGTTCACATCAACAATAGCAGTCATTTCATCATGAGAAAGATTTGTCTTGAACTCAATGTCTTCTCTGATTACTCTTACGAGAAATTTCTCCAGATTATTTATGACCTTATTAAGACACTCATGTTTTCGATTGATCTTTTGTTTTCTACTGAACGTGAGCAGCCTGCCGGTCAGATCAGCGGCCCTGTCTACCGATTCTAGTATATAGTCCAAATTTAACTGAACTGGATCGTCTACAGGCAACTTCCTTTTTGAGATAGTTGTAAAACCCATGATGGCTGTCAGAATATTGTTGAAATCGTGTGCAACTCCGGCCGCCAATGTCCCGACGGATTCCATTTTTTGTGCATGTAAAAGTTGAGATTCAAGCTTTTTGCGCTCAGAGATATCTCTCATTATTCCTGAAACCCCCACCGGCCTGCCATCTGCGTCATTCAGCAAATTTGCCGTAATTTCAATGGGAACACTGGTTCCGTCTTTTCTCATCCTGACAGTTTCATATCCTTTAATAAATCCCGCATCTTTTATTATAGTAAGTAGACTTTGTCTCTCTCTCTCCAGTTCTTCCGGAACAAGGATTTGCATCGGCTTCCCTTTTATTTCTTCATGACTGTAGCCGAACATTTCCTCAGCAGCTCTGTTCCATGAGGTTACCCTGCCTTCTAAATCGATGGCTGTAATTGCATCGTTTGCACTCTCCACCAGAACACGGTATTTTTCTTCGCTTTTCTGCAGGTTCTCCTGGGCCTCTTTTTTATCTGTAATATCAATTGCAATGCCCGCTATCCTGAGAGGCTCACCGTTTAAATCCTGCTTCACAACAGCCTGGGCCCGGACATGACACAAGGTGCCATTGGAAGCACAAATACGATACTCACACTCATAGGACATACCACTGTCTATTGATTGTATTGTGACCTCATCTACATGGTTGCGATCATCAGGATGAACCATATCAGACCAGGAATCATAGGTTCCATCGTATGTTCCCGGTTCTAATCCGAATATCTCCTGCATTCGATCATCCCAGTACACTTCACCCGTCTGGATATTAAAGTCCCACGTTCCGGCATTGGCCGCTTCAAGAGACAGCATCAGTCTTTCTTCACTCTCCTTAAGTGCGTCCTCCACCTCTTTGCGTTTGGCAATGTCTGTTGCCATACCTTCACGCATTGAATTAATCGAATGTACAAGTTGATCCAATTCATCTTTATTTATTCCTGATCGCTTTAAGACCAGCACCCGGTCAAGGCTATGAAAACCAAGTTGCTTTGTGTAATCAGCCATCGCTTTGAGGTGTCTGCCCGCAAGAAAATAAAACAGAAAAAAGAAAAACGCTGAGAGCATTAGAATCACTATGAAATTGTTTAGTAAAAGGCCAAAACCCTTACTAATCAATCGCCTTTGTACTCCGTCAAGACTGATCGCAACCTGTAACTTGCCCAGGTTAATCTGTCGATCATTGAACGAATATACAAGGGGATAATCACGGGAAACAATGTTGTCAGTTTTTGGACTGCCAACTGAAACAATGTTATCACTGTCAACAGATATGGCCAGATATTGTATGTCCGGAGTATGAAGTATTCCTTCGAGCTGAACTTTAATAAGTTCATAGTTGGTCTCCCACATACTGTTAATTATGCCCTGCAGATGGACTGTTCTGATTTCTTCCAGTTTTATATCAATTACTTTTAAGGCCTTAGAGTAATCCACATAGAGCTGGATAGAAGTCAGGATAAACGTCACTATGAAACTGAACAAAAGCATATTGATTATAAATTTGCGGGCAATCCCGCTCTTCAGGTATGGCATTTCTTTTTTTAATTCCATGAAAACCTACTCCTTTGAAACAGATGTCAACGTTTTTCGTTTAATATCGTCAAATGTCCCGTCATCTTTCATTTGTCTTAACGCAGCAGCAACAAGAGGCACCAGCGCTTTATGTTTTTTATTGAGATATAAAAACATTTCTCGTACCGCAAGAGCGGGCTCCATAGTTTTAACGCCTTTAATCTCCAATTTACTGATCACTTCGTATCCTTCATATCTTGAGTAAACAACAACATCTGTTCTGTCCATATCAAGAAGGGTGAAAAGAACGTCCTGTTTTTTTGCCATTACAAGAGACTCCGTCCCGACTATATTTTCCTCCAGAATCTTCCAGCCTCTGACAATAGCTACATTATAAGGTCGGAGAATATCCCAGCCGGTTACTTTAAAGCTCTTATGCTTTGAAAATGCCACAAATTCAAAATCCGCTATTTTTTCCGACACTCTGATCAGGTTCGGATAAATCTCATCCAGTCCGGTGATCCTGACGAAGTCTCCATCCGTAATACCCTTGTTTGCATTTGTTAATGACCGCTCCGCAGGCAGCTTAATGATATCTATCTCCCGTCCAAGTCTTACAAATGCTTCTTTAAGGACCAGGTCATACATGCCTGACTGATCAGAGGTTGAAAAAGGAGGCCCGGCAAATGTACCAAGCATAAGTGGAGTTTCGGCAAAACATTTCAACTCTGTCGCATACAATAGAATTAACACAAGAATGGTTATGATTATTCTGTTCATTGAATTCCGTATCCAGAGTTGCGAATTAATTTTCATCCTGTGTTCCCTTTTGAGTTGCATCCCGTTGTATCCAGACCCTTTAACTTCTCATAGTAATCAGGATAAATTTCTTTAGCACAGTCAAGGCAGATGCCATGACTGAATTCAGCATCAGAATGAGATTGAATATAGAGTTCAATCTGGTGCCAGTAGCCGTTGTCATCGCGTATCTTCTTGCAGGAGCTGCAGATCGGCAGGAGGCCGCTTAATGTTTTGACCTCGGACATTGCTTCTTCCAGATCAATAATCAGCTTTTCTCTCTCCTGTTCAGCCGATATATAATCAGTAAGATCAGCCGTAACTGAGAGGATGTGAGGGATACCATGGATCATTAACATTTCAAATGTCATTAGGCAGTTCCTTACCTCGCCCGACTTTCTCACAAGATCGACAGGAAAGCCCTGAACCCTGCCCTGTTCATCAAGTATGTTCAGAAGTCTGCTGCGATCTGCTCTGTCTTTATATAAGCCGAGTTCTAAAGAAGTCCTGCCCAATACCTCATCAACCGAATATTCAAAAAGTTCCAGAAAACTCTCATTTATATCTACAAACCTGCCTTCACTACATATTGTCATTGCCATGGCATATGGACTGGCATAAAAGGCCTTGGAGAACTTTTCGTGCTCGGTTACCAACTGCCTTTCCAGCTCTACTCTTTCTGTAATGTCCCTCACAGTTGCCTGAAGAACAGCTTTTCCTTGTAGCTTCATTGATGTCAATAACACTTCGGCGGGGAAATCCTCACCATCAGTTCGCCTGTGCATCCATGAAAAAAAGTTGCGGCCTTTTCGAAAAGCAGCGGCAATCTGCTCGTCAGCAGCCTCCCTTGAGTCCTGTCCACCAGGCTGTGTCGGTGGTGATAATTCAGCCGGATGCATGTTAATAAATTCATCATGACTCTTACAGGCAAACATCTTGAGGGTTGATTTGTTGCAGTCGAAGAACCCTTTTTCATCCAGCAGCATAATTGCATCACTCGACGACTCAAAAAGAGTCCTGAATTTCTCCTCAACCTTCATCCGCTCAAGCATTTCAGATGTCAGTTCATCATTGAGTTTAATAATCTCGTCTGCACGCTCCTCAACTTTCAGCTCAAGTTCATTACTGGCTTTAACTAATGATACCTTCGCTTTCTTAAGGGAAATAACCGTCGGCAGCCATTTCCAGAAACCAATGGCGAGGAATATAAATCCGCCCAAATATCCGATTAATTTCTCAAGCAAGGCTTCATATTCTGTGTCACCTATGAAGACATATTTGTTCAGTGAAGGAAAATTGTCCGTTATATCGACGATCATTCCGAATAGAAGAAGTGCAAACCCAGCAAGAATACAGTGCCATCCCTTCTGCTTCCCTATGTTTTCTTTCTTCCCGGTCATCCATAGGTAAGCAAAGATTGCCCCTGTGATACAGGCACGGCTAATTTCCAAAATAATGTCAGTCATATATATTCCGCTACTGCAAAATCAGATTACCCGTATATTCCGAACTTTCTTGACTACGCCGGTCATCGCTTCAGTTTCTCCGGAACTGGCCAGCATTGCCAGTTCACTCATACCGCTGCCATCACTAAATATCTCATCAAGTACAGGAGCTATTTCAATAAAGGCATTTAATATATCAGGACTAAAGTGCTCGGGGTTTGTCCTTCCGTCACCTTCAGTTATTATCCTTAAAACTTCATCATGGCTTAAAGATTGCTTATAAGGCCTGATGCTCCTCAATGCATCATACTGATCAACGATCATGACAATCATTCCTTCGACAGGCAGATTATCTCCTCTCAATCCATTGGGATAACCTGTGCCGTCCCATCTCTCATGGTGGTTCAATGCAATTAAGGCAGCCATGCTTAATACAGGGTGTGATGAACCTGCAAGAATATTTTGACCCATAACTGTATGTGATTTCATAATCTCGAATTCTTCGAATGTGAGCTTTCCGGGTTTTAATAATATATTGTCAGGGATCCCGATTTTGCCGATATCATGCATTGAACTGGCCAATGTTATATGACCGACAAATTCTTCGGACATATTCAAGGTCTCTGCAAGCTTATTCGAATAGAGACCGATCCGCGAAATATGATTGCCCGTATCAGTATCCCTGCACTCTGCTATTTTCATAAAGCGGTATATGACTTCACGGCTCATCTCTGTAGTCTGCGATAATGCCTCTTTGAGTTCGTGAGTTCTCCGTTCTACAATGCTCTCGAGTTCTACTTTATAATTTCTCTCCCTGCTCATGGATCTGGCATACTCAACAGCCTTCATCGTGGCATCAATAAATATTTCAGTTGGAAACGGTTTAAGGAGATATTTAAACGCCCCTCTATTGACAGCTTCTACCGCAGACTCCAACTCTGCATTACCTGTCATCAGGATTACCGGCTTCTCAGGATGGAGAATCTTCATTTTCTTCATGAGTTCCAGGCCTGAAATATCAGGCATTTTAATATCTGACACTACAACATCGAAGATCAGATGCTGAGACAGCTCTATTGCTTCACCAGCACTACTGCATGCAATATACGTACATCCATGTTCCTCAAGCAACAGACTTAATGCCTTAAGTGTCAGGGGATCATCATCTACAATCAGGACTGAACCCATATTTTTATTGCAATTCATTTTTTATTATTCCTTACCGGCCGCATAGCAATTCACAAGCAAGCCCAGACTCCGAACTTCTTCAACCAATTTCTGTTTTGTAACCGGTTTTATAAGATATGAGGCGGCGCCTCCCTTATAAAACGCTTTAAATACACTATGAGGATCATCAAGAGCTGTAGTCATGATAACTTTCACTCCGTGAAGTTCTTTTACTTCCATCTCTTTTTCTGTCTCACGTATCTTCTTTAATGCCTGAAAACCATCTATATTGGGCATCATTATATCCATGCATATCAGGTCATAGGGCCTGCTTTCCTGCCATGCCATCATAAAAGCGTCATACGCCTCTCCGCCGTCAACAGCGATATCGCACTCTCCATATTCAGAAAGGAACTTCTGCAGTATTCTGCGGCTGATAAAATCATCTTCAACTATTAAAACTCTCATGTTGCATCTCCTTTAATTTCACTTTGCACCCGCTATTTCCTGATGCAGATAATCCTTCAATACTCTCAGGACCTTATTACATTCATACTCCAGCTTTTCGTACATTGAGCGCATACGCTCCAGCCCCCGGCATTTACCATACTGCTCAATATCTGATGCCTTTGATTTCATCAATGAAGCCCCTGCATTGGCAGCAATGCTTTTTATTGTATGTGCCTGACGCTGGATGAGCACTGTATCTCCTTCATCGATGGCTGCCTTGAGAGCCTCCAATTGCCGTGGTGCCTCTTCAATAAACATCTCCCATATTTCCCTGAGTAGTTCCTCATCTCCGTCTAGCCGGTGCAGGGATTCTTCCTTATCAACGACCGGGGCCATGTGAGAAATCCTCGCCGGCTCATTTACCGGAGAACAATCGGAAGGTGCAGCATACTGCTCAATCTCGTCAAGCAATTCCTGTTTTTTAAACGGTTTTGTAATGAAGCTGTCCATTCCGGCATCAAGACATTCCTCTCGGACATGCTTGAGTGCATGGGCAGTCAATGCAATTATTGGAATTTGAGAATCAATCCCGTCAATGTATGAGTTCCTGATTACCCGGGTTGCCTCAATACCGTCAATTTCCGGCATTTGAATGTCCATCAGGACAAGGTCAAACTGTTCTTCACTTAACAGTTCCAGCGCCTTCTTTCCGTCTTCAGCAACTATTAATACATAACCTGCGTTTTCCAGAATCCTAACAGCCACTTTTTGATTCAGTTGATCATCCTCAGCAATGAGGATGCGTATTTCTCGTTTGACTTTTCCGCGGACACAATTCCCCGATTTACGGGCTTTTAGCAAAGATCCATTTTGTGGCTCGCTGCTATGTTGATTTGTTTCCTTATTAGCGGCTTTTTCGTCAAGGGCTAATTTCACCGTAAAGTGAAAAGTGCTGCCCTTTCCCTGTTCACTCTCTACCCAGATATCGCCATCCATCATGCTGACAATTTCCCGGGAGATGCTCAAACCGAGCCCCGTCCCTCCATACCTTCTCGTAGAAGACCCATCCGCCTGGGTGAAGCTTTCGAATATGCAATCCAGCTTATCGACAGGAATTCCTGTTCCCGTGTCAGAGACGCTTAAATGAAGAAAGATATGGCGCTTGTCATTATCTTCCTCATGATTGTCCGCACCATCCACTGCACTCCATTGCTCGACCTTCACAACAATACTGCCTTTATCAGTAAATTTAATTGCATTACCCAGAAGATTAATGAGGACTCGGCTAAAGCGGCCTTCATCGCCTATAAGTTCAGCAGGCACGTCAGGGGCGAAATGAGAGTAAATATCCAGTTTTTTATCCAGTGTCTGTAAAATAAAAGGCTGGAGTATGTTTTCAATCGTAACAGGAAGATAGAAGCTGTTCTCCTCAAGCTCCATTTTTCCAGCCTCAATTTTTGAAAAGTCCAGAATACCGTTTAACAGTCCGAGAAGTAAATTGGCAGCCTGCCTGATTATTTCAACATACTCTCTCTGTTCGCTCTTCAAACGAGTATCAAGCACTAGATCGGTAATTCCGATAATCGCATTCATCGGCGTCCTGATCTCATGGCTCATATTGGCAACAAATTCGCTCTTTGCACGGCTGGCGCTGTCAGCAGCTTCTTTTGCAATGCGAAGCTGTTCATTCGCCAGATTAAGTTCTCCCAGACGCTCTTCGTCCAGGCAGCGAAGTTCTGCAAGTTCCAGAAGACTACGCTCCAGTTCATTCTTCTGATTAGCGATGAGATCTTCTGTTTTTTTGCGGTTGCTTATATCTCTTACTATATGAATTACTCCGGCAGGTCGATTATTCTTATCAAACCTGGGGATCTCTCTGATCTCAATATACTTATTCAAATGAGGTTCAAATGCTTCGGTAATTACAGGATGCCCAGTATCATAACACCTGTGCCTCGCACATCTTTCAGGAAGACTTTCCGTACAGTGGTAATGTTTATAACATTTTGCTCCCGGTGACTTGTTTAGATCCGCAGACAGGTTCAGTCCCAGGCTGCTTATTGCAGATTTGTTTGCAGCTATAATATTACAGTCCCTGTCATGAATTGTGATCATATCAGTGATGGAATCAAATGTGCTCTCCCAGTCCTGGGCTGATTGAAAGACTTGCTCTTCCAGTTCGGACCGGGACTGCTTATCCGCCTGGAGATGTCTGTAATGTTTGACAGCCTTAAATACAGCATCATGCAACTGCTCCGGCTTGCACGGCTTATAAAGAAAATCGCAGGCCTCTTTTTTCACTGCTTCAACAGCCAGGTCCATTTCAGCATGGCCAGTCATAAGGATTACAGGGACCTCAATGTTGATATTCCTGATCTTATCAATAAATTCCAGCCCGGAAATATCAGGCATTTTTATATCTGTCAATATAACTTCGATATTATTGTCACTGAGCATGCCAAGTGCCTTACCGGCATGTTCACAGGCAACAACACTAAAGCCGTAATCCTTTAATATCTCGGACACTGCAAGAAGCGTCAGTTGATCATCGTCAACAACAAGAATTGAGCCCTTAGTCTCCTTATATATTTCTGAATCATTTTTTAATGACATTGTCTTACAACCTCCGCTGCTATTTTCTCCAGGGGCATGACCTTGTCTACTCCACCTTTTTTGATTGCTTCCTGCGGCATTCCAAAAACAACTGAAGTAGCCTCGTCCTGCGCTATGTTGCAGGCCCCGGTCTCCTTCATCTCAGCCATACCCTTTGCACCGTCATCTCCCATCCCCGTCATTATGACTCCGACCGCGTTCTTGCCGGCATATCGGGCTGCCGAGCGAAACAGCACATCCACTGATGGACGGTGACGGCTCACAAGGGGCCCGTCCTTTACCTCTACGTAATATCTTGCCCCGCTTCTCTTGAGAAGTGTGTGATGGTTGCCGGGTGCGATTAAAGCCTGCCCCCTGATTACCGTGTCATTATCAGAAGCTTCCTTAACGGTTATTTGACAAATACCGTCGAGTCGCCTGGCAAAGGCCTTGGTGAAATTTTCAGGCATGTGCTGGACAATTACTATGCCGGGGGAATCTGCAGGCATTGCTTCAAGAAATACCCTCAATGCCTCTGTCCCTCCGGTCGATGCACCTACTACTACAACCTTTTCGGTTGTGCGGATCATTGCATTTGATCTTGCTTTTGCAATTACAACATCAGCAGTCAGCTTCTTTGACACTTTTAGAGTATTTGCCGTCGTACGCTTTACTTTTGCTACAGAAGCCGCCTTGACGACATCACATATGTGAATTTTTGACTCTTCCAGAAACTGCTTTGTCCCCATGCGGGGCTTCTGGATTATTTCAATTGCACCGTATTCCATAGCCTTCAGAGCTGTCTCCGATCCGTTTTCAGTGAGACTGGAGCACATGACTACAGGTATGGGATGCTGACTCATGATCTTCTGGAGGAAAGTAATACCGTCCATTTTCGGCATTTCCACGTCGAGAGTTATAACATCGGGAATTTCATGCCGTATTCTATCTGCCGCTATATACGGATCAGAAGCGGTCGCTATGACTGTTATATGCGGATCGGATGACAGTATCTCTTCCATCGTCTGCCGAACAACTGCCGAGTCATCAACTATAAGAACTTTAACTTTCTTTTTCATAAACAATACCCGCCATTCATTTTATAAATCAGGATATACATGCTGAATCAATCTCCCCCTTACATTCACTATATAAAGGTAATTTGATAGTAATGCATGTACCGCCTTCCCGGACCGTTTGAATATCAATGTGCCCACCGTGAGCCCTGATAATATGCTGAGAAACAGTCAGTCCGAGGCCGACATTTTCAATAGAATCTTTTGTTGAAAAAAAAGGATCAAATACCCTCTCCATTAAATCATCGGGAATACCATTCCCATTATCACGAACTTCTATGCTAACCCAGCAATCATCAGCAGACGTTGCCAGAATAATCTTGCCGCTTTCTCCAACGGCATCAGCTGCATTTCGTATAATATTTCCAACGGCGATGAGTATCTGCTCAGCCTTTATTTTTGTCATTAAAGGTGCTCTATCAAAAGAAGCTGCAAACAACACTTTTGGAGGAAGTGTCTCAGGAAATAAATTGTCTATATCATTGATTAAGCTATTTATGTCTGCTACTTCCTCTGAGCCGCTAAAAGTTACCTGATCCATAACAAGCAGGCACTTAAGGATTGATGAAATACGGTCCACACCTTCCTGTGTTTCAGAAACGAGAGGAGCCAAATCCATTCCAATAAATTCGAGCTTTGATTTCTTAACCCATGAAAGAGTTTCCTGAATAGTCGGATCTTTGCTGAAAACTTTGTCCTCCATCGCATTTGCCAGATCAGTGAACCGACGGGCACTTTCGATCAAAGTCGAAGAATACTTTATAATTGTTCCGAGATTGCTCTTTATAAATCCCAAAGGGTTGTTAATTTCGTGAGCCATTCCTGAAGCAACTCTTGATATAGAAGCTATCTTCTGTTCTTCAATGAGCCTGTCCTGAGTCTCACGGTACCTTCTCAATGCAGCCCCGGCAGTCTCTCCCGCCCTCACCAACTGTTTTTTCAAACTGGCAGTCCTAGCAGCCACTTTCACCCTGACTATTAATTCATCCGGCTCAATTGGTTTTGTGATGTAATCATCAGCCCCTTTTTCCAGCCCCTTTATCCGATCGTTTACGCCAGACAGGTGAGAAAAAAGGATAATTGAATAGAGCCGCTCATTACGGCCAAGTTCATCGAGGACCTCCAGACCGGTCATCACAGGCATCTCTATATCGAGTAAGACCACATCAGGATTAACTGAATTAATAGTTTCGATTCCTTTACGACCATTGTCGGCAACTAATATCCTGAAGCCTGCCTCCTCAAGCAGATGACTTACATATCTCTGAATTGACTGACTATCGTCAATAATTACTACAACCGGCTTTTGATGATTTCTATTAATATTGTTCATATCAGCTGATTTGTTCCGAATACATCCAAACATTCTCCGCTTAATACCCCGGTATTGAGCAGCTTTAAATAAACCTCACCCGTATCCGTATTAAAATACAACTTCCTTCCTGCAACGCCTCCAACATGTGACGCATGCAGGATAAGACCTTTTGATTTAAGTGTTAATATGGCGGTCTGTACATTCTGAATCCCGACATCAGTTCTCCTGCTGGCGAACTCTGAAAATAGCATCTGTGCACCACCGAACAACTTGACCTCCAGTTCCCCCGCCCTTATTCCCAGGCGGTGAAACCTTTTGGCCATTTCCTCTATAGCGCAATCAACATATTTGAAATTTTCCGCAGCACTGCTGTCCTCTTTATAATTATCTGATTTTGTCGGCAGGAATCCATGGCAGATCCCGCCTATTTTGAACTTCGGGCTGAACATCGTAACCGATATACATGACCCTAAAACAGTAGATACAACTGTAGGAAATTCAGATACGAAAAGTTCACACGGCTTAAGATAAACCATCGGTAGTCCTTCGCAGTTCAGTTTCATAGCGCTTTCCTGTAAATCGTCGGTGCAACCTGTATCAGCGGCACATCCAGACCGTGGAGTGTCTCTGAGTGACCTAGGAATACATAACCCCCGGGGCTCAAATGTCGGCAAAACCGGTTCAGCAGCCTTTCCTGTGTCGGCCTGTCAAAGTAAATAATGACATTCCGGCAGAATATGACATCCATCGGCTCACGCATCCCGAAGTTACCTTCCAGGAAGTTCAATCTGCGGAATCTTACTGATTCCCTGAGTTCAGGAATAATTTTCACCAGGCTATTTTTTTTATCTTTACTTTTTAAAAGGTATTTTCCCCTTAATTCCCTTGGAACAGGTTCTATCCTGTCATGTTCATAGATCGCATTTTTTGCCTTCTCAAGAACCCTCGTCGATATGTCTGTTGCCAGAATCATGTAATTCAATTTCATTCCCGGACACTTCTCCGAAAAATTGCTCAAGACCATAGCAAGAGTGTACGGTTCTTCCCCGGTTGAGCATCCGGCGCTCCAGAGCATGAGTTTCTTCCTGATGCCCGTTCCCTGTGCTGCAATTAATTCAGGCAGAGCTTTCTGAACAAGATAATCAAAGTGGGCCGATTCCCTGAAAAAGTCGGTTTTGTTCGTCGTTATAACATCAATCATATGAACGAGTTCATTTTCAATCCCCTTCGGACTAAACAGGTAATTACAGTACTCAGTGTAAGAAGTGAATCCTGAAGCTCGTAACCTTTTTTGAAGACGCGACTCGAGCATGACCCTTTTGGCCGAAGGCATTTTAATGCCGCATTCAGCGTATATGAACTCGCTCAGGCGGTTAAAATCCCTGTCAGAGATAGTTGCTTTAGATGTATCTGTATAACTTGTGTTATTCATTGTCTTAGGCATGGCAATTTCTATTACACATCGCTTTTGTAGGGGCAACCCCCTGTGGTTGCCCTTGCATTGGGCAGGCACAAGGGCCTGCCCCTACAAGCTACATGAAATTAATCTTCCTCCGCAGCACTATAACTGCCGGCATCCTGAACAATCGCCAGTTCGTCTGTAGAAAATACCTTGTCTATATCAAGGATCATAATGAACTGCTCATCACGTTTGCCCATGCCCTTGATGAAATCTGTCTTTAACTTAGTACCGATTTTTGGTGCCGGCTCTATCTGGTCAGACTCGAATTCATGTACTTCCTGTACCGAATCCGCCAAAGCTCCAAGCACGGTTGTTTCACCATCCAGCTCAACATCTGCTATGATGATGCAGGTGTTGACCGTCTTCTCCGCCTCAGACATCCCGAACTTCAGCCTCAGGTCCACGACAGGGACAACACCGCCTCTCAGGTTG
>PJEL010002606.1_pt1 | contig 16307 bp, 13 predicted proteins | sample 1853271 | NCBI WGS metagenome assembly PJEL01 (sample SAMN08108733, study PRJNA415343) | Invertebrate metagenome, whole genome shotgun sequencing project. | host: Globobulimina | place: Sweden: Gullmar Fjord | collected 2015-08
TATAACGTGACTTTGGGGTTTAGGACTTGAGTGGGGAGAGAACTCGCCGAAGCCAGTTCGTCCCTCTCAATTCCCAAGTACATAAATGCACCCAGGAGATGAATAATACATAGCTTTCCGGATTTTGTCAATGTCTATTTACTTTCAGGACTCCAGACTTCAAAACCAGATGTGTCATATGCAATTTGTCTTATGCCCAGCTCTATCGTTTCTGACTTAGTATCTCCACCATGATGAAGAGCTGTAGTCCATTTAACCTCACCATCACAAAGGAGTTCAGAAACAAAATCCCAGTTACGTTCTTCACCACCCTCAATTTCTACGAGTGTAGTTCTCACGCTAAGATCTTCGCAAACTTGTGGCAGTGTCCCCACAGGAGGTTCTACAAATACATCTCCATATTCAGTATCTAATCTATCTGTACAACCGAAATTACCGGGTATACCAATACTCTCACAAGCAGGGTTTGGTGGATCTAATATGTCCCTCACTGCATCACGAGCACCCATTAAGTTAAAAATGATAACTGGAGCAGCAACTGTAACAGCAAGAGCACTTGTACAACCAAGTCCCACAATCAACTTTTCTCCTGGTCCAGCTCCTTTATATGTAGTCATAGTATTATTTTTTAAAGGTCCAAGTATCAAACCCTCCATTATTTATGTAGTAGGCACGCTTAATAGTATTTTCAATTATTTCCCATTCAGAAAGGGAAGCATCATCTACATTAATTGACTTCGCTTGTATACTACTACCACAATAAAATCTATCGAAGACCTTATAATATGAATCTTCCATACGCGGTGGCCTAAGAGAAGCTTGCATACTTGGCTCTTGATCCATTTGGCATGGATTGAATGACAAAATAATTGGACTTGTCACCACCATTTGCCCACCTGATTCCATTAGATCTTCACATTCCCAGCCTTCTCCATCATTTGGCAATTCTTTAGCTAACTCATTGCACTCATCACTGACTTCTACCACTTCTTCTGGTACTTCAGGTTCTTCTGGCTCAGTATCAACAACTTCATCTTCCTCAGTATTCACAATTTCATCCTCTTCAGCACCAAACACATATTCCCATGCGCCATTTATCATATTTTTAATTCCATCAGTGGTCCGTTGAAGCGTTGACCGACTATCAATATCTCTACCAATAGCCTTTTCAATCGATTCAAGAGTTGGAATTTTCACACCAAGGTCTTGATCCTTTTTGTGTACAAGTTCAACACCAGTACAGAAACTTTGAAAATCATAAGTCCAATTTAGCCCCTCATAAGCTGGAGGGTTAAGATGAAGCTTTTCATACCCTTCACCATTAGGGCAATATGGTGAATCAGACCTGTAATCAGGCTGACTTGTCATAACCACATCATTTACTTCAAATTGAGTTCTATCTTCACATCCCCATTCTGGAAGAGGAACCCCTACACATTCAATAGAATCTGTATACATGTCATCTACCATCTCAGATACCCCACTTGCGTCATATGCTGCAAGTACACCTTCAAGAGCTTTAGTCGTTAGACCAGTACAGGCACATATGGCAGTACCCACCCCAAGAGCAGTAAGAGTCAAAGCACCGCTAGCAACAACAGCCTTTTCTTTACTTGGAATGAAGTTATTAACATCTGCCATAAGGTTCTAAAGTTAGAAGTTTAGACCGCAAAATACCACATCTATACAGATGTGTCAATAGCACCTAATTTTCCTAACTAAGGACTTACGTTGAATGGATCAATACCATGCATCGCTTCAAATTCCAATGGCCCGAATGTATAAGTTTTAGAATCTCTCTCTTCAGCCTTCTTAATCTCATCTAACATCATACTTTTCAATGTAGCTTGATAAGCAGCTACACTACGTCCACCTCTTGGGCCCTTAATAAAGTGTATATCAAATGCGGCATTAGTAATTTCATGCAGCCTATCTATTAAGTGCTTTCCACCTGCCAAACCAGGGCCAATAGTTGGTACATTTATTCCAATTCTTTTGTAAATAAGGTGAGCTATTGTCAAAGGTGATCCAACAGTATATTCATGCTCATATGGACTAACATTATGATAGATCATGTATTCATAAAACTGCTTTTCAGCGATTAAGAAATCACCCAGATCTTGCATATCCTGTCTTAGATCTGGCGTATTGCTACTCCTACCATAAACATCTTCAAAGCGTTGTCTTGCATGCTCCATAAATAAGTCAGGGAGCGCACCCTCAAAGCCTGTCCAAGTCCCAAGCTCAATGTTGTCAGCAGCCCATTTTTCAAAGTTAGCTCTTGCCGTCTTTTTATCGAGTCTAAGAGTCTCTTTGGCCAGCTTAGCTGCGTCATCTTCCTCAACGTAGCCCGCAGGGCCTCCGTGAGTAAAGAGCCATTTATCGTAACCATCAATTGCACGTATTGCAGACATAACTTTCCCCACTCTATCAGCACCAACATTCCTCGTATCCTCAAGAATACTTTCTCGCGGATCTGGAAGTAAAGGACTTAGTTTACTTATGTAAAACTCTCTATATCGACTTGCAAGGGCTGGGTGAGTAGGAGCAGCATTGTTAACTTTATTCGCCCAGTCCATCATAATTCCAGCCAATACAGTCCCTTCTTGTTCCAAATAAACAGTAGCTTGTTGCTCAGATAAACCAAGCATTTTTAGCGAGTCTATTGTGTAGCTATTTTGATATGTATAGTGATTTGTAAGATAACTCAACAATTCATTAGATGATGCATCCCAATTTGGATCACCTGCCAAACTCTCAATCATAATCTCCATTCCACCAGTTACAGCAGCTTTATCATTAAAGAAGTAACCTTTAGCAGATTTTGCTAAACCTAAGTATTGTGCACCTTCTGCACCAGCAATAGCTTCATATTTCTTGATAATATCTTCAACCGCCTTCTTGGTTGGAAGGGCTCCTTCAGCCGCAATCTCATCATTCATTAATTTTGTATTCGCCTCAATAACCTTATCAAGTAGGGCATCAAATGGATCTTTACCAAAGAGGTTCGATTCAATCTTATCTGCAGGCCAATAAAGGTCTCTAATTGATTTGGCAGCTTCATTTTGCCTAGCCATGAGCTCTGCTTGATTCGCAAATTTCTCACCAGGTACATATTTCTCATCTTCTAGTTGTTTAGTCACTAGATCACCAGCTTTTATATTTAAGAAATCATTTATTCTCGCTGTCCTAATAAGCTCCCTTTCCTTACGCCATGTATCAGGTGTAAGTCTGGCTGCAGTAGTAAGCTTAGCATGCACATCTTCAAGTATTTTTAAAGTAACATCAACCTGGTGCTTAAGTACGACCTTTCCTGCAGTATTTACGGTAGCAGTGTCAATAAAGCCATACTTACTTCTCAGTTCGCCCTCTAATTTCAATGCGTGAGCTTCTGCCTGAACATTATTCTTAAATATATCATCAGAAAGTGCCTGAGCCTCAGCATCTATTGCCGTAGTGATTGCTGAGTCATTCGCAAGGCTAATTGCATCAACCTTTCCTTTATCAAAATCAACAATCCCTTCCTTTCCATTATATTTAATTTTAACAGAGACAGGAGTACTTGAAGTGTCAATATCTTCAGGATCAACTGTATAACTTAGCTTACCAAGAAGGTAACCCATCTGTTCTTTTAATTTAGCGATAGCTGCAGATTTCAAAGTGTCTTCTTTTGCATCCTGAAGTGACTCATGCACTGTTCCACTTTCTTCATCTCTGATCTCTAATCGACCTTGAGAATTAAAGGCAAGAACTAACTCTAACTCACTCTTTTTACCAGTTATTGCTTCAACACCATCCACATCGAATGGTTTTTTACTTGAATCTCTCAAAATCCAAAGATGTTTTTCTCTATCATATTCACTTGTGTAAGAAGCACCTCCGAGTTTATCAACTTTAGTAGCTTCATATCTTTTTTCAGACCATTCTTTCACTTTTTGTAATGATTCCACATATCTCACAGTTTCAGCTTTTTGCTTTCTAGGTTTAACATCTTCATTTACCTCAGCAGGTACACGAATTTTAGTTTTCCTATTTGGACTCATAAAGACATAATGCCCATCAAGTTCAGCAATTTTACTAACTGTAAACGGGAATCCATTTACAAGAACGGTTCCATTTGGGCCTTTACCAATATCAGCTTGTATCTCGTTCTTTCTAAATATATCTATCACAGGATCAATATTCACCGTGATATTCTCTGTGCTTTCAGGAGCAGCAGATCTTACGCTCTTAGCTCCAGTCTTAACTTTCCCACCTACTACTAAAGGTAGCAAGTAAGCAACTTCAAGTTTGTCATAATTCATTTCCTTCAGGATTTGTATCCCTTCTTCAGCAAGCACTCTATTATCTGTAGATTCGCTTAAGCCAGTATTTTTGGCAATACTTGCTAGAATCCATTCGATTCCAAGTGCCATTGTATGTTCATCTGCATTCCAACTTAAATAAGGTTGAAGTTCTTTCGAATTTACTGTCATCTTGTCATGAGATTGTCCTCTTGTCTTTTTGTAGGCAGAGATCAGTACGTTTGCAGGTGCAGAAGCAAAAGCTTTAACACCTTCAAGCGCCCAAGCATCAGTAATTCCATAGGTAGCTAGTGCTGCACCTACCTTAGCAAAGCCAGGACCAATTAAGGATTCTGGATTATACAGTACATTCAATGATGACTTGTGATCATCTTTGAACATAGGGGCCAACACCTGGCCAGTCATTCCAACAGTACTAACACCCAAACCAACTCCAGCCAATACCCTCAGAAACGTACCTTTTCCCTGTGGAATTAGCCCAAGTGCAGCTACACAACCCGCAAAAATTGAACCCCATACAAGAGCTTCAACACCGTGTCTTTTCCCAGTCTCTTTAATTTTCTCACCTAGGGTTTGTATTCCTTTCTGCAATGCATCTGTACCAATATCTTTTAATTCTTGCATTATGTCTCTAACAAGAGTGAATGCTTCTTTAAACTCTTCATTTTCAACTTTTGCTTTAAGCATAGCTTTTGCTGCTTTGTACTCATTTGTATTTTTAGCCATATGTATGCCTTTCAAAATCACCTGTGATTCTACAGGTCCAAAGGCAAGCATAACTGCACCTGTTGCTCCAGCTTCAAGGGATTCCAGACTAAAACCCCCTTTATGCAGGGCGCGAACAACTCTAATTGTATCTTTACCAAAATCATTGGCAAGATTAGCCAACCTTTCTGTTTGTGAAAGTGGAATTAGTTTTTCAGGTGCTTTCCAGCCTTCCATTCGCTTAACATGGTCTGCATAGGTATCAAAATCTGCGTGAGGAAAATCATGCTTAAATTCATCCCTAAGTTCTACCATTTCATCTTTCCATTTTTTCCTCTCAGCAGCAGTATCAGAAACAGACGCATAATATTTTGCATCTAGCCATTCTTTCATTAAGCCAACTTGTCCCTCTTTTGCTTCACGCATTTCACCAGGGGCGGCATACATTGGTCTACCTCCTTCTGGGTCGTTTCGCCATTCTTTACGGGCTGCTTTACGTCCTTTTGCCATACGTATTTCTTAAATAATCTTATAATTATAGCAAAAATCACTAAAAATTGCAATAGGGCTATATAAGGGGTATGCTGCGGGCCGAACTAACCACAACCATATGAAAATTCAAATTGAAAACCAAAAGAACTCTGAAGTCAAAATGACCGTGGAGATCAGCGAGAAAAAACTAGAAGAATACAAGAAAGAAGCCGTTAAAGAACTTCAAGGAAAAGTAGATATTCCAGGTTTCCGTGAAGGAACTGTTCCTATGGAAATGCTTGAGCGTCACATGGGCGAACAAGCCTTCCTAAGCCAAGTTTTGGATGTTGCAATTTCAGCGAGTTATGAAGAAGCAATAAAAAGCGAGAAACTTCGTCCGGTTGCTTACCCAAAAATCTCTGTAACCTCACAAGAACCACTTGTTTACGAAGCTGTAATCCCAGTTGTGCCTGAAGTTAAGTGGAAAAAAGATGTTAAAAAGCTAACCGTAAAAAGCCAGAAACTTGAGGTTTCTAAAGCAGAAATGGAAGAAGTTCTTGAGAATCTTCGTGTTAAATCAGCTAAATGGAAAGTTGTAGAACGTGAAGCAAAAATGAAAGATCGTGTTGAACTAGATTTTGACGGATTCGACATGGATAAAGTGCCTCTAGACGGTACTTCAAGCAAAAATCACCCTGTTATTTTGGGCGAGGGGTCACTTATCCCAGGTTTTGAAGAAGAAGTAGTTGGAATGAAGGTAGGGGAGGAAAAAGATTTCAATATCACTTTCCCAAAAGACTACCAAGCAAAGCATTTCCAAGGTAAGGAGGTGCAATTCCACATCAAATTGAACCAAGTGGAAGAGCCAGAAGAACACGAGTTAAACGATGAATTTGCAAATGAAATTACAGGTGGAAACCGCAAAACGCTTGATGAGCTTAAAGAAGAGGTAAATGAAGAATTAATGCACCAAAAAGAACATCAAGAAGATTCTCGTAGGGAGAATGAATTCCTCAAAGAACTTCTAAACTACATTGAAGCAGATGTGCCAGAAGCTTTACTTGAACGTGAAATCGACTTTATGGTTGATAGAATCAAGAAAGATCTTGAAAAACAAGGTAAAACACTTGAAGATTATGAAAAAGAGTTAGATGGAAAAGGGAAGAAGCTTCGTGATGAACTTAAGAAAACAGCAATGGATCAAGTGCTGATTCGCTTAGGCCTTGAAAAGCTTCATGAAGAAGAAGGGACTACTGCAACAAAAGAAGATATTGAAAAAGAAATACAACACATGCTCTCACATTACCCACCTCATGTTGCACCAATGATGGCTGAAAGATACAAGGAGGGAAGCCAAGAAAGAGAATATCTTAAGAATCAAGTTATGCTTCGCAACGTGGTTGCAGCACATACCAAGTAAGTTTAGTTTGACACCATTTAGAATTTAGTCTGTACTAGGCCCACATTTATGTGGGCCATTTAGGCATCTAACAGGTTTAAAACCTGAATAAATTAATTGTTCAAAAATGAGCATATTTCACATACATAGAACACAAAACTTGTTCGCCGCTTACCTTAAAAAAATTACTCAATAGGCCTTAAATACGCTTGCAAACTTGCTTTTTGAATCAATAAATTATACATTTTTCCTGGTTTGTATAAATTATGTAGTCATGCTCAAGCACCTATTTACATCAAGGGCCAGAATGAAGCTGTTAACAATCTTCCTTCTAAATCCTGACGAGGAGTACTTTGTAAGACAGCTTACAAGAGAGCTTGATGAACAGATTAACTCTATCAGAAGGGAATTAGATAATTTAAAGAGAATGGGCCTACTGAAGAGCCGAGCAAAAAATAGACGCAAGTTCTATTCTGTGAACAAACAATTTCTTCTGTTTAGAGACCTTAGAAACATAATCATCAAAGCTACAAACTCTAGTGAAAACCTAATAAAACAGATCGCAAAGATGGGGAAAGTAGATTTCCTACTAATCTCTGGTGCATTTATTAAAAAAGACACCCAAGTAGACCTGTTAATTGTTGGAGAAGTAGATAAAGATAAACTGGAGACATTTCTAGACAAACTGGAAACAGATAGCCCTATTAAATTCAGTATTCTCGATTCTGAAGATTTTGTATACAGAGTGAAATTGAGAGATCAATTTATCCTAGATCTCATCCAAGATGGGGACAACATAATTGGTATCAACAAACTGGAAGATCAGTTCCAATAAAATCCCTTGCAAAAGGAGAAAAGCCTCCGTATAGTTGGCTGGCTAATTTAAGATATTATGTCTCAAGCAATTTTAGATCACGTAGGTTCATTCTCAATTAAGAAGAAAGTTCCTGTCCTCAAAGCCGGTTACACTGTACGTGTACACCAAAGGATTACTGAGGGAAGCAAGGAACGTGTCCAAGTTTTTGAAGGACTAGTAATTAGAATTGGATCAGGTGCAAGTGTAAACAAAACATTCACCGTTCGTAAGATTGTAGATGGAGTTGGAGTTGAAAAGCTTTTCCCATTTTTTGCACCAAGTATTGAAAAGATTGAGATTGTAAAATCAGGTAAAGTTAGACGCTCAAAGCTCTACTACATGCGTAACAGAACAGGTAAATCTGCTCGTCTACGTGAACGTGGACTAGGAGACATTGCTCTGGCTGGATCTGAACCAACACCTGAACCAGAACCAGAAGTTGAGGAAGCTGCTGAAGAAACACCAGCTCCAGAAGCTCCAAAGGAAGAGGAGGCTGCTGCACCTGCAGAAGAGCCAAAAGCTGAAGAAGTAAAAGAAGAGGAAGAAAAAACAGAAGAATAATTTATTGATACTCAGATATGACGGTGTAAATCACCGTTTTTTTTGTGCTATCATCCCTTCATGACCACGCAAATCATAGCTGGAATGGATGAAGCCGGAAGAGGTTCTTGGGCTGGGCCAGTCTGCGCAGCCGCGGTAATCCTGCCCAAAGGGACAAAACTACCGGGTCTAACAGATTCAAAACTGCTCACGCACAAAAAAAGAGAAGAACTTTACAAAAAAATCACCCAAAAGTGCCAATACGGAATCGGCTGGTCCAAACCTGAAGAAGTCGACCAACTTGGCCTCACAAGAGCCACAGAACTCGCTTTTCAACGCGCACTTGCAGCCCTTCCAATAAAGCCAGACCACCTCCAAATTGATGGCAGGGACAAATTCAGCTTCAGCGTTCCACATACTTCAATCATCAAAGGGGATCTTAAAATTCGCGCCATTTCCGCTGCTTCTGTGCTCGCCAAAGTATCACGGGATCGACTTATGCTTGAACTCGCGCAGAAATATCCTCATTATGCTTTTGAGTCACACAAAGGTTACGGCACAAAGCGCCACCAAATCGCGCTCCGCAAACACGGCCCTTGCGACCAACACAGACTCAGCTACGAACCATTAAAACAACTCAATGCCTAAAAGCATTCTCATCATTGGTAACTATGGGGCAGGAAACCTGGGCGATGACGCCATTTTAGGGGGGATTTTAGAGGACTTAAAGGCGATTGGCTACAAAGGCGAGATAGAGATCATGCACGGGGGTCACGGCAGTAGTCCAGAGATTTACAGCGAACTAAAGAAGAACCCCTTTTACCCAACCGGTTTAAGAAGCAAATTGCGTGGATCCAAAGAATCAAAAGAAGCAATTAAAAGAGCCGATCTTGTAATTTTAGGGGGAGGAGGACTCTTTGTAGATGCAGAAAGCATCAAAGCCCCAATTATTTGGGCCGCACAAGCCAAGGCCTGCCAAAAACTTGGCACTCCATACATCTGTTACGGACAAAGCGTGGGACCTTTAAACAGGCAGATCAGCCGCAAACTTACTGAGGCAACTTTCAAAGGCGCAAAAGCCGTTCACGTTAGAGATCAGCGCTCTGCCTATTACTTAAAAACAGAATTCGGAATTGAAGGGATTTGTGTAGGTACAGATCCAGCCTTTTCCTGGCTTGAGAAGCAGGAAAACAAGTTCAAAAAAACGGACAACTTGATAGTTGTCCTTAGGGAATGGACTCACGATGTACAGTCACTTTGGACACCAATTTTAGCCCAAATCAACAAATATGCAGAGGAAAAAAACTTGAAAACAACCCTTATGGCCATGGATCCAGGCAATGCAAAAGAAATTAAAGCCCTTAAAGCTACCGGCATCCCCGTTCTGGTACCAAATTCCGCCGCACAGGTTTACAAACACATCGCCGAAGCAGAAGCAGCCATCACCATGCGCCTCCACAGCGCTATATTCGCCATAGGTATTGGCACGCCACTTTTGGCACTTTCCTACAGCATAAAGGTAAAAAACTTGATGGGAAGCCTAGGCGCAGGGGACGCCGAAGTAAGGTTAAACCACCTAAACCAAAAAAGCCTAAACAAGATCAGGAAAGTAGATCTCCCACCTGAACTAATTAAGCGAAATCAGGACTTTTTATCTCAGGAGCTTCAGCAACTTTCTTAATAGACCCCTTCTCCTACCTCTATCCGCTTTTTTGGATGTGTCTAGCAACATCCATCATTCCATCAATAGATTCACCGCAATCACCCCAGAAACCATTCAATACAGTATGGCCCATGGTCTTTTGTTTCACGTAGTGGTCATTCACACATGAGATTTCCAATTCGCCTCTACCAGATGGTTCCAGCGTGCGAATCACATCAAATACATCCTTAGAAAAGAGATAGCAACCTGTTACAGCATAAGGACTGGGAGCTTCCGCTGGCTTTTCAATAATTTCTACAATATCTCCATCCTCCAAACGCGCAACACCATAATGTTCGGGGTGATCCACTTCTTTCAAGAATACATGTGCTTGCGCATCGCTAGCTTTGAACTCCTCAAATGCATCTTTCAAATCATCTTCATAGATGTTATCCCCCAAGATAACTGCAAACTTATCATCTCCAACAAAGTCTTCCGCCAAGGCTAAAGCCTGGGCAATCCCACCAGCTTCTTCCTGAACCTCGTAGCTCAATGACACTCCAAACTCATTTCCACCTCCTAATAGCTCTAAAAAGTGGCCTGCGTGGCCCTTCCCAGATACCAAAAGAATGGACGTAGCGCCCATCTCCACCAATTTCTTGATGGGGTAGTAGATCATGGGTTGATCATAGATCGGCAATAGGTGCTTGTTGGTGACTTTTGTCAGCGGCGCTAGCCGTGAGCCCGTCCCTCCAGCGAGAATAACTCCTTTCATATGTATTTAGTGTATACCAATTTATTGTTTCCTGCAGCCCTTCTTCAAAAGACGTGCTTGGTTCCCAACCTAACTCAGCTTTGAGTTTTGCGTAACCCATTGAGTAGCGTTCGTCGTGTCCAGCCCTATCTTCCACAGATTCTATCAAACTTTCAGGTTTCCCAAGCAATTGAACCAATCGCTTAGCCACATCAATATTCCTCTGCTCATTATCCGCTCCAATATTGTAAACTTCTCCAATTCGCCCTTTGTCCAAAACCGCCAAAATTGCCTGACAGTGATCTTTTACAAACAACCAATCGCGAATATTCTCCCCCTTTGCATAAAGCGGCATCTTTTCATCCTTCATGGCTTTAGTGATGAATAGGGGAATAAAGTTCTCAACAGATTGGAATGGTCCATAATTGTTGGAACAGCGAGTCACAACCACAGGCAGTCCAAAAGTCCGCTTGTAGGATAGACACAGGAAGTCAGATCCAGCCTTACTAGCCGAATACGGACTACTCGGCTTAATAGCCGAATCCTCTGTGAATTGATCCGTTGAACCAAATCCAAGGTCTCCATAAACCTCATCCGTTGATACATGCACAAACTTCTTAATTTTGAAGTCTACAGATGCATCCAAAAGGGTTTGCGTACCCACAACATTTGTCATTACAAAAACGCTGGGATCCTCAATACTGCGATCCACATGGCTTTCCGCCGCAAAGTGAATCACATGATCAAATTTCTCAGTCTCAAACAGTTCATACACCAGTTTGCGGTCTTCAATTCGTCCTTTCACAAATTTCACACCCTTTTCCTCGGCCGCAGCCAAATTTTCTCGATTACCAGAGTAGGTGAGGGCATCAAGCACAACAAGCTCATCCTCAGGCTTCGCCTCAAGATGACTGTATACGTAATTGGTGCCAATGAATCCGGCTCCGCCGGTAATTAAAACTTTCATTATAGTGTTTTCATTCGTTTCTCTTCCTTCCACGCCTCCAGAACATCTCCTTCAGCTAATTTGAGTTTTCCTTTGTAACGTACTCCACACTCTTGTCCCTTTTCAAGCATCTCTACGTCCTGGTTCACAACTTTCAAACCATCTAAATCTCCCACACCAATCTCTTCACCTTCACGCATAACACGTAGATTAGCCTTACTTTCTAGAATCCCCTCAATAATCTTTCCACCCACAACCATTTCTCCCTTACCAGTAAAGAAGATCTTTTTGATCTCAAATTTACCAAGCTCAGAATGAATAATTTCAGGTTCAAGCATACCACTCAGGATACTTGTTAGATCTTCAATTAGCTTGTAGATCACCTCATAAGTCACAACTTCAATACCAGTTCGTTCCGCCAGCTTTCTTACATGTGGATTAGCCTTGGTATGGAAGCCAAGAACCAAAGTTCCTGGGCTAGCTGCAGCCATCATCACATCAGATTCAGTAATAGATCCAACTCCACTGTGAATCACTTTAATTGCCACATCATCAGATTTAACTTTGGCCAAGGACTGTTTAATTGCCTCAAGCGAACCTTGAGTATCTGCTTTCAAAACAATCTTTAAAAGTTTCAAAGAACCTTCCTTAATCCTTTGCAAGATCTCAGACATTCCCATCCCGGCTTTAATCAGCTCTTCTTGAATCAATCCGCTAACCTGTCCAGCTTGCTGTCTAGCCATTTTTTCATTCTTCACAACCTGTAAAATCTGCCCACTTTCAACAGTTTCGCTTAGCCCAACAATCTGAGCAGTATCAGATGGCCCAAGCATTCTTAGCTTAGCACCAGTATGATCCATCATTAGTTTTATACGTCCAAATGCCTTTCCAATAATAAAGCTATCCGTAACCTTTAGTTTCCCAGTATTAACCAAAATAGTAGCTACTGGTCCAAGGTTTGTATCTAAATGCGATTCAATTACCGTTCCAACCGCAGGGCGATTAGGATTCGCTTTAAGTTCAAGCATTTCAGCAGTCAAAAGTACACTTTCCAAAAGCACATCAATCCCCTCTTTTTTAAGGGCAGAAACCGGAACCATCATCACATCTCCACCCCAATCTTCAGATTGAAGCCCGTATTCTGCTAACTCAGCTTTAACTTTATCAACATTTGCTCCAGGCTTATCCATCTTATTTATGGCAACCACAATAGGCACACCTGCATCTTTTGCGTGATTAATAGCCTCAATAGTTTGAGGCATCACACTGTCATCAGCAGCAACAACCAAAATAGCCACGTCAGTAGCTTGCGCACCTCTTGCACGCATGGAAGTAAAGGCTTCATGACCCGGTGTATCCAGGAAAGTTATTGGCTGACCATTCTTTTCAACCTGGTAGGCACCAATATGTTGGGTAATCCCACCGGATTCAGATTCAACCACATTCGCTTCTCTAATTGCATCCAAAAGGGTTGTTTTACCATGGTCAACGTGACCCATAACAACCACAACCGGCGCTCTATCAACTAGATTCTCAACATCTTCCTCCAAAAGCTTAGCCAAATTCCCTTTAAACAGATCCTCAGCAGTCGCTTCAGACCTCTGTTTCTTTAGGACAACACCAAGACCATCAGTGATGATTATGGCTGTATCAAAGTCAATTACTTGATTGATATTAGCCAAAATCCCATTCTTCATAAGTGCTCCAATCAAAACAGCAGCACTAGTTCCTGTCTTTTCCGCCAATTCCTTAACAGAAATATTCTCAGGGATTTCAACGGTGCCGCCCTTAGTACTCACATCACTTTCAACATGCCGCTTAACAGTGCCTTTTGCACCTTTCCCAGCCATCTGTTTACGTTGTTTTTTAACGATTTCCCTTTCCCGTTCCTCTTCAGCATCTTCCAAATACAGGTCCGCCTCAGTTTTTGAGGTTTTACCCGCAAATTCATCCATAATCAGCTCCACAACATCATCTTCCAATTCATCTTCAGCCTCAAAACCCAATTCAAGCACGTATTTACGCATCTCACTCTCTGTGAAACCAAGTTTTGACGCCAATTTTTCCAGTGCGAGTGCCATCTGCGTTCAGTTAAGTTCAAAAGCCCGAATACTTTAGGTTAAAACAGGTTGAAAGTAAAGCTACTCTTCCGCACTCACAGGCTTCTCCAACTCCTCCATTTCAATCTGTCCGCCCATTCCGCCGTCAGTTAGTTTGTAGATGTCTTTATCTATCTTCTTAAACTCACGTGAAGCGTGGTTGTAAGTATTCACGGTTGTGCCCAATTGTTTACCTAGCTTTTTGAAGTAGTCATCATAAGCATTTACGTGTTTGCCCAAAACTTCTATACCTTTCAAAGTTTGGGTCACATTTTCTCCAATTTCCAGAGCTTTCATACCCTGTACAACAGTCTGCAAGTAAGCAAAAAAGCTGCTAGGGGAGACTATAATTACTCGCTTTTCAAAAGCATATTCCATCAAGCTGCGGGTGTTCACGTTTGCTCCAACCCCGTACGCGGTCAAATTGTAGTAAATTCCCTCCGCAGGGATGAACATAAAGGCGAATTCCGTGGTTCCTTCAGATGGGCGAACGTATTTTGCAGTCTCATCAATTCGCTTCTTAACATCTGCTTTAAAGTCCTTTTCATGGCCTTCCCGTTTACTGGCATCATCCTCAGACATCATCAAATTGTACTTTTCCAGGGAAAATTTGGAATCAATTGGAATAGTTAAATTATTAAAGAAGATAGCTGCATCCACAATCTCACCATTCTGCATCTTGTATTGCATCTTGTAATTCCCATGCAAATGATTGGACAACAGGGTTTCCAGGGCATATTCACCAAGCATTCCTCGCTGTTTTGGGCTTTGGAGTATCTTCTCCAGACTTTTCATCTGTTCAGCAAATCCCACCACTCGCTTGTTAGTTTCCTGCAAATGGGTGAGGTTCTTGGTTACATCTTGAATAATAGCCGCACTCTGTTTGAACTGCTTTTGCATGGTTTCCGTGCTCTTATCCTGCTGCTGCTTGAGCATCAAAGTCATCCTATGGAGCTTGTCATCCAGCTCTTTACGATTCTTCCCCTGATTGTTATCCAGATCCCGACGAAGCTCAGATATAACCTGTAACATCATCTTTAAACTCTGTTCATCCTTGGGTGCTTGCAGGTCTGCAAACTTCTTATTGATGAAATAGGCGAGGCCTCCAAAAAGGAAAATGGCTAGTACAAGCGATAAAAGTGCTATTTGCATGTTGACAAACTAGTTAAGATGTTTTATAATTATACGATGACCTTTGAAAAGCCCATGAATAGTTGACAGAGAATTGCTGAGGAGTGTTCATTTCTTACACTGCCATACGTGGATCGAACCCTTCTCAGTAATTCTCTATCAAGTACTCTCAAACTAACAAAAAGCCCCCATACAAGCGAGGGCTTTTTAAGTGCTTATTCTAGACATTTTAGAACAAGTTTGCAGAGTATGCTTTCCCGTCAGAGTTCATGATGTAAACAGTACCATTGGTAAGTGCAACTTTTGTTCCAATCTTCAAATTATTTGCATTCCAACCTTGTCCATCAAAACTTTTCCAGACATTTGCATATGCAACTTTTCTAAGGCTTGAATCTTGAGCAAACATTTTTGCTAGTTCAGGAGAACTTTTCTCCAATACTTGTAATAGCCCCATGCCTTTATGGTCATCTGCATTAACATCAAACACCTTCACACTTAAACCATTTACTTCTGGAAGTTCTGGGTAACCATTTTGTTGGTAGCTTGTACCCAAAGACTTTGCATAATTTTCAGCCCAAGTACCCTCTAACCACTGTCTTGCTTCAGGCTGCACATCATTTGCAACTCGATTAATTGAATCTGCTTGTACAGCAACTACATTGTTTGCTGTATAAACTTCTGTTTCATTTCCATTACTTGGCACAGCACCCATAAGAGTTGCAGCAGCAATTCCAGCAGTGGCTAACTGTCCACCATACCTTTGTACTGATTGCATAGTTTCACTTACTGCTTTAAGAGCATTTCCAAACATCGTTCTCCAACTAGTCACCTTCTTTTTCTCAGGTTTAGCAGGCACATATTGCCTTTCTCTCACTAATACAGGAGTTACAGTCTTCATTCTTGCCAGTTCTGGACTAAGTACAGGCATTTGAGTAGCGATTACACTTCCTCTCACACTTTCTCTTGAAGCTTCAAGTGCAGATTCTGGGATAAGGCTTAGACCTTGTACTTCTTCAGCTTCTTTTAATTTCTTAAGAAGAGTTACTGGCTCTGGAAGATCAAACCAATCTTTAGGAGTATTAGCTATCATCTTCTGCCTTTCAATTTCAGCTCTAGCCACTCGCTCCTTTGCGGGCATTGGACTGTCATAGATACTAAAGTTTGCATCTAGTTTTGGTATTGCATTCATTTGATTAAATTAGGAATCGTAAATTAAGACTGTTTAATTTAAATAATGTTACAGAAAACAGTTATTTACTCTTATATAATGTGAAACTTCAGAGATATTACAAAAAAGAGAGTGGAATTTCTTCCACCCTCCAAATTTACAGGTTTAAAACCTTATTTCTTTTCCTCCTCAGCCTCCTCCATTCCAGCAGCAGCTTCTTTCTTGGCGTTCTCTCGTGGAGATTCGCCTTCTGCCATTAGGGTAAGTCCAATTCGCTTTTCTTTCTTATTAA
>PJEL010002607.1_pt1 | contig 16306 bp, 22 predicted proteins | sample 1853271 | NCBI WGS metagenome assembly PJEL01 (sample SAMN08108733, study PRJNA415343) | Invertebrate metagenome, whole genome shotgun sequencing project. | host: Globobulimina | place: Sweden: Gullmar Fjord | collected 2015-08
TAAAATTATAAATTAATAAAATTCATTTGTCATTTTGTATAAAGGCTTCGCCTTTATGTTTAAAATGTCCCTGCGGGTCAAAACCCTAAAAGTAAAATAAAGCTAAAATTATAAATTAAGTATCAATCTTTAATTTTACTTCTATAAATTTAATAAATCTATTTCTGCAAGATTAACAGCTTTAAAATCTCCAAATTTCGAATGAAAAATAACTTCAATAAAACTATTATTAAAACGATCATTTTGTTGCCTTAAAATTAAAACAACATTAACACCTTTAATTTCTTTAATTTCTTTTCTTATTTTTTTTCTTTCTCGCTGAAAATAAACTATTTTACCATTAACACGTTCTGTTCCTCTAAAATATTTGCGAGTTGTTATTATTTTTCCATTTTTAGAAACTCCAGCTAAAGCATAAAAAGAACTAGACGCATAACCATCTATGCCATTATTTATGGTAATTACATTTTCTTTATAAATAATCCCTTTAAATTTTTCTGAATCATTTATATTTAATAAGTCAAATTTAACAAGCTCCTTTTTTTTACATATTTCATTTAAAATTTTAGCTCTCTTTCTTCTTTCTTCTATTTCTTTTTCTAATTTTTCTTTTCTCCTTTTTTCTTTTGCTTCTTTATTTATCTGATATTTTGACTTTGTATATTTAATTTTAAGGTCACGATATCCTCTTCTAATAATTTCACCATCTCTACTTTTTATCCACGAAAAAGTCAAATTTGTAAATATTTTAACATTTAAACGACTATCTCTATTTCTTTTTCTTTTGCCATCACTAATGTAATAAGAAGTAAAAGAAACCCAATAAACTTCTTCTATTTCATCCCAATTTGCGTCTTTTAAACCCTTGCAACGAGAATTAATCCTCTTTTCTATTGTTCGCCAATTAGAATATTTAGTAAAATTATTTTCTAAATCTTTTTTTATTTTCGCCAAATCATAATAATTTGTTCTATTAAAAGCTCCACTCGTGTGATGCCATTCACATGGTATATACTCCTCTTTTATAAATTTAGCACTAGTTTTTGTTAATTTTGCTATTTTTGTTGCTGAAAATATATTATTTTCTTCAGCGTTTACAGCATTTACAGACTTTGAATTACCAACATATCCACTATTTGACATAACCTATCATACATTTAAATATACATCATTTCTTGATGCATACTATAATATAACATATTTTTTTTAAAACACCAAAGAAAAAGCCTTTTTAGTTTTCAAACTTTTATTTAAATATACATCATTTTTAAATACATTACTATAAACATTTTTTTAAAACACCAAAGAAAAAACCTTTAAAAAAACTAAATATAAAAAAAAAGGGGAGAAATAAAATAAACTTCTATTCCTCCCTTTTTTTAAAAAACAAAAAAATTAACTGTATATGACTAAAAAAAACAATTAATTTTTACAACCTTAAAAATAAAATAATTATATTATTCTCTTTTTAAAAACCACTAATATCATCACAATAGCCTCCGCCATTTCCTATACTATAATAAATAGAAAACATTAAAATGTATACTCCTACTAAAACTACCGTAAATTTAAATAAACCACTCATTAGTATTTAATATTTTTTTGATAAACCCTATAAAAATCATCAACACTAACATCTAGACTAAAAATTTTTTCAATAACTACTTTTTCATTATTATCCAAAGATTTAAAATAATTTTCACAATTACTCTTTTCTTTTTGAATTTTCATAAAAGTTTCTCTCAAAAAATAAATCTTTTCATCTCTTTCTTTAAAATTATCTAAAGAATCTAAACTTTTAAAATCAAACATTATTTTTTACTTATTAAAATATTAAAAAAAACTATTCTTGTTTTTGTTCTTGTTCTTCTTTCAATTTTCTTCTTTCTTCAGTATCTTTCCAAGTCAAAACTCTTAAAGAAACTGGCTTCAACATCAAAACCTCACTTTGTTTTTCAACAATCTGAGGATCATTTTTAGAATCTTGAATCACTTCAGACCATTTAAATGGTTGAGTTGAAATAGTAGACTTTAAATAAATAAGATCACCTTTAACTAACTTTTGAGCTAACTCTAAGTTTTTGTTCCAAAAAGTAACATAAATCCATTTTGCAGGCAACTCTACCCATTTATCCTCGTCATTTTTGTAACTATTAGATAAAGGGAGAGAAATTCTTACAAAATAATTATCTTTTTTTGTAACTCCACTTTCTACATTTCCCACATAAGAAACAATTGAACATTCATTAACTCGTGACATATTAAATTAAATTAACCATAAAAAACACACATAAAAACTCTTTTTATATGTACTATAATATAATACATTTTAAGTAAAACACCAAACAAAAAGACTTTCTATAAATAATTATTTTTTTTCTTCTATTTTTTCTTTAAACTTTCTAAATTTTCTAGCTTTCATGTAAAAATTTAAAAGATATATAATTATTTGATGTGCATTAATTTTACAAACACGTGTATATAAAATAACATCATATCGTAAACTCTCAAAAAAAGAAAAATTCTTTTCAGAAAAAGATACACCCTTCCAAAAATAACCATTCAAAGATTTATTCCAATTTTTTATATCCAAAAAAAGATCATCATTTACAAATTCTCCATTTTCTTTCATTTGCTTTTCAATATTAAAATACCTATCTTTATTTTCTGAATAAAAACTTAACAAATATTCTAAAACTTCTGCGTTTACAATCAAACCATTTTTTCTCTTTAATAATATAATTGTATCAAAAAAAGCATCTTTATAAGTTTCTAAATATTTATTAGAAATTTGCAAAGCACGCCAAAAAGGTCTTTCTTTGCTTGTATTTTTTCTAATTCGCTTTTTTTCTTTACAAACTTTAATTCCTTCATTTTTATTTGAAGAATCATTATCAATATCCAACATAACTATAATATACATTATTTTTTTTAAAAACAAAATAATTAACCGAAAACAGTTAAAGCGTCTTTTGAAATTTTAATATCTTTTAAACTAATTTTTCTTTTTAAATATAAATTTTTAAAAGAAACTAATCTAGAAAGAGCGACATAAACTTGCCCTGTAACAAAAGTTCCCTTTCCAAAATCAACATTTGCTCCACTCAAAGTCATACCTTGCGATTTATGAACTGTTATTGCATATCCAATTTTAAAAGGATATGCCCTAAAAGATCCCAAAATAACTTTTTCTAAACGGCATCTTTTTCTTTTAAAACCTTTTCTTTTTCTATTTATATTATTCACAATTTTTTTTTTCTTAGAACCATCTAAAACTTCTTCTTGCATTTTATAATCAATTTTTTCCCAACATTCTTTTTCCAAAAAAACAAAATCAGAATCACATTCAAATTTAATCATAGGAAAACCATCTTTACACATTCCCAAAAAAAATCCAGAGGAACCGTTATAATATTTTTTTCCATTAATTACAATATTTTTTATCAAAATTATTTTTGTTCCCTTTTTTAAAGAAACAACTTTTTCTCTAGGAAAATCTTTGACAGGAAAATCACCATCTATTTTTGCTTCAAAGGAAAAAATACGACCTTTTAAAGTTTTTACTTTTTGTAAATTAATAATATTTACTTCTTTATTTGTCAAACAAATAAAAGTAACATTTTTTTTTGATTCAACAACTCTTTCATTTAAAACATTAATACTTTTTAAATTTTCCTTACCTAAACGCAAATTATTTAATATATTTAAAAAAAAAATATCTTTTTGACGAAAAACCTTTGTCAATTTTATTTTCTTAAAAAAAGAAATTACTGAATGCTTAAAACACTCAAATGGCAAATTAAATTTTTTAAAATAAAGAGAATCAGGTTTTCTAATAACTGGGGGTAATTGGAAAGGATCACCCACCAAAATAACTTTTAATCCTCCAAAAGGAACAAATTTTTTACTACCCTCATACTCATTAACGGTCAACCTTAATTTTAATTCAATATAATTTAAAATGTCATATCGTAACATCGAAAATTCATCAATAACTAAATATTTTTCTTTTAAAATTTTAAATTTATCGTAACTTAATACTTCAGAAGAAAAATCAGAATCAGGAGATATAACTGTATTTAATGCAATCATTGGATCAATTTTCAAAAAACTATGAACAGTAACACCTTCAATTTTCAATGCTGAAACACCTGTAGTGCTGGTCAAAATTTCATTAGAAAGCAACTTTTTTATAACAGTACTTTTACCTGTACCTGCTCCTCCATAAAGTAAAATAAGTTTCTCATTTTCTTTTAAAGCTTTTTCAAAAAGACCCAATCCATCTAAATCTAAATTCATATTTAAAAATATATATTACTTATTAATATAATACAATATGTTTAAAAAAAGAAATATATTTAAATACCTTTAACAGGTTTAAATAAAAGATTACTATTACATTTTTTTTTTTTACTAACTTTTTCTTTTTTAGCTTTTTCCTTTTTATCAATATCCCTTATTTTTTTCAAAAACTTTTCTTCATTTTCTAAAGAAATTTCAAAAGAACCAAAAGAAACTAACTTACTAATTATTTTTTTTATTTCTTTATCTTCCAAAAAAATATTACTACAAATTAAAGATTTCCAAGTTGAAGCAAGTGCAAATTCGCCTTGCTTTAAAGTTTTAAAATCAAATTCACCAAAATCGATAATAGTACCCCCAGCTTGCGAATGATTCATTTTTCCACAGAACCGATTTTCCATATTATTTTTGGTCTTTCCTGCAATAGAATCAACATAAGGACTTTGCGTTGAAACTAATAAATAAATACCAACTGCACGAGCAGTTCTAACAATATAATTTATACTTGATTTAACCTTTAAAAGTTCCTTTTTTTGTCCTAAAGTTTCTAAATCTTCCAAAATAGCCTCTAATTCATCTAAAACGATAAAAAGATAAGGAATAACTTTACCTCTACGTTTTTCATAAACCTCTTTATTCCAAGAAATAACTGAAGTAAACCCATTCTTTTTTAAAAAATCACTACGAGAAACAGCTTCTTCCTTATAAACACGAATAAAATTACAAATATCTTTCAAATTATTTTTTAACGTTACAACATTTTTAAAAAAAAGAGGAAAACCACTATATTTTCCATCTAAGACAGCTATATTAAGATATTCAGGATGATTAAAAAACATTAATTGAATTAAGTAAGAAAATAAAAAAGATGTTTTTCCACAATCTGTTCCTCCAGCCAATAAACAATGAACATTTAAAATATCTATTAAAAATACATCTTTTTTATCCCTCTTATAAAGAACAAGAGGCACTCTATACTTATTTCTATTAACCTTTGTTTGAACAATACTAAGTAAATTTTTACTTTTAACATCAAAAAAATTCCAAATTTTACTAAAACAACAACCTTTAAAAGAATCTACTACATTAAAAAGATCATATAAATAAAAAATCATATTTATTCTTTTAATTTTTTCAAAATAGTATACATATCTATAATATTATATGTTGCCATAAAAATCAAAGATAAAACAAAAAAATTTGCTAAAAAACCATTTTGAAAAAAAAAATTAATATAATATAATATATTTATATTAAAATAATATAAAATAAAAGACAACCCAAAAATAGAAAAAAAAACAATAGTTAACATTTGATATAAATAATTATACGCCTCTAAAAAAAAAGAAAACTCAGAAAGTTCAATTTCATGTAATTGATTCAGCTCTGCTAGAGCTAAAACAGACGTTGAAACTTTATCTTTTATTCTATCAAATAAATCAACATTTCGTCCAAGCTCACAAATTAAATCAGGATCAACACCCGTATGTTTAAATAAAATTTTATCTCTTAAATCTCGTAAATTCCAAGATTCTTCTTTTACTTCCTCTTTATTTTCATTACTACTTTCAATCATAATTAAAAAATATATATATTAAAGATAACCGCATTTTCGCAAAAAAAACCCAAAATTAAATATCAAATATAAAAAAAAAATAACAGAAAACAAAATACCCCCTATTTTAAAAAATAAAATAAAAAAATCATTAAATCCTTTTTCTACTTTTACAAAAATTAACTTCTTTTTAAAAACAATTCTTTCAACCTCTTTAACTCTATAAATAATTTTTGGCTCACGAATTTCTCTTATATAATATACAAAATTTTCAAAAGAAAAAAAAGAAATAAAATAAAAAAGAGATTTTAAAAATAAAAGAAAAAAAACATTTATAACAAAAAGTAATCTTCTTTTTTTAATAAAATATCTAAAAAAAAACCTAAAATTAAAATCTTTTAATTCCATTAAAAAAAAATATCTTATTATTTCTTCTCTTTCTTCAATTCTTCAAAAAAAACTTTTCTTTTTCCTTCCTCAAAAGAATTTTTTAAAAATTTTTTCCTTAAAATCATATAACGTTTAATAAAAGGTTTAATTTGTTTTTCATTTCTAAAAATATAAAAAGTACAAAAAATACTATATATTAATAAAAAAATTCTTCCAAAAAAAACACCAACAAAAGATCTAAAAAAAAGAAAAATTATTTCAACTAAAATTCTACTTAAAATAACATTTGGCAAATCCTTTAATTGCTTTTGAAATAAATTAAATAAAGATAATCCAAAAAAACCACTTACAATTAAAAATTTATAAAAATACATCATAATATTAATTCATTAAAATATAACATATTTTTATAATAAAAAAAATTATATTAAAAACCTTTTATATAAAATATTATTTGTACATAAAAACTATAAAAAAGAAAAAAAACAAAAGAAATAAAACTAATATAAAAAAATTTTCTATCAATAATATTAACCCGTTCATTTATATTTCTTATTTCTTTTCGAGAATCATTAAGATTTTCTGCAAAAGAACCTACAGTTTGGTCAAAAACAGAAACACCTTTTTTAACTTCATTATGAAAATTTTTACAATTCTTAAAATTCATTTTATTAACCGAACCAACTTTTCCAAGATTAACCGCAATTGATGTATTTTGCGAAACAAGACCCTTAACAACTTTGTCCAAAGACACATTTTGAGAAAAAAGATTTTTAACAGCTCTATCTAAAGAGTTCAACCTAACATCATGATTTTCAACTCTTTGATCAATAGCTAATTCTTTACTTCCTCTTTTCTTATTAAATTTAGGAGAACTAACAACTCTATCTGTAGAATTACTATTTAAACTATCTACTCTATTAATATTTTCTTTTAATTCTCTATTATCTCTATCATTATTACTACAAAAAAATTTATTACTTAATAATAAACTAAACAATAAAAAATTCTTATTTAACATTATTTTTTCCTTTTACTTGCTTTTTTATCTATTTCTACTCCTACTCCTTTTTCTTTATTTAAATAATTTTCTTTCCAATTCCAACTTAAAATTTCATTAAAACGAGCCTTTAAATATCTAAAAAATCTCCCAAAAGTTCGATCAATAAAAAAACCTAAAGTCCAATCATATAAAAGCCTAAAAACACCTACTTTATTATTTTTATTAACATTTTTATCATCCCCATCAATATTAATATTAAGAGCAACAGTTTCTGAAGTATAATTTTCTTTATCACTAACACAAACAAATTCACTACTTTTACTATTTTTACTTTTACCCCTTAACATTGCTTTAAAATCTTTACAAAAAGAAAACAAAAAAACAGAAAAAAACAATCTCACATTTAAACCTTTAAAAAAAAACATAACACTCAAAAAAAACTAAATTAAATATCTTCATTACTTGAAAAAGAGAACTTAACAGCATAATACCCTTTTTTCCAAAGCGGTAATGAATCCCAGACTACATCTATTTCTTTATTTTCTTCTTTAATTTTCAGAGACTCTTGCCTTTTAAAAGAAAAATAAGTTAAAAGATCAACAATAATTATAGCTAAAATAAACAAAATAATTTGAGAAATAATTGAAATAACCCACCGATCACTATTTGCATATAAACAATGAATAAAACATAAAAATCCATTAATCACAAAATTATAAAAAATAATTCCAAACAAACTATTTGCAAAAAAAGAACCATTTAAAAAACGCTCTGATCTCCAACAATAAAAATAACTAAAAAAAGAATGAACAACTATATTCATGGCAAATAGACCAAAATTATGCTTAATTGCATTCTTAAAACCATTATTTTTAATCACTTCAAAATTAAAAAAAATAGCTCTTGCATTAACTTTCCTTTTAAAAGAAAATAAAAACATTGTAAAAAAACACCAACTAAATAATCTAAAAAAATTATTCAATTTAAAATTCCTATTATTAAAACTAAAAAACTTCATAAACTAAAACTTAAACATTACTATAAAAAAAAGATTTTATATAAACCCAAAAAGAAACAAACACACCTCTTTCATCTTTTTTATTTTTCTTATTCTTTTTCTTCTTACTCTTTTTATTCTTTTTATCTCTTGTTTCAAGTTTTTTCCTTTTTAATTTCTTCATTTTTACCTGAAGTTTTTTATATTTTTCAGACAAACTTTTCCCCTTTATCTTTTCAACCTCTAATTCTTTCTTAAAACCTAAAAAACCAATTTTAGTCTCTAATAAATTAATAGCTATCTTATTTTTTGAAACAACAGCAACTTCAAGAGGTGTACGTTCAATATTTTTTACAGAAAAACTATTTGTACCATAAAAATCTACCACTACCTTTTCTGTCAAAGAAAAATCCCCACATTCAATCAAAAAATTTAAAATATCATAATTAAAAGAATACTTTGCAGCAAAATGTAAAAGTTTACCCTCTTTCGCCAAAAAATGTTTTGTTTTCTTATTTGCCTTTTTAAAAAGTATTTTAAATAAAACAAAATTATTTTTCTTAATAGAAATAAAAAGTTGTTGCGGATCCTCATTCACATTTATTTTTTCTTTTTTTAAATACGCATAAGCATCATTTGACAATTCTATTTTAGAAACAGGATCAATTTGTCTATAAAAATCACTCCTATACTTTAAAAAGAAAAAAGAAAAAACACCAATTAAAAAAGGAAAAACAGCTCCTTTTAACGTAGGAGCAAATAAAAAAACCAAATAACTTATCAAAATAAAAAAAACAAATAATTTACCTACCTTAGAATAAAAAACCATTTGTTCCCAATAATCAATAAAAAATATTTTCAAAGTTTTAAAAAAAGTAAATGAACTAAAAAAATACTTTACCCAAGTTTTCATTTCGACTTTTAAAAACTTTTTACTAAAATTAAACATAAATTTCTAATTCATTTACTCAAACTTACTTAAACTCAAAATTAAGTAAACCACCTCCACCACTTATTCTCTGTAGAATTATTATTATCTTCATACTCACGCTCCTGATCATTCTTTCTTTTTACAATTCGCATCCTTTTATTAGAAATATACGAAGAATTTATTGTTTTCTGAACAATCGTCGTATAATGAGGTCCCGTTGTTTTTTCAATCACAGTTGTATATTTGGGACCCGTAATATATTTACGAGTAGTATAAACGCGAGGTTTATTTTGAACATAAATCCTCCTTCCCTCAGAATCAAAATCTGGACGAGCTGTTTTATGTCTAAAATTATCATAAAAATCACTATTATTAGTTTGTTTAGCATAAACAACCTTTTTAGATGGTTTAGGATAAAAAACCTTTGGATATGGCTTAGCATAAACCTTTCTTCTCTTTCTTTTAGGAACAACCACAATTTCCCTAGATTGACCAGATTGATAATATTGTTTTTCATCTTCATATTCATGATTAGAAACAGAAGGATCATCATAAAATATTTTTCTTTTATTTGACATAATTTAATTTACTTATTATTAATTTACTCATTATTAATATACACTATTTTTTTCAATTTCCAATTATTTAAGTTTTTTAGATAAAATATTTTCAACTAACATAAAAAAAAGAAACAATTTATTACCAAAACCCAAAATTAACAATGGAATAAAAGTTGGAGCAAAACCATCAGACAAAATATAAAATTGTTCTAAAATAACCCAAAATGGTAAACCTAATTTTAAAGAAAAAAAAATACCTAAAAAAGAAATAGTAACAGCCATAATTTTTCTTATAAACAACAATCTTTTCTTTCTATTAACACCCATAACAATACACAATATTTTCTTCCTTATAATATACAATATTTTCTTCAAAAAACAAAATTATTTCTTACTCCTCTTACTCCTATTTCTAATCTTTTTTTTATAACCTTTAATAAAATAATCTTTAACAAAAGAAACTTTCTTTTCAACTTTATTTTTAATCTTAACAATAGTTTTTTCCTTTAAATCTTTTAACTTCTTTCTATTTCTTTTTATTCTTTTTTTAATTAATCTTTTTCTTTTTCTTCTTAAAAGTATTCTTTGTTTTATTTCATCAAATAAAAAGAAATAAACCATCTTCAAAAAAGAATAAAAAACAAAAATAAAAAAGAAATAAGCAACTAAAAAAGTAGAAATAAAATAAAACTTACTTCTACAATAATCAACAAAAAAATTTTCTTTTTTAAAATTTCGAACCTCAAAAAATTCCCCAAAAAAAGAAGAAGATAAATAACCAAAAATTACACCCAAAAAAATTTCTAAACCCAAAAAAACTAAAACTAATAAAAGAAATATTACTTTTATATGATTAAAATAAGGAACTATAAAAGTATTATAAAAAACGCTTACAAAATAACTTATAATTAAATAAACTAAATCTAAAACTACTTGTAAAGCTCCTCGCTCTCCACTTTTGAATGCATCATAGAATTTGCTAAGCTTTTGAAAAAAAAAAAAGTATTCTTAGTTGAATCCACAACATTATTAACAACTTCTGATTTTGATATTTGAGAAACCATTGCAACCCCACTCGCAATCCCATTATCTATTTGTGATAAAGAACTAGAATACAACTTGCTACGTTTCAAAGCTCTTTCTTTACAAGCAATCTCAACAATAGTTTTACCTTTTAAAACTAAAATTTCTTGTTGTTCAGAAAAATTATTATTATTATTTAAATATTTATAATAAAGAGGAAACTTTTGTCTCAAAAGCGTATCAAAATCAAATTTCAAAGAAGCTTCATACCTAAAATCTGTCTCATCTTCTTCATTCAAACAATTCAAAACAATTTCAAATTTTAATTCATTACCAACCATTACCGATAACGCACATTTAAAATCCTTTAAAAGATCTTCAAAATGATCCTTAAATACTGTTCTATTAAAAAAAAGAGAAAAATATTTAGGTAAATCTTTCAACAAAGCAAATTTAGGGAAACCACAACCTTTCTCACTTTTTAAACCAAAAAGAAAATCTAATTTTATAACAAGCTCATCATAACTCTTTCTCAAAAAACATATCTCATTCTCTATAATATCTTTATTTAACACAAAATAATTATATTCTTTCAAATCAAACAAATTCAAATCTACCTTAACTTCATCACCATTATTATTACTATTATTTTCAACAAAAAAAGGTTTTAAATTAGCACTACCACAAGATTTTCTAGATAAAATTAAAGAATTCCTCCTAACTTTTTCAAAATCTTTCATATAAATAAACTTTTTCAAAAATAAAGATTCATTAAAATTTCTATTATTATCTTCCTCATCAGACTCCACTTTTAACTCTAAAAAATCATGATTTAAAGACAAATCTAAATTATCAAACAAACTCAAATCCAAAATTTTAAGAATCTTTGAATATTTCCTACCCTTATCATCTTCAAAATTAAACATATTTTGTTTATCATTATCAATTCTTAATTTAATTAAACGAAAAAATTCAACTACAAAAGGATTACGATCAACAAGTTCTTCAAAAGGAAACACCCATCCAAAATACAAAGAATTAAACAAGTAAAAAAGCTCTTTTCTAGAGAAATGTTCTAAATACATAAATCCTGAAAGCATTTCACTATCTCTCTCTATAACTTTATTTTGAAGAAAATAATTCACATCTAAAAAATTTTTCTTAGTTCCTTCATTAAAAGTAGAATAATCTTCCAAAAACTTTTTAAAACAAATATTATTATTAATCATAAAAGTAAAACACTTATCCCAAACTTTAGAAGAAACAAAAACACTATTTAAAAATTCATCTTTTACATTACCTTTATTTTTATTATTATTACGATTACTATGATCATTATTTACCCCACCATATGTAAACAAATCATCTTCACTCATTCTTCTTTTTTGCCCAACATCTTTACTTTTACTATTACCCCCAAAAAAATCATTTATAATATCACTATTACGGTTAGAAATCCAATTTCTAAAATCAAGATTTCTCATTCCTTTTCCTTGCTTTACATTTTTACTATTACTATTATCTACAGAACAACTCCTTTTTTTCCGCCCTACATTTTTCTTTTTATCAAATTTCCTTTGTTTCTCCTTTGACCCACTAGCAAAAAAAACTGAAAAAAAACTACAAAACAAAACAAGAACACCAAACATAAAACAAAAATTATTTTTTTATAAACTTAAATTTAAACTTAACCGAATCTTCCTCAAAAGAAGAACAAATCACCTTAACATAAACATTCCAATACTTTTTCAAAATAAAAACAAACCTCTTATCATCCAAACCCAAAAAATCAAAAAACAAAAAAAAACTTCTCTTTAACTCAAAAAAACAATCACATTGTAAAAAATCATCAATTTTAAAACAGTCAATTTCAAAACCAATAAACTTACAATAACTAATAAATAAAACAAAAGCAAAACGATCTCGTTGCTCATCTGTTTCTAAACCACTATAAAGTTCTATCAATTGAACTTTAACCCCATTCTCCTCGTTTTTTCCATTTTTACTAATAAAACCTTTTTTCTCTTGTAACCCCTTACTTGCAAAAAAACCAAAAAACAAAAAGAAAAAAACAAAAAACATCTTAAAACAAAAAATTAACCCTCAATCTCAAAAGACTCAAAACGCCTATCTTTTGGAACCAAAGAATCCAAACTTAATTTAACTAAATTTTTACTTACAGCTAATAAAGAAGAAGATTTCTTTTTATCTTCAACACCAACATTCATATCAATATCACAAACAACACTACTATCACCACACCCACACCCCTTTAACCCTACCTCTTCTAACTCACCATTATCCAATAAAAATAAATTCTTTCCAAACCTATAACCAAAATAAAAAACAACATGGGCAAAAAAACCAATAAACCCAACAATAAAAAACCAATCCCGCATCAAAAAAAAACCACCTCTTTTATGAACCTTTTTACCCATCTTTTTTCTCTTTTTTCTTCTCTCCCAAGCCTTTTTCTTTAACCTCCTTAAAAATCTTATTCTCCTCTTAACCAAAAAATAAAACTCATCATAAATACAAAACAAAAAAGATAAAAAAGAAAAAAAAAACATATTTCTTCCCTCAAAAAAATAACAACAAAAAATAAAAAAAGAACAATTTAAAAACAAATTTATAAAATTCTTTATCAAAAACCTCTCAACCCTTACAGCCAACAAACGCCTAGACCGACCCTTTGAAAATTCAAAAAAAATATGAGAACAAATAGGTGATAACGTACATTTTAAACCCTTCATAAAAAAAGAATCTCTTTTTCCAACAAAAACAACCGCCTTTTTTTCAAAAGAAAAAAACAAAGAAAAAAACAAAAAACAGACTTTTCCAAAAGAAAAAACCCTCAAAAAATTTCTAAACATAAAGTAAATTTAACAAAATATCTAAAAAACAACCTATAATTTAAAAGAACCATCAGCACTAACACTTAAAAATCTCTCTCGTTTTATCCTCTTTTCTCTATCTCCTTTAAAAATATTCAAAATATCAATTCTATCCGCTGTCAAAAAATACTCATTATATTTGTCAGGAACAGTCAAACCACTAACATGACCATTCAAAAAAACCATAACATTAGGTACTATAATACTTTTTAAGCTCGCCTCATACCTCTTATCGTAAACAAATCCATTTTTTAATTCTTCCAAAGACTTAGCAAAACTAAAAATATCCATCTTACGAATACATGATTTTGGCAAATCAATATAAATATTGCAACCAACCTCAAATAAATCCACGCCATAATTAAGTTTTGCCCCAACAACAAAACTATGTACATATTGCAAAAAATCTTCTCCTCCTTTAATTGCGTAAGGAATACGTATAGTATATCTTTTTTGAAAAGGACAACCCAATAAACTAAAAACAGTTTCTCTACCAACAAAATAACTTTTTCCGCAACCACCATATTCATCAATCAAAAATAAAATTTGTCTTTCCGTCTGTTCCTCCATCAATTTCAAAAGAAGTTTTTGAAAAGAATTGTATTCATAAGGATAATTATTACTCTTATAAACCTTACAAATATCAAAACAACACCCTGCCCGAGTTTCCTCTTTCAAACAATAATCCCTTAATTTTACAGGCTTAACAGCAATTTGCAAAGTGTCTATTATAAACAATAATTTTTCCTCAAAAAAAAGCCTAACAGCAGAAACCGTTTTTGCATTTTTAAAAGAAACAAAACCCTGAAAATGCTTACGTCCTTCCAATCCACCCTTTTCAATTTGAAAAACTAAATCAGAAATTATAGTAGGATATACTTTATAACAATTTCTAATTAAATTTTGTACCACTTCTTCTAACTCCTTAAAAGAAATATCACCTCGCAAATTTTTCACAAAACCAAAATGTCTTTTTCTAGAAGAAATATTAGTATCTTTCACTTCTGTTAAAATATCTTCTACCTTAACAGCTTTAACTTTATTTTTAAACTTCTGCTTAGCCATCTTACATATTATATATATAATAAAATTACACATATAATATATACAAACATTTTTAAAAAAAATAACTTAATAAAAAAAACACTCTTTAATTTTTAATACTTTTTAAAAATTATTATTTAAAGAAAAAACAACTCATTATTTTTGAAAAATCGATAGTCGTGCTAAAGCACTCTACAGGTTACCCTTCGGGAAACCTCTAATCTTCTTCTTTCAAAAATAACTCAAAAAATTTAACTTCAAAAAGGTGTTATAACATTTTTTTTAAGACGCAAAGTGCAATGCACGTTGCGAAGATATTGTTTAACAACAATATCTTTAAAAAAAATATTATAACTAACCAAATAAAACTAAGATAAATACTAAAAAAGACATTGCACAATCAAACCATTTAAAAAAGATCCATTACACAAAAAAGAAACCTAAATAAAAGAAAAATAAATTAAAAAGTTAAAATAAGATCTTGAATAAGCTTAAAAACATAATCCCTTTGTAATATATATATATATATATATCAATTGTTTATAAAAGTTAATTTCTTAGCTGGAATAAGATATTTATACAATATTTCATTACACAATCAACTTTTATAAACAATTTTTTCCAAACTTAGAATTTTAATAATTTTAATTATTAAATAAAAAACAATTAATAAAACTTAAAATTTTTCATTATATATAATATATACTATTTAAAACAATTATATACTTTATTTATTATTTAATAATCTGAAAAATTACTTTAATTAAAAAATTTGTCTCCGACGGGACTGCCGTCGGCGAGGATAAAACATCATTTACCCTATTATTATAAACAATCTTGATTATTTTTTATGATTGTGATGGTAAAAGACGCCCCCCCTATTAAAATGAGGGGGGGACGTCGTTTACCAAAACAATAAAAAAAAGGGGGCGTCTAGTGGGGCTTTACCCCTAGTGGGGCTTTATCTTTTCTTTTCTTTTATTTTATTTTTTATCTCTTCTTTTATTTTGTCTCTTATTTCGTCCTCTATCTCTTCTGTTATTTCGTCTGTTATTTCGTCTGTTATTTCTTCTGTTATTTCTTCTATTGCCTCCCGTTCTATTTCTTCTTTTATTTCTTCTTTTATTATTTCCTTTCTTTCTTCCGCCTTTATTTTCATTTTTAGCGTTACTTCTCTTGTTATTTCTTCTTCTTCTTTATCCTTTATCTCCTCCCTTATCTCCTTCCTTATCTCCTCCCTTATCTCCTCCTTTATCTCCTCTTTTATCTCCTCTTTTACTTTTTCTCTTATTTCTTTCCTTTTTTTCCTTTTTAGGGCTTCTTTAATTTTTTCCCTTTCTTCCTCTTCTTTTATTTCCTCTTTTATTCTTTTTCTTTCTTTTTCTTTCAAATGTGCGAATATTTCGGTTTTTTCTTGTTCAATTTCTGCCCACATTTTTCGAATTGCTTCCTCTTTCATTTTTTTTATTTCTTCGTTTTTATTTTCGCTAGTCATAATATAAATAATTTAAATTAATTAAATTTATTAAAATATGTAATATATATAATAATATTTATATATATTACAGTTTTTTGATATTATAATAATATTTATTATTTACCAAAAA